>Ga0209755_10006247_pt1 | contig 13276 bp, 14 predicted proteins | sample TergutCo191P1_FD_187301 | JGI IMG/M metagenome (GOLD analysis project Ga0209755, IMG submission 187301) | Cornitermes sp. P1 segment gut microbial communities from Petit-Saut dam, French Guiana - Co191P1 (SPAdes) (version 2) | ecosystem: Host-associated > Arthropoda: Insects > Digestive system... | reverse complement strand
GAGAATTTGCAAAAACTAAAAAGCAGACTGGAAGACCGCGATTTTCCGTTACCTGATGATCAATTCATTCTTTCCGACTTTGGAATAATTATATTAAAAGACGGACAGCCTGTTGTGCCGCGTGAAGAAAAGACCGACAGGGACGGCACAAAAAATAAACGTCACGGTGACGGAGCTGTGGCAGCTGCGATGTGTCTGTACGCGTGGGAAGAAGGAAGCGCCAACGCTCCTCCTGTAATCGCCTCGACTGATTCGCTTTGCGATACGATGTTTTATGGGTATTGATAATGAGTAGAAAAAACAAAGCTGCGCAAACGCAGGAACTAACCACGCAGATTGTAGACCTCTCTTCATCGATGCATTCGATCGTCGGACACTTGGATGATACTAACAATTGGCTTGCGTCTGTCGGAGAGAGTCAGGAAATATTTACAAAGATGATGAACGATCCGAAGATTGAGTCGTTAGTTGAAAACAGAAAGGATCGCGTACAGCAGATGTACGGCTCACAAACTGACACCGGAATTAATGCTGTTGATGAAGCATGTCGAAAATATATTACTTTCAATTTGATTTATAAACTCAACACGATTTTATTAAACGCCATTCCTTATGGTATCGCGTTGTGCGAAGTTGTCTGGGAGATGAAAGACGGTTTTTATGTTCCTGTTGATTTTATACCTATATCAAGAACTGCGATCAAATTCCCGCAAGGCGGCGATTATGGCGTACCTCATTTATCAAACAAACCGTTGAATGAGCCGTTTAAGTTTATTATACATCGCAATGATAAAGGCGACGGGAATCTTTGGGGTACTCCCGCGCTGCGGAGCTGTTACTGGCCGTGGAAGTTTAAACAGCTAGGATTTAAGTTTTGGATAATGGCGGCAGAGAGGCTTGGCGTCCCATCAATCCTTGCTATTTTTGAGACAAAGAACGCGGACGAAGCCCAAAGAAGGGCAAACGAGCTGACGCCCATTTTACAAAACATGAGAAGCGGTTCTTCCGGCGCGTTCGCGAACATTAAAGAAATAAAAGTTGTTGACGGCGCGATTAAAGACTTTGAAACGATTGTCAAAGTTTGTAATGAGGAAATTTCATATGGCATTACAGCGCAATCATTAATGACAAGCGAAGCGCAATATGGGACAAAGAGCCAGGGTCTTTTACATTCAGAGACTTACAAATCCACAACCATTCATGACGCTTATTTAATGCAGCAGTCGATACAGAAGCTTTTCAATTATTTTGTCGATGTCAATTTCCCGGGCGTATCTGTGCCTGCATTTGATATCGATTCAACAGACTTCGCGGATTGGGAAGTAATCCGCGACGCAATCGACAGAAATATTCCTGTATCGCTTAATGCGCTCTACGACAAGGTTCATCTTCCTCGCCCGGAAAGCGCAACCGATTCGTTTGTGAAACCGTCAGGCGGTACGATGTTCAGCGATCAGATCAAAGACAGTTTTTTTTTGCAGACCAGAAATCGCGGTTGGTGCAAGCCCAGAGAAACGCGCGAAAACTTGACATCTTAGAGAATCTTTACCGTCCGGCAATTGCGCGGAGTTTTGGAAAGCGTTTAAAAGAATACGTTATGATGGCAGCCGCTGATCCTTCCATGCTCAATTCAAATTATGTTCTTCCTCCCGATTATGATGTCATGACAGAAACGGCTGAAGTATTTACAAGAGCCTTGCTTCTTGGAATGACGCCGGAAACAAACCAAAATAATTTTGCAGAACCTTTGCCTGAAGAATTCTTACCCTACGAGGAAGCTGTCGCTTACATGAGTAAGCGTCTGCCTGTAGACCGTGAAACATATTACGCGTTATCCGATAAAATGCGCTACCGCGCGTTTACAGTCAGCCGCCTTGCAGACGGTGACGCTGTACGCCATGTGCAGTCAATGCTGACAAACGCGATGGAGCAAGGCATAGGCATGAATGAATTTTTACAAATGACAGAAGGACAGTTCGCTGACGCTGCTGGAATGGGTAAGGGCGCGGGCTGGTATTACGAAACTGTTTACCGCACAAACACATCGACAGCTTACAATGTGGGACGCGCCATCGGTTTTGAGGAAGTGCCGCCCATTGCGCTTGAGCTTATCGGCATTGACGATGACAGGCAAACTGAAACCTGCCATGCCCTTACATCGCCGCCATTCAGAAGACCCTACGACGATCCTGTTTGGGACACAATGTGGCCGCCTTTTCATTTTAACTGCCGCACAACAGTCCGCGCCATATATGACCAGTCGGAAATTGACGACGCTGGAGGTGAAGAAAAATTCTATTCCAAGAGCAATCCTGATTATAAACCCGCCGAAGGTTTCGGAAAATATCCGATAGAAAAATCTGATTCATGGTGGAACCTTACCGACGCGATGCAGGATAGAGCGCATGAGTACGGGCTGGAAGTTGAATTCATGTCAGCGCGGGAAAAGCTTATAGATTCGGATGATAATCAACCTGTGGATGCGGCAGAGGAAGCTGCCAGAAAAAGCGCAGAAGAATTTGCCCGAAATGAATTGGAAATTGAGCATGTCGATTATTCAGGGATTGACAGCAGGGTGGCTAATGAATGGAATCAGTATATTGCTGAAAATATGCGAGAATTCCCTCAAATAAAAAATATGATTAATTTTATTGGGTCAACAGTTGCGCAAGATAAACTAATAGAGCCAACGCTTGATGCTATTCGACTTGAGAAGGCGCGAAGGAATATGCCTAGTGCATCTGTTATAGATATTAAAATGCAAGTAGCTTTATACAGAGCGTGGGATTATAAGAAATTAAACAATTATAATAAAATGGTAGCAAGAACAGTTATTCCAGACGATGAACGTTTGCGACAATTTGCAGGAGTAGGTATTAATCCAACTTATGGCAGCAATATTACAACCTTCATTAAAGAAACAAGTATTAAAAAAGCGGTTGAACATGAAACTGCGCATTTTCTGGATAGACTTCTTGGCTTGCGTAACGATCCTGAAGTAATAAAGCTTTATGAACAATCACCTATAAAAAATACGACAAGTATTGCGGAGTTTATAGCTATCAGCTGGTCCGAACATCGAAGCAATCTTTATAAAAATGACTTGTCAACACAACTGGGATATCTTATACTTAGGAAGTATAAATTATGGAAAGGGTAGAATTTATCGCGGAAGCGAAGAAGAACAATTTTACAGACTCACAAATCCAAGAACTTTTGGAACTGTACGATGAGTGTGCAAAGGAAGGCAGTACTTTGGATTTTGACTTTTCTTCTGAAGGTGCTTTAAGCGAAGATGAAGTGTTTTATACCACCGCCGCGAAGACCTTCAACATATAACATAGCCCTAAACCCCCAAATTCACCAACAGACCCCTTTTAAATACCCCTCATTCAACAAAAATTCAACGGTTGAATAACACCCTTAAAAAGTTTTCCGTCTCATTTTACGTTTTACCTAAAATCGGCTCGTTTACGGGCTGTTTTTAGATTCCATACCTCTCTCCAGAAACGGCTCAAAGCCCCTTGTGGGAATAATAATTCTCTGCAAGGAGACAATCATGAAAAAATTGATTTTCTTATTTGTAATGGCATTCGCCTTGGTCGCTTTAACAACGGCTGATGACGGCGGATGCCTTCTTGAGGGAAATCCCCTTGAGGCATCAATTTCCGAAACCATTGCCGATATCGGCACTGTTTGCCCGGAAACGGTATCAATTACTTTGTCGCATTACGGTGCGGCAGAAGTTATTGGTGTAGAAAGCCACAAGACGGAACTGGAAAAACATGGCTGGAATAAAATTCACTACCCTCGTGGATACAAGGTAGACGTGGGAAAGCCCGGCGTATTGAACCAGTGTTACTTGTTTGGAAGTTACACATAAACAAAGAATTGACCTGCCTGTTTAATAGCGGGCAGGCGTGAAGGGAATCGTAACATGAAACTGCGGAAGGAAATAATCGGGAATTGCACTCTCTACAACGCAGACTGTATGAAAATAATGTCTCAATATCCTGACAAGCATTTTGATCTTGCGATTGTCGATCCGCCTTATGGAAAATCAGATGGCTGTAAACGAACTGGTGGTACGTGGGCAAAAAAATATGGAAAAAATATCACTGACTGGGATATAGCGCCGGATCAGTCTTATTTCAATGAATTAATGAGAGTGTCAAAATATCAAATTATATGGGGTGGTAATTATTTTACATTGCCGCCTAGTAGAAACTTTATTATTTGGAAAAAACATATACCTGAAAATTTTACTCTTGCAATGTGTGAATACGCATGGACAAATATAAAAGGCAACGCAAAATTATTTTATTATCACTCATTCAATCCAAAAAGAATTCACCCGACTCAAAAGCCAGTAGCTCTTTACAAATGGCTTTTATCAAAATATGCCAAACAAGACTATAAAATACTTGATACCCACATGGGGAGCGGCTCTATTGCCGTCGCTTGTAATGAAATGGGCTACGATCTGACAGCAAGCGAGATTGACGCTGATTATTTTACCGCCGCTTGTGACAGGGTTAGAGAAGCAAATAAACAAACAGAATTATTCAAGGAGGTATCCTAATGCCTCGCGTTAAAAGAAAAAACTCTAAAAAAATAATTCTTGATCTCTGCGGCGGAACCGGCTCATTTTCGCATAACGAGCTTATAGATATAGGCAGAAAATGGCTCTTGAAATCTTATTGCAGCGGCAGTAAAGAATACGGTCATTCGCAATGCTCAATAGTTTTAACCGAACTTAACGCAAATACAAGATACGGAGAACAGCCCGATATATTAGGTTTTAACAGCAATTGTAGGAGCAGATCAATTCTAATCGAGTGTAAAGTTTCACGAGCCGACTTTTACGCAGATCAAAAGAAACCGTTTAGACACAATGCGTTAAATGGTTTTGGAATCGGATCACAACGTTGGTATCTAGCACCTGAAGGGATTATCCCAAAAGATAAAGTGCCTGAAAAATGGGGTTTACTGGAAGTTTCAAATAGCGGAAAAGTAAAAGTAATAAAACCCTCGATTATACAAGATAGAGATTATGAAAGTGAAATAAATATGATTATTTCTACAATCAGGCGGTTAAATATTTTACCAGACAATCATATTGCTATAAGCAAATACATACCCTTGACAGATAATTCAAAAAAGAAAGCAACCTTTTTCATAAAAAATCAATAGGAGGAAAAATGCCGCAAAGAAAAATAAGAACACTTGAACTTGCTCGTGTCGGCAAGTGGGGCTTGGACGGAAGCATTATAACCAAACAGGACATCGCGGAGTTAGTTGAAACTTATACCGGCAAACGTCCTGTGACCGTAGGGCATGACGTTACGGATCGCGCTCCCAAGTTCGGAGACGTAATCGACTGCTGGCCGTCCACAGACGGCAACTCGATTATAGGTCCGGTTATATTTACTGATATTGGAAACACGCTCTACGAGGGCGGTTATTATGACGGCTGGTCGATATCGATGCCGAGACGTGAAACAGACGGTAAGCGTATGCTGCACCATCTTGCCATTCTCGGCGCGACGCCGCCTAAAATTCCCGGACTCGAAGAGCTGGAACAAATTGCGGTTAACTTCAGTGAAAGCGCCGCAAGAGACATGTATCAATTTTCAGGGAAAATCCCTGAAGAGGAGGGTAAAGATACAATGATGACAGACGAGGAAAAAAAAGCCTTAGCCGAGAAGGAGCGCGAACCTTTGGTTCGAAAGATCGCCGAACTCGAAGCGCAGAACAAAGCGCTGACTGAACAGGCGAATCAGAAAGCGGCTGAACCAGCGGCTGCGCAAAATGCGGCACAGGGTGCAACGACTCCGGCGGCGGACGCGAAACAGGACGGAACTGCGGCTGACGCTTCAGCTAACGGCCAGGACTTTGCGGACGTTCGAAACGAGCTCGACGAGCTCAAAGCAGGTCGCCGTCAGGAAAGGCTTGAAGGGTTCGCGAAGAGCATCGCGGAAAAACTTCCGGCAGGCGTTGCCGAAAAGGCGAAGGTTCTCGCGGGGCGTATTGAGGCGAACGGCGCCTTCGATTTTTCCGACAACGGGAAAACCGAAAAACGGGACGCGTTATGGCTTCTTGGAGAAATTCTCACAAGCTGGCCTGCGCCGGTAAAAACCGGAGCGTCGGGGATCAATTACGGCGACAGCGCAGGCGGAGATAATTCCGTTAACTGGGGCGCCGCCGCTAAAAAAATGTAAGGGGGAATCAATGGGCGTAAGTTACGAAAAAATCGATTTAAAAAACACGAGAGAAGTTATCCATCCAGGGCACCCTGCGGTTATCGATACCGCGCTGCTCGCGGATAAAACAAAAGAGTTCAAGGCAGGAACGATCCTGAAATTGAACGCCGCGGGCGAGGCGCTTATTCCGGCGGCTCCGGCTGACAATCCTGTCGCGGTTCTCACGCAGGACTCCGACGGTAAAAACGCAGAGGTTCTTGTCTGCTGGCATGGCACTGTCGTATTCAGTCGTCTTCTTGACGCGAGCGGCAGCGGCGAGCCTGTAGCGGCGACATTGGCGTTCGCCAACAAATTGCGCTCTGCGGGGATTTATCCGCTTCAGCTTTTCGCAAACGCGAAAAAGGGGTAATCAATGATAATGATAAAACCCCAGGACGTTGAGAGAATCATCGGGGAGAACGCTCCAATCGTATCAAACGCGATGAATTATTTCACCAACCGTCCTCTTAAAAATTCCACTCACATCGCAGTGGCGGAACTTGAAGCGGAATACGGCAACGTTCCCGTAATAAAGCGCGGCGCGTTAGGTGTAAGACCTGAAACCGGAATGTCCGCGAAAGTGATCGAGCCTATGCCGATCGAAATTGACGACATCTTCACAGCGGTGGAAGTTGACAATTACGAAAGAGCGACCGATCAGGGCAAGCAGCAGATGATTGACGAAAGAATCGCGAACCACCTGCGTGTAGTACGTGAAACCACACGCGCCCTTTGCGCCCAGGCGCACCGCGGAGAAATCGACTACATGATGCAGGCGGGAACCGCGATGAGCCGTTACGTGGTTTCATACGGCGATATCAAAGGGCTGACTTTTGGTTCCACATTGCCGAATATGACAATCGCGAACCTCATCATTTATTTGAATCAGCTTACAGCAGCGATAAATGAACAAGGTGTCGGCGGTCCGATTGAATTCATCGCTTCGCTTGAAGTGTTCCAGGCGATTATCACCGCAGCGGCAAATCAGAAGGCTTACACGGTTGTGCCGGGTGTCGGGAAAATCAATATCGCCGGTTTCGAGATACTCATGGACAACGATTCATGGATCGATATCGACAACACCGGAGCGAAGACAACAAAGCGCATGGTCGAGCCGTTGGAAATCATGGCGCGCGCGACCAACGCGGGACAGAAGCTTCCGTACCTGCGTCTTGACGATGTTGTCATGAATCAGGCTGTGCCGTTCTACGCGTTTACCAAAGTGCGAACAGACCAAAGGGGTGAGGATATCTATGTAAAGAGCAAACCTTTTCCGCTTATCAACCGCAAGGGAATCGTGTTCGGCAAGTTCCAGACAGCGTAAACCGAATACCGCCTGGCTAGGTTCTTGAACCGCAACGTCAGGCGGTATTTTTTAAGGAGTTTTGAAAGTGGCGATACCTGAAACAATTATAACGATAGCTGACCTCGAAAAAGAGTTGAATCCTAACGATCTTCGTACCGCCTCATTTGCTGATGACGCTGTGAAAGAACACGCGATTCATAAAGCTGTTATCTGGGTATACGGCAAGGTAGCGACTACCGGAAAAACTTATGACGAGTCAGACGAGGTTATAAAAACCATCGTATTGAAACGCGCGATTTACGAATTATTTTCTTACATCGGAAATGAAAACCGCGCAAAAGCAAATGAACAGGACGCAGCGGATCTGATTGAGACGTATTTTGGCAGCATCGCCACAAAACACAATGACGGTCCGGGTCCCGCATCTGGAACGGTTACGGCGCCGGAGCCTCCGCGTTATGGGGGTTAAGGTTGTAAAGAGACCTCCTGATTACGCTAAAAAAATCGGAGCGGGTCTCGCGCCGACTATGAAAAAAGCTGCGATGTATCTTCAAAGCAGCGCTTTAAGAAAAATCAATTCAGGTATAAGCCCCGCGAACGCTCCACTTACTCAAAACGTAAAACAAGGCAGCCAAACATTACGCGACAACGGCGATCTTATGAGAAGCATAGCTCCTCATTCAAGTGACATGTGGGCTGACGCGAGCACCAATCTGAAATACGCGCGTATTCAGCAGGAAGGCGGAACTATTACGCCGAAAAATGCGAAAGCTCTTTTTATTCCGGCGAGCGCCAAAACAAGAACATTAATGCGCTCTTACGGAGCGCATACGCCGCGATCGCTTATCAAAGCGATGGAAGCGGACGGTTACGGATTTTTTAGAGCAGGCAGGGCTTATTTTGCATACAAGAAAAGCACCGGGAAAAGCGGAAAGAAAGGTAAAGAATTTATTTTATTTATTATTTCGCGTTCAGTTAAAATCCCGGCGCGTCCGTTTTTATTCATCGATGAAAAAGATAACGCGTATCTTATGAAACTGATTCGGGAAGGCGTTTCAAATTCGCTTAAAGGGAAAAATTAACATGGAAAAAATTATAAACGCTCTATTGGAAACAATCCGCGCACTTGGAATAGACGCTGTTTTAATGCCGCAGACGGTGTCTGCAAACCGTCCGCGCGTGGATCTTTATTTCGCTGGTGTTGAGCTCGCCGGAATCGACAGGCAAAACCCTGATGCCGGAAATTTGGGATGGGAAAGAATAACATTTAACGCGGAATTCAGAAGCGAGGGAACGCACAGCATGTGGCTTACAGATACCATAATCGCGTCACGCAAATTGTTGCCGCTTGCCGAAAACAATATGCAGATAACGGTAACAGCGGATAAAGAATACAGACTCAAGGCGTTCTGGACACGGCGGCAAACCGGGCGCTTCGAGTATCCTGATGAAGAAAGATCGTCCATGCCGGTGAGCTATGTGGAACTTTGGGAAGTTTCGATTGCTTATCCGGCGCAGATTATAGGGTTAAACCCTCAAGGAGTAAATTATGAAAGTAACGGGTAAAGACGGATTTCTTTACAAAGTGGTATTTGGATCGGTGCTGGTAGGCAGCGCGGATAAAACGGTCTCGGAAAGCGGATGGTACAAGGTGCAGTCCCGCGCGGCTGAAAACAGCGGCATTCCCGGAAGCGATCCTTCCAAAACGCGCGGACGCGCTCTTAGAGCGGGCGATTTTTATTTCGCGAGAAAAGGTCAGCCGTTGGCGGAAGGCGACAGTCTTATTCCGATGGTAATTAAAAAGCTGTCTTTTACCACAGATGTCAGCGCGAGCGCACAGGGTCAGGTGTTTGACGTAACAACTCAAGCCGATGTGGAAAGCGGAGTAAGGGCGTTTGTCGCTTCTGTTTTCAAAGACAGATCCGGAACCGTTAACGGTCAGGTTGACGTTGACAGCGAAGAACAGCGCGAGCTGATCAACGAGTTTAACGCGGTTATCACGGACGACGGCACTTATGTCACCTATGAGCCTGCCAAAGCCGGAACGCACCACTTCATGCTTTCAAGGCGAGAGACAATCGCCGAGGGCGAAGTTGAAGCGTGGGAATATTTCCCGATTGTCGTTGAGTCTTTCCAGACGGACAAACCGATAGAAGGCGTGTGTCCTTTCAATTTTAACTATCGCGTTGACGGTACGCACAACCCCGGCATCTATTACAGAACGGTAACTGAAGAGGTTGCTCCATGAAATTCAACGCATGTAAATCATATATCTTTTTCCCTGACATAGCCGGCAATCTTGAATTACCGGAAGCGGAGCGCTTGTCCGTAGAAATAATCCGCCCAACCGCAGAGGATCACGGAGCCATTTCTTATGTTGAACTTGTGTCTGCGGCAGAAAAAGAATCTTCAACAGCCAAATACAGATTTGACGCTAAAACTATTCTTAATCGCTGCATCGGAGAAATAAAAAATCTCGAAGTCGGATTAACCACCGATGAAACAAGATCGATTAAAAACGGCAAGGAGCTTGCGAAGGAAAGTTTTTACGGCATGAGCACTCTTGTAAACGCCATCTGCACAGAGGTTTGCAGAGATGCTTTTTCTGATACGCAAAAAAAAATATCAGAATCGGATTAAACCTGATCTGGGATGATTGGCACAAACGGGATTTAAAACCCTGTTATGCCAATGAAAAATTAATTCTTCGGGAGTATGTAATTAAAAGGGGTGAAGTATTCGATTACCTCACCCCTGAATTTTATTCAGCATACAACTTGTGGAGCAAAATAAAACGCTACGGCTGGCCGCATGGTCCCGACTGGATACGCGAGCCTGCTTCTCTTGTCGAGCTTGTAGAATTATTTGATACGGAACTGGAACTTTTAAAAGAAAGGGATCGTGATGCAGGTAACGGACGAACTGCGGGTACTGGTAGAAGCTGAAGTAGCCCGCGCAGTCGAAAACTTTAAAAAACTCTCTGACGGGGTCGAAAATTCCGAAAAGAAAACCGCGTCTCTTGGAGAAGCCCTCGATTCACTATCTAAAAAATCTTTAATCATTTCAGGCGTTTTGGGCGGCGCCGGAATCGCCGCGGTAAAGTTCGCCGGCGAAAACGAAAAATTAAAACTCTCTCTTAAAAATATGCTCGGCTCCGCCGAAGAAGCGGCATCGGTTTTTGAAGACTGGCGAAAGCTTGGCGCGTCCCCGGGCTTAAACACTGATGAAGTTTTTTCTCTTGGCAAGGCGATGGTGAACATGGGTAAAGATACCCGGTACGCCACGTCAACCATAGAAATGTTAGGCAACATTGCCGCCGGGACTGGCGTTTCATTCGGTGAAATATCAGGCTCTTTTGAACATGTGCGGGCTGTAGGCAATCTTACAACGCGCGATCTTGTAAGCCTGCAGCAGAAGGGCATTCCGATTGTTAAACAGTTGGCGAAAGAAATGGGGACATCAGAGGAAAACATAAAAAAGCTGGCGGCTGAAGGAAAGATCGGCTTTGCCGATCTTGAACGCGCTTTTAAATCAATGACATCTCCCGGCGGTCAGTTTGCCGGAATGATGAACGAGCTTTCCGGCACAGTGCTCGAAAAATTCTCAAGCGCAGCTGATGACGCAAAGCAGGCGCTCGCCGCGTTCGGTGAAACGCTTTTACCGATAGCCGCCGATCTACTTGATGGAGCGAGCTCAATACTTCACGGCATTACAGATATGGACGAAGGTACTAAAAGGTTTGTTCTTGGTATGGGCGGCGTGATTGCAGTATCGGGTCCTGTGGTAAAAGCGATTATGGCTATTAAAGCCGCTATGACAGCGGTAATGGCAAACCCATACATGTTGGCAATAGCGGGCGTTATTACAGCCGTCAGTGTTGTTACCGGACTTGTTTACAAACAGGCGAATGCTTATGAGGATCTGCAAAGGGAAATTAAAGAAACAGACAGAGCTTCAAAAGAGCTGCTCGCAGGTTATTCAGACGGGAATAATGAAAAGGTTCTTGATGAAAAAACAACTCGCGAATTAATAAAATTATACCCGGAATTGAGCGATGTCATAAAAGCAAATAATACAACAGTTAAGGAAGCCGTTGATCTTCAAAAAGAATTAAACAGTCAAAGAATAGTTGACTCTCAATCCGGAAGAATGAACAGGCTTATAAGAGATCAGGAAGAGTACAGGTCTGTACTGATTAGAATAAGAGAATTACAAGAAGCTGCAAGCCGTCCAAGCCCAGGCTTTGGTCCTGACGAGTTGACAAGAACTCTGGAAGAAAATATAAGGCAGCGTGATGTTCTAATGCACCGAATACATGAGCAGCAAGAGCAAATTAATGAAGTTCTTGCGCCTGTAGGAAAACGTTTTACCTTACATGGAGCAGTGATAGATATTGAAATACCAGTAACGGCAACTGTAGACCCTGCGAATATTGAAGATGTCAGAACAGAACTGGTTACTCTAAAAAAAACATGGCAGCAATGGTTCGGCGAAATTGCGAAAGTAGACCCTGCATCATTCGGCGACAGCGGAGCTAAGGCAGCGCAATTATACATCGCGAATTTTGAGCGTGGTCTTACGGCGCAAACATCGATAGCAGAAGCGTTAGACCAACAGTTTGACATCGCTCCGATATTAAGAAGCCGCCAGTCTGATGTTCAAAATGCTCTTGTAGAACTTTTTTCAATAGACCCGGAACAAATAAATCTCCCATTTGAGCTTATGGATAAATCTATACAGGCGTTGATTACAGAATACCGTAAACTCGGAGTTGAAGCAAAAACGCTTGAAGATCGAATGAGCGTCGAAGACACATTGAAAAGTTTGCAGGAAGAATACCAGATATTAAGCGACGAGGTTCAGGGTTTAACTAAAGACAAATACGATCTCGCTCTTGCGTCAATGAGAGCCGCAGGAGCAACAGATATAGAAATTGAAAAAGCGGAAGAGTTAATTAAAAATATTAAAGAGCTGCGCGACACAGCCGAAGAAGCGGCAAAGAGCTTCGAAGAAATGTTTTCGAAAAAAGTTGCTGACGGTCTCAAAGATATTTTCCCAAATTTCGAAAAACAAGCTGCGGAAGCGATTGGAAACATCGCGGCACAGCTTGCGATGATAAGTTTTGACAGTATGCTCAACGGGCTAAGCGCTGTCGGAGAACTATTCGCGAAAGGCTCCGATGGAGCTGATGATTTTAAACAGGCGATGGCTGATATGGCGCAGCAAATATTAAACCAATTGCCGAATATGTTTTTACAAGCCGGCTTACAGCTTATCGCGCAAGGACAGTGGGCTCTCGGACTCGGGTTTGTAGCGGCTGCAGGAACATCCGCTGTTATTGGCGGTTATGTAAGAGGAAGGCAGGAACAGGTTACGGCAAACGCTCAAGGAAACGCTTTTGACGCAAACGGGATTATTCCTTACGCTCACGGCGGATCGTTTACAAACCAAATTGTAAACGCGCCTACATATTTCCGCCACGGCGGAAAGCTCGGCGTAATGGGCGAAGCAGGACCCGAATCGATTATGCCGTTACGACGCATGGCTAACGGAGATCTGGGCGTCGCTGCGCAAGGCGGCGGCGCGAATGTAACTGTTAATATTATCAACAATACGAGCGAAGATATTTCGCAGAGAGAAACTGTAGACAGTGAAGGGAATAAGCAAATAGATGTAATGGTCGGGCAGCTTGTTAATCAGCATATAATGTCGGGAAAAGCTGATAATG
>Ga0209755_10006246_pt1 | contig 13278 bp, 10 predicted proteins | sample TergutCo191P1_FD_187301 | JGI IMG/M metagenome (GOLD analysis project Ga0209755, IMG submission 187301) | Cornitermes sp. P1 segment gut microbial communities from Petit-Saut dam, French Guiana - Co191P1 (SPAdes) (version 2) | ecosystem: Host-associated > Arthropoda: Insects > Digestive system... | reverse complement strand
CTTTATATTGTTTTCTTGTTTGTTTATTATCTTTTGTGGTTCATAATACAGTTACTTGTTATGTTTATTGAGTATCTGTTATACACTAATCATTGTCACGAGACACCTGTACATCAGATCCCGACCGCTCAAATCTATTTCTCATTCATACCACAGCAGAATTCCAGCTACCCTTGACATATTCCTAAAATGATCAAAGTATTCAATTCTCCTATGTCAAGGATGCTTCCCACTACTTTATAAATTGTATTTATTGCATCAAAATTCATGGCTGCAATAAAACGTCTAATGGATACAAGCTTGTAATTAACTGAAAATGTATAACACAGGAAGAGTGTACAAAATATTGCTGGGGAGAAAGGTGAGCAGTACATACTGGAAATTGTATTAGAAAAAAACTAGGAGTAGAAACACTGTTTCAACAAGGAATACAGGACCACAATTTATTATGGAATATGATAAAATGAGATAGTAGATAGAAGGAATCCTATTTATACATGGTACCTAGTAAATGGAAGTTTTGTCTGTGATTCTAGTAGTTGGTAATGTAAAATTAAATATGGCACATGATGATGGAAACAAGACAGAGCATAAACAGTGGAGAAGGTCACCCTGTGAAGAAGCAATTATGAGACAAGTGTCTGTAATATAACTCACGGCTGAGTGACATTACGATCACTTTCTGCACGTCCATTAACAGGTGTTGTGGCATCCCATTCCATGCAACTTGATTCTTCTGAACTCCAGCATGCCCAGGTTTTTACCTCCAAGTCACTTGCCATTTGTGATGTGCATGAATCCAACATTTTACTGCCACTTTCAAAGCCACTACTGCTTTCAACTTTTGAAGATCTGTGTATAGAAAGTACATAATATAAGACATTTTATCATGTTTTTTTTTTTTGCACAAAAAGCCTGGATGACAAAACCTGCAAGAAAACACTTTCAGACATGTTTACAATGTACAGTGGGGTATGCTAGAACAAACATAATTGATTCTAGAACCTTGTTCGTTATACCAGCATCTGTTCATTCTAGCATCCACTGAAATATATGTATTAGGGGTAATCTGTTCCAGGCCCCCAGCCTAGAGCAAAGTTACCTTCTAACACAACCATTTAAACAGGAAAAATACAAAATCACTTTCTTGCTTGGAAATTGTCTCTTTCTTAATGTGTAAGTTAATTAGCTTTCTCACTCTAGTTTGCCAGCTCATGGCTAAAATTATATAGCAGAATAATTAAAAAAAAATTTTTTCACTACTAAAGGCACTAATAAGCAGATAACTGAACTAAACTGATAACTGAACCTTACAAACGATAACAAAGATGATGACTGATACTCTAATCAAAGTGGGAAGGCCTGACACGTCATGTGTACGTGCGTGCTACATTGGCCGATATTATTCCTCCGTGTTCATTGTAGCATCCTGATTTTATTGATAAAAACTATTTGTTGTAGCATAGCCCACTGTATTTTTAAAACTGTAAAGGTGGGTATCTCACACCTAGTACAGTTTTAATATCTTTCTAATGTTTCTGAAAAAGGTCAGATGATGGCTTAATTTAGCCCACATATGTAGCCTGTTATACCTCGTATTATATGTCGTGTACTACTGACTTTTTGAAATACATGTGAAAATTGGTAACATACCAAAGATGTGTCACCTCAAAATAACTGAAATATTTACCCTCATGAGAGTTGCACATGTAGAAATGTTTCATCAATCACAGAAATCATTTCTCTTACAAGTTGCTTACACTAACAGTAATGGAACAACTGATTATCCAGTGACTAATGGTGGAATTGTGTTGGTATCATTAATGTTGGAAGCTACCAGATCCATTATTCTCTCTGTGGAATTCTTTCCACTAATGCAAAGAAGCTCCTTTCAAACTCATGCCTGCATATGTGCAAGCCTGAAGGACAGCCCAGTCTCATCAGCAAAATAAATTTTGTTAGATTGGTAATCCTCAGTAAGCATGAGCACACATTCCTTCCTGCATTCTTCCATATCCATGAGTCACATTTTAGGACTCTCTTTCTTCAACACAGCATCATGTGGCTGCTTGAAATTGCTGATCCAGCCATCACAGGCTCTGAAATCTTTATTGCCCAACTTTGTAGTAATGTGTATACCCTTTTGCCTTGCCACAGAATCTGCTATCTTGTAGTTACCATATAGTGTAACTACAGAACAGCTGCAACACTTTATACCTGATATGTTTCAGGTATATAATTCTATAATTGCACAAAGTTGATTACTACTACTACTATCACCACCACCATCAAGGATACTACTGCCATTCATAGTTATTATGATTCCCAAACAGTAAGTTAAATTTAAAGACTGTTCCTGTCTGAGACGGCAGTAATAACAACACTGCTGGCTTAACAACATTTATAGAAAATTGCAACACAAACAGACATCTTTCTGCAAAATAATATACAAACTGTCAGTTACTATTCACACACCTTTCTGTGTTAGAACTGGCAGTGAAACTGCGGCTCAAGATCATGTTCTCTAGCTCCTCAGATGTGTTACATACAGTGGAACTCAGCTCTGCCTCCAGGTCCATTTCCAGCGTGTTCATAACAACTATTGCAATACCACCTTCTTCTTCAATTTCAGGATACTCGACCAGGTCCACCTCATCCCATTCCAATTTTGCCATTAATTCATCCTCACTTGGAGTTGGTGCCAGTTTAGACTGGTCAATACTATGCGACCTTAATACTTGTATTGTTGCTGCTGAAGATCCGTCTTCCAGAACAAAATGTCCTGATGGCTGTTCTGCATAACTTGAAACATACACCTGGCATTAAAAATTAAAGAGACATGAATTATTTGTTCTTTGCTAATTCAAGATTCATATTTCAACCATAGCAGAAACAGTTTTTATAATACTCTACACAGCTCAGTCACTGTCGTGACTGACTACAAAGTTTAGTCACTGTAAGGACATGCCTGGATGAACAGGGTTCAAGAATTTTTCTTTCCACTTCCACTTAAAGATCAACTGTGGGACCCACCTAACCTCCCAACAATGAGTACAAGGTGCTGATTCTCCAGGGACAAAGAGGTCAAAGCATGAAGCAGACTGCTCATCTTCACCCAGTGCTAAGGTTAAGAATTTATAGGGATCAGTGATGGAAAGTTTGTCCAGCTGAGCAGAGACACATTTTACAAGAGGGACTTTCCTCCATAAAGTGTGTGTTCTCTAACATGATATTTTAAATACATAAATCTATAGGTGATGTTTACTCACACCATTATAAAGAAACAATTTAAATGTCATTCCTGACGAAATGCAACTTGTCCAAGCTACAATTAGAGTTTCTTGCCGGTAAACAACCTATTATACTTACAGTTCTTCTTACCAAGTATGTGACAATTTCCCACTTACCTTCATAACCAGTCCTTTAACCAGTTTGATAAATTCCATATTCCATGCATTAATTACATGTGTATAATGTATTGAAGACCAACAAGTGAAATTTAATTTTACTGATATAATTTTATTGTATTATGTTTGCTGGTTGAAATTTCTTTGAGAACAAGAATAAAATAATAATTAAACTGTGTCTGAATCACTCCACAGTATTACAAAACCATGTAATTTCTGGTTTATATTCACTGTTGAATAATAAAATAAAGATTACCATAAAAATATTGGAGGTAAAACATTATGGATGTGTGGGGTGACATATAAAGGAGATACATATGGCGAATTAAAATACAGATTACTGGGTGATGTAGTCTGGATGGTGAACTACTACTTTTAATTCTGTGGAGTGATGCAGACACATTTTAATTACAAATGTATTCTTGTTCTCTGAGAAATCGCCCTGAAGACAGCCACAAGAGTGGCTGAAACATGTTGGTGACTATAGTACAATAAAAGTACATCAACAAAATTACAGTGCATTTGTTGGTCTTGAATACATTTTATGCAGTTCTTTAACCTTTAGTGTAGAGCCTTTTAAATGCCATGTTTCTGCTGCAGCTTTTGAACTATTCAATTTAAACAATCAATGTGGGACAGTATTTTCCCTTTAGACAATGCTGCACCGTTCATCCATTAAAGGTTAATATGAATTCTGAATAATACCAATATATTTCTACTTTTTCATAGTGCTTTCATTCATACATGTAATAATGGACATAGATGAGTTTAAGAACTGAAGAATACATATGCAGATTGCACCATTAACTATTAGTACAACATAACTTTTGAAAAATAGTGCTTTCTTCCTAGCAAAAAGTGGCAGTACTTGCAAAGAAACAAGTTACTTTAAACAAATTTTCCGTGCACTCTCATTATTTAAGAATACAATGCCAGTACCATGTACTGATACCTATTGCCAGAAAAAAAAAAAGTACTTAAGATTAATATGACAACACTATATGATAAAAGATTATGACCTTTGAGCTGCCCAACATTTCTGGTCTTGGCAGAGAAAAGCAACGTACAGTCCACTAATTACTGCAGCAAAATATCCTTATTACAAAGTTAAAGCAGAGTGAATATAAAAGTTCCAGTTACAGCATTCAAATTTCCTTGCAATAAAATTCATAACAAAAGAGGTTCTGAGAAAAATCTGAAAAGCAATATGTAATGGCAATTTTGAACTACACTACTTTATATAGCTGGAAACGGCAGCATGTGAATGATAAACCAGTCAAGATGAAGGAAGCAGTCACGGTTCATCACGAAGTCTATCCCAGAACTGCCTGGTGTTACGGAGGAGAACTACAAAGAATCTCATGGAGTTGGGATAGCTCAGTTGGTGTAGTGAACAGGTTATGGGGTGGACAGATAAGGAGTTTTAATTCAATTCCGAACACGGAGAGACTTTTCTCTTCTCTGTGGTGGTCATACTGGCTCTATGGATAAAATTTATTCCTCACATCTAGTGCCAAGATTATGAGTATGTTGGCAATTATACCTCTACCACCTCCCAAAACATGGCACATTCCCATTTCAGTAGGGGTACCTTATCCTTACCTACAACAAAGTTCATCACTTAGGACAGTTGGTCCCTGAATGAAGATCTGAAACCAGAATTTCATGAATATAAAGCAGGAATATAAATCACCTGATAGTGAAGTCTGGTCATAAATATAAAATAGTAACACAACCAGTCTTGTGGGTGAGTGGATGTTCCATCTCAATCAACAAAATTAAATGTAATCGGCTCTTGAAATATGGTGAAAAAGAGGGCAGAAACAACCACAAGTTTAATATTTCTACATCATCATGATGATCCATTATCATTATTCTGACACACATGCTAAATTCATAAAAATATACAATTTTAGCAATTTCATATAAAGATGTTTCATCGGTAGATATCAAGCACGACAATGTGCAGCTCACCAGCACTCTTCACACAGACAACATGCCTGTAGTATAGAGGTATCATCTCTTGTAAGTAAAGATTAAGTAGTCCCTGTACATGCCATAAAGGTACAAATGGGGGAATCACAGTACAGCTCCACCTGGTCTTAACCTTGGCATTAAATGGAAGTGAACCAGTGAGGGGAAAAGCGACCAGTACTAAATGAATAGGAGGCTGGGTGGGGCCACAGAGACAGTCTGGATATTTAGGAGAAGAGATAACTCTTGCCCTTGCTCAGATTAGAACCCTGGATCATCTCTTCAGTAGTCTAGTCACTATACTGACTATGCCATCAAAGCTAAAAGCACCACCTCTCAAATAATCGATAAGCTGCCACCTACTGTATCTGATGCTTAATGCTGGTAGTATACTGCATTCTTGCCAAAGGTTACAAATTTCAACTTAGCACTAAAAAAGTGCAGTAAATTTGAACTGAACTGCAGTCCTTGTTACCAGGAGGCAATTTTGGAATATATCTGCACATATCTCTTAAAGGGTTAACACATTTACCTTTGAATTACTGGCCGGGCTTCTTGTTAACTTTGGAGAATCCCAGTCCAGAGATTCTGCAGAACCAATGCTTCCTTGACCACTTAAACCCAGGACAGGGGGCGGAAAAGAGTCTGAAAGTTCAGAAGATGTGCTGTTCTTTATAGTAGTTAGACTGTACAAGCCAGCAAAGCAGGCACGAGCCTTATCTTGCTTCGATGATTCTGTATGCCCTACACCTGTATCTAGGTTAGGGTCTATAGGTCCGGAAACAAGGTCTTGGTTGGAAGCATTCGCTGCCATGAGATTGGACATTCCAGGAAGTTTCCGGGTGCATCTGATGGTCTCAAATTCTTCATCCATTGTTTGGCAGTTAGTTTTGAGCTGGTCTATCTCCTGTTGGAGTCTCTCCATGCACAGCATTGTATCTGTGTCAAAATCTGTAGCACTCTCCGGTAGGAAGTCAAAACTCAACTCCGAGAATGTGCTGTCAAAGGAACCATCTCGTGGCAGCCGTTTGGAAAAACCTAGGGAATCATAAGATTCATCCCTAACAAGGCTTGTGGAGGACTGTAAATTGTGTGTCAAGGATGTGCTAGTGCTATCTCCAGTTGTGCTGTCTTGTTGCTGTTCCACTTCTGCACCTTCAGGAGACAAGCGTTTAGAACCAGCAAGGTGAAAGCTGTTCCTCTGGTCTAGTCGCAGAGATGAAACCAATTTCCTTGCTTCATCACAATGTAGGCTTACAGCTGTGCTTTTAGATGATGGAAGATTAAGCCATGCACTTCCAGCCAGCTGCAAAGTGCCAATTCATCATTTTCAAAATTACAAACAATCCACAATCTAGTCACTATTAAACTACAGTGAGAACTTTCAAATTATACTTATGATCCATTAATGACATACAACAATGCACTGTAAGAGGTAAAGGAGGAAAAGCAACTATAGCATTTGTGAAGAAAGACAAAGAAGGGAAACATAAAAGAGCTAAAAAAATGAAGTGCAAGAGACAAACCTGCAGCCTTTTTGGTGTGGTGGTCAGTATTTTGTCAATTTTGTCCATCAGCCAGCCAGGGTTCCTATCAGGTGGCCGCTTGACACAATGTCTTGTACTCGTTCCCAAGGAGTGGAACCTAGAGTGCAGCGAAGAACCTCCAGACCATCGCAAATGGTGCTTCTGCTGCTGCTGCAACATGCAGGGATGTTTATAGGTTTTTTCCCCTTGGCTCCCATCAGAAACATCTGCATCACGTCCTTCATCTTCACCAGATGTACTGCTCTGAAACCATCCAGTGCAAGCAAAATCTGCTACTGATAGATAATAAAAAATACCCCACACAACAATGCCAAAGCTTTTACCAGTACATAATCATTTTACTGAATTTTCTGTGAAAGGAAAACAAATGAAATTGCAAGCCATTTGAACACAGTAAATATCAGTTAGTAAAATGTACTTCTACATATATGCCACAGTTTTTACCCACGTAAGAATGAAACTCAAATTCCATGCAATACAAAAGAACATACCATTCTCCTTCAAATGTTACAAATGTGAAATTCAAAATAAGCCTACCTAAGTTATATATCAGTGTTGAACAAGAAGATGAAAAACTGGTGTGGATTCTCAAAACACTCTACGGTGAAGAGTAATTCATTGCCATTTCTAAATACTGAGACAAATTCATTGTACATAGGTCTCCAGGTAAAGCACCCTTTATTTTTGTCAGATTTTAATTGAACTTGAACTTCCTCAACAGATTTTTAAAAACTACTTAAGTACCAAGTTTCATGAAAATTCATCCCATGGGAGCAGAGATGTTCCATGGAGATGGACAGACAAAACACAGCTAACAGTTGCTTTTTTGCAATTTTGCAAATGTGCTTAGATATTAAAACACAGTGTTTCATGGCCATCCCCATTCAGCCAGACACAGTAAGAAAAGCTATTCCATACCTCTCAGCCCACAGGCCCAGAGAGTAAGCATAACTTCTCTTGGGTGGACAACTGGCAAAGTCCAGAGACTGATTAACTGCTCTGTGAAAAAATTTTCCAGAATTGAATTACTGTTGTTGTTACACATAAGTAGATTCAGACATTTCAAATACAGATTGGAACCTAAGATTGGCAGGTCATGAGTGACAGGCATGATAATAGCAATATTCCTGTGTAAAATAGTATGGTAATTATATTGTAAATCTGATGTAACCTTGAAAAATGAAGCAATTACACCAATTAACAAAAATTTCATCCATGAACCCATTAAGAGCATAATGACTGCTACCACTTTGTTCAAAACTTGATGCCATTCCATCTGTCATCTAAATAGAATTAAAATATACTAAACCTCAACTTTGCCTACTGTTTTGTACTGATGTAAAACATGGTATCTCAAATTGAAGGAAGAATATAGATGGAAAGTGCCTGAGAACAGCCTGTGGAGGATAATATTTGGCCAGGAGGAGCAAGGAACAAGAGCCTAAAAAAAATGGCATAATGAGGAAGTTTGTGATATGCACTCCTCACCATATATTATTTGAACTGATGACGAGACGTACTATACAGAAACAGTGTACCTCTATGAAACACTGTAAGTTGACAAAAACCAGTCACTTCTAATACTTGCAAGTAGGAACACCAATCGCAAATTCTTACACATGTAGCCTAAGGTATTACAATACGAATATATAGCATATGGTACAAATACACAGACTTTATCCTATCGACAATTATCATGTACTTCCTGCCACTACTCTGCTGCATGTGGATTGTCAACTGAGTGTGCTACTTTAATATGATAAACAAGCTGAAAGAAAGTGGCAACTGATAGTTGTCAGATAAAATAATGACCCTATATAAGAAATAAATCCACTACTAATGGTAGGAAAAATGAAACCACAGCCACTCTTTACAGGTGTAATTTGTAGGTTGATGGTAGTCTTCTTTGGTTTCTCTGCATGCAGTAGTGGTTAAATATTCCTCCATAATTTTGGAATAATTAACCATTACATGGCACAGAAACCCACAAGAAGACTGCCAATTGAAAACAATTGCATTTAATGGCCCAACAGCACAATTAGTTTGTTGCCAGAGAATATTAGCACGGCCACATTTTGCTATTCCTCCCTTACAGTTCTGCTGTATGCCATTCACATCACCACATACAAAAATCCTACCACAATGGACTATACACTACAGTAACAGTAGCATCAATACACACAAATTTTATGACCCTTTTTATTTCAGGAACATGCAAATGGATATAAACATTATCACAAAATAAGTTACATTACAATTACATATGCAATTTATTCAAACTTATAAAGTGGTTATTTCAAGAGAGTCAAACTCGCCCTCACTAGATTCCTTGCACTAAAAGAAAGAGAGGTGTTTAAAACTTGGCATTGAAAGCTTTTCAATGCCAAGGCCATTTTCCAAATAATTCAGACTAACTTACATCAGACTGTGATGTTGAGCTGCTAGGGTATGTAGACCCAGAGGCAGATCGTGAACATGGGAAACTACTGGTGACAGCCGGGAACTCCCCTTCTCTTGGCACAGGGCTTGGTCCAAAGTAACGACCCTGAAGGTGAAATGTTACATGGTTGCATCTTTGTATAGTACAGCAATTACAGGAAAGAGGCTGACATTTAGAACAGTTACTGTGTTTATAATAAATTACTGCATTCAACTGCCAGGGTTCTAGGCAGTTGTTAGAACACTCATAAAAACGTTTATTGCATGAGACCTAATAAAAAAAAAAGTTCAGACCATAAGTCCAATATTAACTACAAAATTAAAAATTTGATGAATGACTCAGCACGCTATGAAGTGAATTACCAGAAGTTACTGATATTAAAATAAGGAAAACACATGACAATATTCTTACAACCTACATTTTTAAGTTTGTGGTTACAACATTATAAACATGAGGCATAACATGGCCTTGTTGACACCAGCTTCTGTAGAACTACATGTCAGAGGAAACTAGATACTCTCACAGAAACTGTGATTTTCAGAAAACCGCTCATTACATATTCTTAAACTGGAAGGATTCTACATGTTAATGTTTTATTTTTCATCTGTAGAACTAGCATGAGCAAAACCATAAAATCAAAAGTGCAATGCACACACCACACAAGTTGCACATCACTGTTTTACTATAAAACATGTGTACTTGCAACTCACTGCGCACCTCAATTTCACTGAGATCCACATCCTCCAAATCTTCCAGCAACTGGTCCTCATTATCTTGAGCTTCGTCCACCACACCAGTCTGTCTCTTACGAGTGTGTGCGTGTGGCCATGGTCGTGGGCGGGGGCGGGGCCGGGGGCGAGACCAATAGTGGTTGCAGATTTTGTAACATACCAAGCTCCCAACACCCAAAAGGAGAATCACACCAGTTGCTTTCACTGCAAAAAAGATTGTGTAACTGCATAATGCATGAAATGTGTGGTATTTCTTGAACAGCTGAGCAGCTGTTAGCTTCTTATGAGAGGCTTCGCTCCTTGGAGTGAGTAACTGCATGCTTCTCTTTCAACTCCCCAGAATTAAAATCATCATAAATTCTTAGCTGTGAAGACTACAAAATTATACAATTCGCCACTGTATCAAAATTCCTTGGCGTTTACTTCCAGTTACTATTATATTAACGCACTGTTTCTCATAGCGTGGTAAGCGTACCACTAATGGTGCACCAACCATTAAGTAGATGGGGACTACACGGGAATGCTTTACACGCTACTCGCAAGTTCAGTCGCCAGCTGGTGAATGAGCAGCGAGTAAACTAGCCAGTCCTCTTGCATGTAGGAATGCAAATGCTGGGCAGTCAGATACTAGCTCATTCCTACACCTCAGCTTTGAACTGAAGAACAGTATTGTTTAATCACAACCTACATACCAGTCGTATCAATCACACTGATCGAGTTTACATGCGGGAAGCTACACCAGCCAGCGAGTAGCGAGTAGACTTCAACTTCACTCTCCCGGATTGAGTCGTCAGCGAGTTTACTCAATCTTATAATTATACAAGGCTAATTTAAAAACTGCTAGTGATGTCGCTTGCGGGATCAATAAAAAATCGGAATACGAAAAAGGGAAAAGATTTAATAACAAATAAAACATACGCCACATATATTTGCTAACACGCACCATTGCTGGCAACATACCTACCCGCCTATGAAGATGGAACAGACAGAGTGTTCCGAAACGTTGACATACAAAAGTTCAGACGCCGGGGAATTACCCTGAAGAAAGCATACAACAAACATAACGTAACTTATCCCCCTGTCAACCAGTCTGTCCAACTTCAGCTTTTGTATAAAAAAAACCTGGCGGTACACCGAAATTGCTAAATTTCATTCAGTGGTACGCCAGCGAAAAGGTTTCGGAACTCTTGCATTAACTGACAATTTTCCGTCTTACGAAGGCTCACAAGCAAGAGCAGTTTCTTTTCTTGAACACCCGGGCTAGCGAATATTCCTCTGGCTCCGGGTAACTTCAACGATCGACAGTGATGAAGTCGACGGCCTGCTTCTTCTCCATCTATTCTCTCATATACATAGGTAAAACGCCTGAACCATGAAAGCAAGGAAGCGGTCTCGTCCGCGATAAGTAGCTGGGAACCACTACCTTAACTGCCATTATTCTATTCTATCGTTTACATTTCCCTGCAACTTTCCCTCAGTACAGTTCAGAGTATACCCTCGCCCGACGTGGTTTTGACTATACGCGGTTCAAAATCAGAGCGCTTACTCCCTCAACCGCATATGAAAATGGCAGCATCAGGTACGCGGGGAGTCCGCGAGTGTCCGTGTTCACGTAGCCGTTTTTTCCCACAGAAAGTTTGAGCAACGCAGTTTTGCCGAACACACCATCATCGCTCCTCGTTCGACTTGGGCTCACCGTGTATTATGCAGACTCCCGCGTAACAGTGGGCGTGCAAATCGATGTGGCCATAGCTCTCTCTCTACCCTTCCCCATTGCCAAGGTCGGTAGTTCCCACTGCACCGACTTGTACGACTATGGGTCTGTCTTCCATCGCTCTCAATACCCCACACATAACCAAAGTTTACGATACCGACTCTTCGCACTAAACAGGCGTTCGTAGGCACTATTCAAACAAACCGCATAGAATTTCAAGTGTCTGCATCGCTGCATTGAATACATGCGCTGTTTACTGTCGTTCTCCTACCAGTGACAGTTTTGTAATGTACACAGTTCATTACATGTAATTATCTACCCTGGAACAGGAAACACAGGATAGACAGTCGTAGGCAGTCATTGCACAAGACTCGACATTCAGTTAAGTTCTAATGCAAAGCCAATAGTCAAAACAGGAGATTTATTGAAAAAAATCGCTGACTCGTATTCTTCCAATATTCTCTAATACGCGTCACATAGGGCTACAGGAACGAATTTCGCAAACGCTATACAGACAGACACACACACACACACACACACACATATATATATATATATATATATATATATGAGGCAAAGTTGTCCCTCTCCATGCCATAAAGGCGTTTATGGGGAGAAAAGGCATAGTTCCACTCCTCCGCGATATATGGAGGTAGGCTCTAGAGTCGACTATGACGTTTCTTAGACTGTTATGTACAGTATACAGCAATTTATTTAACATTCGAACCGAGCGTTATATTTGACGGATTAGTACCCTGCTGCACATGCAGAAAATTCCGAAGCTGAACCCCCCATTCGACAGCCACAACCCTCGCCTATTTATTTTCGCTTCCTCCAACGCTAGGAAAGGCCCTAATACGGTAGGGTCTTTTCTTTGAACATCTATTACAATTAATACTGGCCAGCAACCTACCGTTCTAAGGAGGCGGAAGAGCACGGTCGCAATAACTAGGCCATGGGCGGGACGACAAAGAAAGAGTGGTTCGATTCCCGGGAGGGGCAAGAGACTTTAGTATCCTCCAAAGTCTCCGATACCAGCTCGGAGAGCCACTCAGCCTCCTATTAATGTGTATCGAGAGCTCCTTGCCAGGCGGTAAAAGGGCTGGAGGGTGAAGAGGAGTACTCACTTCCTGCAGAGGCCAAAAAATGCGTGCAGCCACACCTCCATTCCCCGATATGGCTTCATGACGTACACAGACTACCTATCATTCCAAGCCAAATAACCTCTGCATTTTAAAAACGTCGATACGTACACCAGTCATCAATCAAAATTCGACAATGAGTGTCCAGTTCGTCGCTGTAACAGCAACCTTGACTTGTTACATACAAAGTGCCGAATAATATTCTGTTACATCATGCCTATGTGTCCTTAGTATGCCATCTTTACTCTTAACTCAAATGCCTACACAGGGTCTGCGACAGCGCGTTCGGTCCCCACCGAAAATCGCCCCCCCCCCCCCCCCCC
>Ga0209755_10006245_pt1 | contig 13278 bp, 17 predicted proteins | sample TergutCo191P1_FD_187301 | JGI IMG/M metagenome (GOLD analysis project Ga0209755, IMG submission 187301) | Cornitermes sp. P1 segment gut microbial communities from Petit-Saut dam, French Guiana - Co191P1 (SPAdes) (version 2) | ecosystem: Host-associated > Arthropoda: Insects > Digestive system... | reverse complement strand
GGCTCTTCCACCTTGTACACGGGATATTTATTTAAAAAGAAAAATGACTGACTAGAATTTGATGTAAAGACCACCTGCATATGAATCAAACATGTCAACCAACGAAGTAAAGTGGGTTTTATTGTTGGCTAATACATGACCATCACCTGAGACATTACGCACACAAGATTTTGTAAGGCAGTCTGCAATAAGAAAGTAAGATTTATGATTATTACCCAAAACTACTGGTTACTGAACATGATATTTACTGTACTCATCAGTCAGTTCCAAATTTGCTGAAAACTGTAGATGCATAAGATTTCAAAATCTATATGCATGTCTCCAAACATGTGACATGAACTGTACAAATGTTGTGTCTCTGACAAACAAACCACCCTACATCTATTATTTTTCAGCAACAAATGTCCTATTTGGAAGCATCTTAGAGTAGTTGTAGAAGATTTACAAGCTGGACACTGGTCTGCTCATTCCTAGTTCATAGTGGGTAATGTAGTAATTTCACCTGCAGCAATCAAACATGTTTTCCACCTCTCCCACTAGCAAAGCATGATACAGAATTATCCTTTCAATCTTGACTAATGCTGGCTCCAGGCAATCGTTTTCCTCAACCATACTTCCTCAAAGTGTCCTATATAACTAACAACAAACTTTTCCCTTGTATCACTTCAGCATCCACCCAAAAAATTCAGTCACCCCCAAGATGTAGGAACATTAAACCAGTATACAGTGCAGCAACCCAAAGAACACCATTATTTGATCAACAACTACTCTCAAAACCCAAAAATTTATTACTTGTCTTTGTAATGGTGAATGTGTGTTGACTGTGAGGTACCAATATTGTTTTTAAAAAAACTGTTACATAAAAATTGTACTCCAAAGGGACAAACAAACTACTACAACTTAAACATAAACTACTACAACTTAAACATAAACGTTATCCCCCAACTACTTACAAAAATAATGAAAAGAAAATACTCACTTGACAGGATCCATAGATGAGCTAAGGTTCATCATTCTAGGACCAAACTTTCCTCTGTCATTGCGTTCCCATCCAACCCATTTTAGCTTGTTTCCAGAAGAATGGGTAGTGTTGGTCATAAGACTCATAATTTCATTGGGTGAATCTAAAGCTTCAAATTCAGAATGTGAAGGAAATGTGGTTTCTGGAGAGGAAGGTTCTGTGGTGGGAGGAGGAGGTAATGTAACTTCCAGGATGATACTGTCCTCTGTACTCCATGTTGAAGAGGGCAATAATCGAAGGCGGAGGCACAACACTTTGATTCTGGAACCCGTTAATTCTGAACTGTAAGGATGAAAATTGGATTATACTAATGATACACTAAAAACTTGGAGTGCCAAATCTCATGAAAAACGATTAATAGGTTCAAAAGTTAGGGGGGTGGGAACACACACAAACACACACATGCACATGATAATTTTATATGCCTATTCTTTCCTAATTATTTAAAACATTATCAGACAAGTAATTTTCCTGAGAAATTTATAAAATGTATATTAAATCTGAATCTGGTATAACTAAACCAAAATGGTTAGCAAACACAATCCAAATAAGTATGAGATATCAGTCACAAATTTATTCTGCAAAATATCAGTGTATATGTGTATATATACACACACACACACACACACACACACATATGAGAGAGAAAATTTCATTCATACATGTACACTTTACAGAAAAGACAGATACAGAAAAGCATAATACCTTCCTCCATAATATACGATGTTCCAGTTTCACCTTGTAGGTAAAAAACAATGCCTCTCTACACTGGAAGTGCTAGTCATGAAAATGTTTCCACTTTGTAACATGAGATGCAAGAATCAACAATCTGAAGCATACCATCAAATGAACTCCATATGTATATAACAAGAAACAATGTGCTAAATTATAATATTGAATAAGCTGTAAAGTTCATAATGCACAGTAAGATGCAAGAATCAATTACCACTACATAAAAAGTCAAATGAACTCGAAGTATGTATGTTTGAGAAATAGTGTACTAACATACGTCATAGTTTAATGAGCAAGTAATCTTCCAAACACTGTGACAAACAACTGTGCTCAACACTTTTTCATGCCCCAGAGAATTTCCCTGAAAATTGGTGGAGACATCTTGGGGTATTGTGTAAAAAAACCGTATTTTTAGTTTCCAACAAACGACATTTTATATATATATATATATATATATATTTTATAGGGGCCATCCTGTTGTGCTGTAGTACTAACCAAAATAATCAGTCACAACACAACAATATATTCAATAATGTAAAGTTTGCTACATGTTTCAGTTCCATTAACTGAAATGTCTGCCTGATGATGGTTACTTGTAACCAAAACAGGTAGTAAACTTTTCATTATTGAATATATTGTTGTTTTGACTGAACAATTATTTTAGTTAGTACATTTTATATAGTTGCATGTGACGGTATACTTCATAATTACTGCCATGGAATGCAACGGAAAAATTATACTACAATGACGATAATGCATACCAATGATAAGACAACAAGGCTAAGAGGTTTCTTAGGGGCCACCCAGGATGATCATGTAGTGGACAAGGATCAGCCACTCCCAAATAAATGCCCCCTGCCTTTGTAACATCTTCACCATCTGGAATGGCTACAGACACCTTTTTTACATCACAGAGTGGAAGAATACTAATGGTATCACCACCACTGTCAACTCTGACAAGAAAATAACCTCGTTGTCTCCAATCATCTACCTCCAGGTATACTCTTGCAAGTTCTAAAGCCTGGAAGAAATCAGAAAATCATTTGCATGTAGCATACAAACTACTGCTTTTATAGCCCACTCTCTGTGTAATGCCGAGACCAGTTTGAATAAGTATCCAATACATCCATGTGCATAGGACAATGAAAAATAAATGGCTTTGAACAATTTTTGGTTAATGATACATACAAGAATATTATCAGATCAACCAGGTTCAGGCAGTCTGAGACCATAATCAGACATTTTCATGATCTCCTTCCCAACTGTTTCTATATTAACAAGCTTCTGAAGTACTCACATACAAACAAAAAATGAAAGGAAGGGATACTAAAATAAAAGAAAAACTTTAGATAAACACTATCAAAGTTTATTATTCATCAACTAATGCAGAAGTGACTGTCTTAAAAACAATATTAAAATTCACAATAAAATAGCTCCAACATGTTTCAGTGCAGTCACACCATCTTCAGAGAGTTCATTATCCGTGCTTGCTCAAATTACATTTTGTTAAAGTAGTCAATTATGGTGCATCAGTGTATGATTAAATTGGTGGTGATGTGACTGCATATATTGCTAGTGTCCTTGTTGGTGTGTGTATAAAAAAAATATTAGATAAACACATTTTAATTTTTATTATCTCCCATGTTCTTCGGGACATCTTTGATACTGACAGAAGTCATTAAACCAGTCCCTGATAACTGTTTTTAAGTCTTCAACTGTTGTTAGGTAGAGGTTAAAAGGTCATAGTTCCCCAAAGTGAATTGTCACATGTTATTACGTCTGGACTTCAAGGAGGCCACACTGTATCAGATCAATGTCCAATCCATCATCCACTAAATTTGTCAACAAGACATTCTCTAAATGGAAGAGCATAATGTCCTGGTACACCACCTTGTTGCAGGACAGCAACTGCCTCAAGACCTCTCTCACGCAGATGGGGCATAAAACCACTCCTGAAGCACGTTCATATAAACAGTGTGACAGACATGTGTACCAAAACAATATGTCTTTATCACATGATATTTTGAAACTGCTGCCCATATCATGACATGATGACTCAATCCAATGAAGAGGAACTCTGTGGCCACTCTGTAGTTGTATCTGATGGACCTGACAGTGCTGTAATAGTCAGTTGTTGTTAAACAGAACAAGGAACTTGCAACTATATGGTGTGTACAACTTTGCCATTTTAAGCGGCACGGCATAACTGTGTGTGTTTAATGCATGTTCCATACCCAAGATTTTCAAATGATAATTGGTACAATGTATGGCCCGCACAACACATACACATGGACACACTTTAGTGAAAAACTATGCTGATAATATAACATATTACTTACCTGACTCTCTGAGAAAGTATTACATAATTTTAATGGCTGTTTTTTTAATGTTATTGTTGGAAAATTTGGTGCTGGAAATGCACACCAATAGTAAAAATGATATTTCTTCAGGTCCTGGAAAAAAAAAAAAGTGAGAACATTACAGCAGGACACAGCAGCAGTAACAAACAGTTGGTATAAAAGCTACAATTACCGCATAAGTCAGCAGAAAAAATCGAGATAGTAAGGCAGGGTTGTCCAGTGCTTTTCCACTAGTGATACTCTGCCATAATTCTTGGCCATGTTCTTCTAATAATGCAATTTTATTGCAGTTCTTGAATGTTTCAAGTGTATTTTTATTAAGTAAAATCCCATGTGCAGCAAGCAGTGGCTTTTGTACTTCACAGTCCCTGAAAACACAATATGCGAATGTTAATAATAGTGCCTTACATATAAATGTAGCAGCATAAAAACAAATATTTTACACATGGCCTAGTAACCATAAGTACATAAATCATACCTCACAGCAAAGCTCAGGAGTCAATGTTATATACAGATACATGTATGTCATTGTATGTTACAAATTACAAACAATGAAGAAAAGGTGAGTTTTACTGCAAGTTGTCTATGAACACTGTGATGTATCATTTAATCTTAAACATGCTGTTAATGCCCTCTCTCTCTCTGTCTCTCTCTCTCTCACACACATACAATTCATATGAATACTCACACATTATGATTCATTCCATACATTACATGTAACATTTAGCCAAGCTAACTATGTGGAATCATGCAAACACATAAAAATACAAAAACAAAACATACAATACAAAGTACTGCATGTACTTGACACTGAGCGATCAAATGGACACAAAATTCATTATATACAGCTAATAAGTTGATTATGATTAATTTTTGAACATACAAAATTTCACCAGAATAAATGTAGTGCATCAGTGCTTATGTAATGGTGAATTAAACTGAGTTAAACTCTTGAAAATATTGCTGCAAACATAGCATGAAATTTTCTAACATCAGAGAGATTGGCAGTTGGCCATAAAGATGGTATCAATCCTTGTATGGATACTATGTATGGTTAAATTTGCAATTTTTCTTGGTTATTTACAATGAAGTGCACTAATGAAAATACAAATAAGCATTGGAAAGGTAAAAATCTAAAATCTGGCCTCTGCCTACGATAAGTGTAACAATTTTCTTTTTCTGAGTGAATATATTTTTACTGTAAAAATAACTCCCTCCAGAAATTATTAGATGAGACTTACTTACTATTCCGCCTCCCATAAATCCAACCCCTTGTCCATACCTCGGGGTATTGTAGACTCATACTCTACTGCACCCTGGGTCACGTGGGGGGCGGTAACAGTTGTGGAGGGTATACCCTGATGGGGGTTGCTATGACACACACTGGCTAACAGGGCTCTGGTCTACCCAAGCCAAGGCGGAAGGTATTGTGCTGAAGGCTGCATAGCACTGGGGTGGAGATAGCAGTACTGTTAACAATCCCCTTGGGGAACCAGGCTGTATCCCATTGTATGTAGCCCTTCCGTCTGCATGGGGTTCCATGGACCTTATGTTTTTCCCCATATGAAGGAGGGCTCCTTTTTGGGGACTCTGGCAGACATACATGAATGAATGAACAGAACAGTGGCTCTGGTGATGGAGTATCCCTGTCCATGGGGACCCTGTTGGGGAACATGGAGGGGGCTCCCTTACCAGGGACTCTGAGGAAAAGATAAAAAGAGAGATGTAAAAATGCCCTGTAAGTGGGTATCTCTCCCCATAGGAACCCCGCTGAGGAACCAGGACGGGATTTGCTTGCCAGGGCTTTCTGAGTGAAAAGGATAGTATATCTGGGTACCTATCTTGGACCCAGAGAACATTAAGATTTTAAATTTGGGAGCCATCTGGAACTTTGGTAAAGGGAAAGGGCTCTCCTGAGGTGATATCAGATTATGGGGCACAAAGGGCCATAAGGTCTAGGTTCATCGGGACCACAAGGGCGCAAACCCAATACAAATCTATCAATCTACTTATTACTCTTCGGCCCTATAGCCCTCTGATAGCATTTGCCTCCTTAATTATGGATGCCCATTCGTCCCTATCAACTGCCTTCCGTCAGCATCTCTTAACCTTCATCTCCCACAGATCCTTCTCCACATCTTCCAGCCATCTCAGTCTAGGTCAACCTCTTCCTCACCTTCCCTCTGGTTTACTCTCAAAATACTTTAACTGTCCAGATCTGATCTATTTTTGCTACATGTCCAATCCACTCCAATCTTTTCTTTTTAGTATTTGCTACCATGTCTAGATCTTTATATATTTCCTTCAATTTCTGCCCAATACTTATTCTCCATATTCCTTGCTCTACCACTGATACATATGTCACTCTTAATATTTTCCTCACTCATGTACTCAGTCTTTTCATGCCCATCTCAGTCATAGCCCACTTTTCACACCTAGACACTACAACTGATATCAACATATACATCTTAATCTTAACTGTTTTACTCATGGCACTACACCTCAATATTTGTCTTGGACTATAGAAACATCTATTACCTGTAGCAATTCTTGATTTTCTTTCCTCACGAATTAAATTGTTTGAATTCATCAAGGTACCTACATATCAAAATTCTGAACCCCTTCAAATACTTGTCTGCTGTACTCTAAATTTGAGATACTTCTGCTTATCTTAATGTACTTTGTTTTGCTTGTTCCACCCGAATCACCGCAATAACTTTATCCATCTCCTTTTGAATCACACACCTGTATATCATGATAACAGCTAACTGGTCTACAAGAGTTTGTATGGGACATATAAATCGTGAAAGTTGGCATAGCAATGATATTTCCCTGACCCACTATATCCACTTCCTTAGGTTGTACCTGTAAATGGATAAATGGAAAACAAAGGAATGAATGAATGAATGAATGAATGAACCTGCTGTTCTATCACAGATTATATCAGTGTGGCCTGCCACCTGTTGGCTACAAGCAGGAACTTCCTCATATTCATGACGCTTCAAAATAATGGTCATGTAGTACTGAAAAAAGAACCATCCCCATCACTAATCTCAGTTTCATAACTTCATCCATTTGGAAAGCCCGCATGACAGTTGAGACACTTGCAACGGTTCTGTTGATGATTCTAGTAGCAGTAGTAGTAGTAGAAGTAGTGGTAGTAGTGGTGGTGGTGGTAGTGGTAGTATTTAATGCTCAGGAACTTGGAGGAATTCCATTCAAATTCTTGCATACCAACATGATTTTACAAGTGATGGTGTACTCCCAGCACTGATAATTGTAAAATTTTTTAGGTAAACAAGCAAGCAGGTAAAAGTTATCCTTTATCAAATGTATCCTTGCTGTCCTTCTTAAATCTATCTATACCTCAAAATCTGATGCTTCATTTTTTGTGGCTGTGCCCATCTCACTTTCTTTGCTAAATATTCCTTATTTCTTAATTCTAAAAGCTCACTTAATTTGCATGTTTGAACCCCTCAGATTTTAACCTAGTACTGTTGTTTAATATCTGTTTTGCATACTTCTTGTATGCCAGTCATTTTCTTAATCTCTTGTGCTAGCATTTAACACACTGTCTCCATATGTCAAGTGTGGCACAGGACAATCAGTTTCACTATGGCCTATTGCATATAGATATGGCATCAGGCTAATTTAATATTCACTGAACCAACCTCACTCTCTGTCAGCTATACTATGAGATGACAGTCAGGCATCAACATCTCACATAAATTAAAATCAAACGAATTTTGTTATGTGTAATTCCACTGAAATCCGCAGTATTGAAAAAATATTAATCTGAAACACTACATTTTCTAACTGTGACATGTATGGTAATATTAAGTTTCATACTTGTAATGGAAATTTCCCCACCTGTCCAAACCAGCCTTGGGGCCTACTCAGCCTCTTATACAATGGATACCTTGTGTTTCAAAGAGGTAAAGTGGCCGTGGCATGGCTTTGATTACCCACCCTCAACTAGCGCCGAGGTTAAAGAAAGAGAAGAGCTATAACTCTACTCCCTCCCTGGGCCTTCATGGCCTGTACTAGAATTAACTTTACCTTTTCTACTAGTTTATTTATTTACCTAACCCACTAGTACGAATGTTCTGTACAAAAAAAAAAAGCACGAAATATTACTCAGAAAATCCCTCGGAGGGTGATAGCAAAGTATGGCAAATAAAACCCGCGGCAAACAATTCCGTACCGAAATTCTAAAGTAAAGTACACTAACACTGTGTTGACACCAAATTAGTAGCCATGTATTATCAGAATTTTCATACATCTACCTTTACAACATTCGAATAATTGTCTTACGTATTATATGCACTGCAGTCTACATGAAGAAACGATGTCAATCCAGGCGGAATTGCATTTGAATAATATCCCCAGACCGATCGAACTTTTTCTTCTAGTTTGTCAATATCGAGCTTCACTTGCGACAATTTATGCCAAAAACTTGGATCCACCGACGAATTAAAAGGAGAATACTGCAAGATATTCGAACTTTCAGCATGCGTCATTGCCCTTATTCCTCGCCATACATTGTCAGTGTGTAGTCACTAAATAAATACGGTTTGTCTCCATCAAGTTCGTTGTCCAACTCGCAAACGAAACCTCCACTCATCAACCTGACGTAGCTACCAGCTGTAGTCGGTGGTCGATTATCGATAATGTTTCGATAATTCGAGATGTTAGTTGTGATGGCAACGATAACGATAACAAGCGTTTCAGTGGATATGGAGGAGTCTAGTATTGCGTGAATGTTGGTGGTTATCTTGTACCCTGTGGTTTGAAAAATCGAAGGACGTTTCCAGGATGAAGATAGAAGAAGTTAAAAGTACAGCCAAAATTCAAAGGATATCGGCACATAGTCACATTAAGGGACTGGGTTTGGATGACGGTGGAACGGCAATGCAAACGGCAGCCGGTTTAGTTGGTCAGGAAGCAGCACGTGAGGTTAGTAGCTATGCAGTTTCTGTCACAGTACTCGGTATGTTGTGAAACTTGGGTAGTCGTCACCTAGTGCCTTGAGAAATTGTTCGTATCAGTACGCTTCTTTAAGTGCTATTAATTCTTTCTTATTGTCCAAACAGCATTTCTCCAGTGCATCATGCTGTATTCTTTATACCGCGTTTGCACTTTAATTGCTTACTCCATGGAGCAGAGTCCATGAAAAGCTTCTCAGCTAGTCAAAAAATTCCCCTCATTTTGTGGACGATGGTTCATTACCGCGTTTACAAGTGCCTGCCGCCGGTCTCTATTCTGAACCAGATCAAATTAGTCCGTGCTCCCCCATCCCATTTCCTTAAGATCCATCTTAAAATTATCCTCCCATCTACGCCTGGGTCTTCCAAGTGGTCTCTTTACCTCAGGTTTCCCCACCATAACCCTGTATAGACTTCTCCTCCCCATAGTGCTACCTGCCCTGCCCATCTCATTCTCGATTTGATCACCCAAATAATATTTGGTGAGGTTTAGAGATCATTAGGCTCCTCATATGTGGCTTTCCCTACTTGTTATCTCTTGCTCTTAGGCCAATATATTCTCCTCCACACCCTATCCTCAACACACCCTAAGCCAATGTTCCTCCCTCAGTGTGAGAGACCAAGTTTCACACCCATATAAAATAAAAGGCAATTTATAGTTTTGTATATCTTAATCTGTATACTTTTAGATAACAAACTGGAAGACAAAAGATTCCACACTGAATGATTGCAAGCATTACCTGATTTCAAACTGCATTTTGTTTCATGAAGGTTGTTCCCAAATATTTGAACTGTTCCACCCTTTCAAAGAAACTATTATCAGTCTCTTATATTGTGACTTCGTATTGAATTCTGATCTTAGGACATGACCATGTACTTACTTTTAACAGCATTAACTTCAGTCCTATCTCCTTACTAGCAGCTACTAAAGCTTCTGTGTTTTTCTTTATAGTATGTCTGCTTACTACCATTATATTAACGTTAGCAGCATAAACCAAACTGTGTCTGCACATATGTTCCTTAAATTCAGGAGCACCAGGGAATCAGAATAAGTTAACATACTCTGGGCAAGGAAGTTGCTAGCTTCTTACTGACACAGGGACAACTGGAATGTATTAAATATAATATGAACCATAAAAAAACTGTTCCTACCAGCAAGAATTCAGATCCTTGTTCCTGCACTTGCTGTGGTAGTATGACTATTACATTAGAACATTTTCATTGTCACAGTAATCTCAAAGATTCAGACGTCTGGGTTGTGAAAAATGCAATAAGAAGGCACTTTTTTATTTCTGTTGCATAGATTTATTGTCTTATAGATTTGTCACTGTCTTATGGGTTTTATAGAAAATCAGGGAAAAAATGTGAATACGCCACAGTGTTACACTATATTACATAGTATATCATGTTTGCAAGTCTTATATCATTTCATGCCATATTTAATTTTATATAAAGCTGTACATAATTTATTTTGCAGTACATTGCATCAGATTAAATTTAATGGGTGCATGTAAGTACATTGAATTCTTATATGGATGTCCCCTCCTTACCTTCATATGTTTTAAAAATGTTAGTTTGAAAACTGACTGAATGTACCAAACCCTGCAAGTTACACTAGTATTGTTGTTGTTGTTGTTGTTGTTGTTGTTGTTGTTGTTGTTGTGATGATAATAAGTAATGAAAGGCTCTTATAGGCTGCAGGAATTGTAGTCGACATGATTAAAAGTAAGAAAATGGCTGGCCGAGCATGTCTTCTAGCAGGACCACCAGGGACTGGAAAAACAGCCATAGCTCTTGCAATTGCCCAAGAATTGGGCAGTAAGGTAAGTACCAACATAAAGATTGAAATATTCTGAGGTGTGATGTTGCGTTGATCAATAAGTAGTTATTGATGCTTCAGATGAGCTTGCCTCTAATGTTCAAGGTCTAAGCAGTCTAGTTCATGGACTGCTTACACCTTAACAATGGAGGCAGTGAACTCCAAAACGTGAGAACCTCAGATCTCATTAGGTATCAGTACATTTACAGTTTGCCCAATCTACTAATAACAGAACTGCTGTCATGTCATGTTTCTTCTTCCTTTTCTAGTCCTTCATATCATTACCCATTAAGTGCACATAACACTGTGTCAATGAAGACATACATTTCTTCACTGATACTAGACACAGATGATGCTAGTGTCAGAAGTGTCATTGGTGTTTATCTTACATGATAATTTCTCAGTTTTTGTTCTTAAGAAGGGGACCTTCTTGGTTATAACACCTTGTCATTTTTTAGTGGTTGCCACTAATTCAGAAGCATGTACTCCCTCTGTCTTCAGAGAGGCCAGTAGAAGGAATAGGGTACTCTGAAACAATGGGGAACACCTGAGAGTCTTCATAGTGAATTACACGTTAGTGTGTGCTTAATTTTGTTGCTATATCACATTCAGTCTTCAGATTATTAATAATCTCTGATGGTTGAATTAAACTTCTGCTTCATTCACAGGTTCCATTCTGTCCCATGGTTGGCTCTGAAGTTTTCAGTTCTGAAATAAAGAAGACAGAAGTGTTAATGGAAAATTTCCGACGAGCTATTGGATTGAGAATCAAAGAAACGAAAGAGGTTTATGAAGGTGAAGTGACTGAGCTTACACCTGTAGAGACAGAAAATCCTATGGGAGGTTTGTTAAATTTGTTTGTTTCTCAAACTATAAGTTATTGAAACATTTTGCTGTTCTGTTGCTTATAATTTACAATATGAACGGTGACATCCATGCTTATTGTGCAGGTTTTATTTACATGCATGGAAGATGGAAACTTGAGATACACTTCTGTCTGTAAAGAAATGGAATATTTGAAGCTCCCACATCAGTTACCAAACATTGTCATGTTACAATATAGTATCAGTAAAACATGATCATGTTCATGATGCAGTTGTATTCATTAAAACAAAATTTTGTCACATTGAAACGTGTTAAAAATGTTAGCATGATAGTTATGTATGTGTAACAGAATAAAAAAGAGATAAACTTACTTCGTAACAAAGTCTATAATTTTTTCCTGTACAGCTTGTTTTAGTAGTGAAATTTCTGTGAATTATTGAAGAATTTCAGTTCTGTCCAGTACATAGTCCACACATCTTACCTGGTCGTTGTAACGTGTTGAAGAGTTCACCTCAAGTTAGCTGCTTCTGTAACAGTAATGACAAATAATCCACATGACAAGGAACTAAGCATGCGAGATGGTTATGTAGGTGATTTAGTTGTGCATCTGCAGTCAAATTGACCTTTGTGCATGTGTGCATTGGCAGATCTTGGCCATTTAACAGGTGGCCAAATTCAAAGCTGAAAGTTGTTACATTGTTATTGGTGACTTTGATGCCATTCCATTTCATACCAAGAATCATGATGTACAAGTGTTAGAGCCATGTGAAGATAAATTGTGACCTCATCATCATAGCAGATGTTAAAACACACTTTGTCTGTAAGACATTGTTCTCGTGTAGAACATGATGTGAATTATGCTCCATATTGTGGGAGTTGCTGTTGTCACAAGGGGCTCAAATTTATGGCAGAATTGCCCTAAAGGGAAGCCGTTGTTGGAAATTTTTCATGATGCCTGGGGGTTATGCAGTCAACACAGAGAGTACAAGGGTTGAAAGAAGGTTCAGATGTTAAGGTTGTGTTGCAAGAATGTACACATTGCATCCTCCAGAAATGTTGCAAACATATGTACAGCTGCTGACTGAAGTGTCAGGCTAGTGAATGACAGTATTTTGAAGGTGACTGTTTTTAACCTTTGGATTATGGAGTAATAAAACTTTGGACATGTACTAAACTGAGTGCATTTTATACCAAATTTTTAAATTATTTTTTCAGATTTTTTTAAAATTTATTTCTTAAACTAAACATTTCTTATTCAAATTTTTCATTTCTCAGTAGTCTATATGACATTAAATGCCTAAAATTTTTTTGAGAACAAGTGAAATGTGAATAAATTTGTCTTATTATGAGTGATGCTTGCAACTGTTGCTTGTTATTTGAATTGTCTTGATAGAAAGGTCCTTGCACACCCATTCTGAGCACTGGCAATGTTTCCAGTCTGTTTTCCTGTACTTTGTGGGTGGACAGATAGAACGAACATTGGCACAAAATGAGTCCAGTCAGATTTGAAAAAAAAAAAGCAAACTAAAAAAAATA
>Ga0209755_10006244_pt1 | contig 13279 bp, 26 predicted proteins | sample TergutCo191P1_FD_187301 | JGI IMG/M metagenome (GOLD analysis project Ga0209755, IMG submission 187301) | Cornitermes sp. P1 segment gut microbial communities from Petit-Saut dam, French Guiana - Co191P1 (SPAdes) (version 2) | ecosystem: Host-associated > Arthropoda: Insects > Digestive system... | reverse complement strand
ACAATCAAAAACAAATACGAATGAATACCTGAAAAAATGGGCGGCGAAATCCAAAATTGAAAAGCGGATCGGCTGGCACACGGCGCGGCATACCTTCGCGGTATTATCCCTGGAATCAGGCACGGAGATTTACACGCTTTCAAAACTGCTTGGACATACAGACGTAAAGACAACACAGGTATACGCAAACGCGACTGACAAAATGAAGCGGGAAGCGGTGAACGCGCTGCCGGTTATTAACATAGCGAAAGAGGAGAAGAAGAAATGACAGATATTTTTTTAAGAGAGCTTTTATATATTTGTACGCTTTCATCAGATGAATTTCCAGAATATATTTGTTCTTTACCGTTTACATATGTTGAATCAATCATTGAAAAAACATTAAACGAAGAAGAAGGATTCATGTTTGATTTATTAACCGCAAAGATAACAATATTAAAATCAAATATTAAAGGAAACAACGAAAAAAAAGCTTTAAAAAAATTACATAGAGCCTGCACCACATTAGGTGTATTGGGATATTTTGATTTTGGAGATTGGGAATTATTTAGAGGTGATATTGTTATAGATAAAAACAAAGAGCCGATAAAATTAATAAAAGATTTACAAGAAGCAGGACAGCTAAAGATGGATCCAGTTGACGGTAAATATGTGCCATATGTGACTATGCCGCAATTTATACAGTGGTGTTTTGATAACGGATACAAAGATGATTTAAGTCCAGATTTTATTTTGGATAATATTTATTATAACGGTAACGGCGGAGACAAAAGACGAAGCATTAAAGAATATATGGGTAAAGCAAAAAGAGAACAATAGATTCACAACGAATTTTCACCCCCCTACAACGAATACACAATAATTTCGCAATACGATAAAACATAACAAAGTATAACATTCCCTTATGAAACCACTACATGGGGGAATAAAATGAACGAAACACAAACACCGTTGAATATCGAGCAAGCGGCAGCGTTTCTTAACTTCAAAACATCTTATGTTTACAACCTTGTCCATTATGGGAAACTACCCGCTTACAAACCGTCTGGAAAAAAACTGTTATTCAAAATTTCCGATCTGGAAAAATTTGCATACGGTAACAAAGTCGGCGGTCATTCCGAAAGAGCGGAAGAAATACTAAACGCTTCTAAGAAAAAGAAATCCCGAAAAAAAGAAAAGGTTAGCTGACACTTTCGGCACTTGAAGGAATAAAACCACATGGCAAAAACACCGGAAGGAATAATAAAAGCTAACTGTCTACGCTGGCTTGAAAAGCGCGGCATATACTCATGGAATAATCCGTCTGGGGTTATACGCATAACGCATGACCGATGGATCCACTTCGGAAAAGAAGGATCATCCGATATCATCGGGGTATTGCCTGACGGCAAATTCCTAGCCACAGAAACCAAATCCATAAAGGGCAGACTATCGCCGGAGCAAAAGGCTTTCATTGAAAAAATCCGGAGCTTGGGCGGTGTCGCAATACTGGCGCGTTCTCTGCGGGAATTAGACGAGGCGTTATGTGCAAACGGTTACACATTTAATGATATGGCTCTTTTCAATGAAGGGGGAAGTAATGCAGTTAGACCTTGATTTTTCCACAGGGTGGCTGCGGTCAATGGCTGATGCCGTGAAGCAGGTAATAAGCGGATACCAAACAGGACATCAATTTCACGGCAACCAGTTACACAACGATGTTTCCCGGGTATATCCTCCGGCAAAAACTATGTACACGGACACCGTGCAAAGAGCCATGAGGCGGCATTGTCGTTATGCCGTTAAGTGCATAAACCAAAACAGCAGCTTATATGAAAAACAATAGAAGGAGAAACACAATGAAAACTAAAGAGATGGACATTGTACACAAGGATAACAATCCTCAAAACAACCACATTGGCAATCTTCAACCAGAAAATGATGAGCAAAAAAAACATGAATGGATGGATGAATATCTTCATGAGATTGTTTTTGCCGTGCAAGAATGGGGAATTAAAAACGGCTTGCGGTTATTTGGCTATGATTTGCATCCAGCAATGGACAGACCGGCAAAGGGCAAACTTCACGGCGAAGCAGTGCCGACCGCAAGAGCTTGTTTTACGGATAACAATTTCAAAACCATGCACTTGCTTTATTTTACCGTCAGGGAAAAAAGCAGCAAAGTTTCCGTAACACAGGATAAAGTCGGCTTTAAATATCCGATCACATTCTGTAAAACAAGCGATTTTATTTCCGAACGCATTATACCGATATTCCCTGTTTACGATTTATTAATAGACAAGGGAATCATTCTGCCGTTTGAAAGTATGTTGAAAAAGAAAGAATGGCAAGCCCTGCCATTTATCGACAGGGGAAATATTAAACCAGTGAATTTATTTGAGAAAAAATAACACAGACCCCGGACTGCCGGGGCTTCACGGAGGAACGCATGAGAGAAACGGAAAAATTTATTGACGGACTGGCAGCCAAGACAGACGGCGCGGATCTTGCAAACCTGATCGGCTTAATACGCCGCCGAATAATCGAGGCTATTCATTTTCAATTCAAAGAAGGGCTTGAATTATCAGACATCGGCAGCATTATACACCCGGCAGCCATGATCAACTTGATACAGAATTACAATGACCAGGGCGAACAGGTAACGCAGACACCGAATCCGGTACAGTACGGAGAAAAAGTAAAATGATTGAACGCAAAGAAGAACTTAAAAACTACACTGATGAAAACGGCGAAGTATTCAACGGCGATATACCGGAAGGAATGAAAATCATACACATAGACGGCAATAAAACAAATAACGCACTTTCAAATCTTAAACTTAAAGGAACACACAGTGGCTGACACAGAAAAATACGATATTATATCACTGACATTTTTCAAAGATTGGCATGAGCTTGCAAAAAAATACAAGCTGACCAGAGAGCAATACGGCGCGGTAGTTTATGCTATGTGCGAGTACAGCTTTTACGGTATAGAAACAGAGTTATCTAATGGCGCGGGTATGATGTTTGAAATGTCGAAGCCCTATATAAAATCGTCTAACAAAAAGAAAATCGAGGGGCATAACGGCGGGTCAAAAGGTACTGGCGGTGCGCCTAAAGGAAATACTAATGCCAGTAAAAAAAAAGCATAGATGATGATCATGTTGTCGGGTCCGCAGAAAAATTCTTTTTACAAATATGGGAACGCTGGGGAGAACCATTTTCAAAACAGTACACAATCCGCGACCAGAAATACTGGAATGAATTCTGGGATCATTGCCAATATACAGAGAGGCAAATTTTTACGGCGTTACGAAATATCCACTACTGCGTAAATGAAGGGCAGTATGAGCGCCGGTATATATCCGCAGACCCCGGCAAATTCATACAAGGGGGAATGATTGATCGAGGGTTAAACAGCTTACAAGAAGAATGGGATATTAACGCAGGGGACAGCAATCAAGAAAAATACCCGAACCCTGAAAAATTCAATAATGGGTAAATCAATACACCCTATTGTTTTAATCAATACACCCTATTAAAAAAACAATAGCAATACAAAGGTAAATACAAAGGAGAATATAAATATAAAAGTAATGGTGATGGTCACACACACTATGTTGTTTTTTTTGTGTGTGAGAAAACCACCACCAAAATTTTCATATATTTATATTTTAGGGAATACGGAAAATACGCCATTGTTCCACATTGTTTATCAATACCAAACGAGAATCAGGCGAACTATTAAGAAATCCTTATATGTTGACCCGCGAACTATTGCGGATTATGCAACACTTCATGGCTATTTCCGAAATGGAAACAACCACAGATATTGAAACTGAAACAGAAAAGTATTGATGCCGCTCGTTACGCTACGCAGACTCGCCGCCATGCCAAGGGCAACCGTTACGTTAAAAGATATAGGAACACAGAGCGGAGAGAAAGGCGATATTTGGATAAGCGGGGAGCCACTTCATATACACCGCATGACAAATAATTTATCTGATTTAGTCGCAGTCGATCTTGACGTGGAATTCGCTCCGGTAAAAATCGAGGATAATAAAATATTGGCAGGGGATCAATTTATAAATAATATAGCAGGGCTTACGGCAATGCTGCAGCTTGGCAAACGGTACACCGAAGACAAAACAGGAAAGGGCATAACGGCAACAACCGCGAAAGAAATTATTTTAACTTTTCAGACCGGCATGGAATTAAAACGGATCACCGGTTTTGGAGTAACGAAGAACAGCGGAGACCGCTTAAATGTTCAAGTCCGCAGAGCGGCACTTCCGGGAATGTTCCCAAACGCGATCAAGAACCTTGGCAAGCCCGATGAGCGACCTAACTACAAAGAGATAAGCAACACAGTCGCAAAGGCTGGACAGTATTTCTATGAATCGATACAGCGCACAGATGTTCTTGAGGAATTGGAGAGAAGCAAAAACCCTATATATGTTCCGGCACTGGATCGCGGGGTAGAATTCCCGGAAGGCATAGACTATAATCACGTTGTTTATTTCAAAACTGACAGGCTGCGGGGATAATAAAAAAGCCGAGAATGGCAGCGCGTAGTAAAACGGAGCGGCTGCCATTCTTAAAGGCTCTTAAAGAGCCTTAGAATATATTAGAGTAAATGGCAAAAAAGCAGGGTACTTTGGGGGACAAAGCGGGGTACTTTATTTTACTGCTTCGGAGAAACCACAGAAAAACACAGAAAAAAAGGTACGGTAAAAGTAGGGCAAAAGTGTAGTAATTATATAAAATGTATTGTTGTTGTAAAGGGGATGTAAACCTATGACAAAGCAGAGTCAAGATTATGAATATTTTCTCCAAAATATGGACAAATTCTATGAGCATTATGGTCACAAATTCCTTGCTATAAAAGACCAGCAGGTACTTGCTGCTTATGAATCTTTTGATCTTGCAATTAAAACAACACTCAAAACTGAAGAATTGGGGACTTTTTTAATACAGGAATGTCTAGATGATAAAAATAAGTTAATTCATCATTTCCAGGGCAATGTAATGCCTGTATCAGCTTGAGGTATTGCCTTGGGGGAAAAGCTATCAAATTATGGGTTTAGTTTTACTACGACATCTAATTCTGGCTTACTCCGCACATTACGCACATCGGTAGAGATTGAATCTGCAATTAATCCAAAAGAAAAATTTGAGTTTAACTCCGGAACTGGGAACATGGCATTTACTGAAATACCCCATGTAGGAAACTTCCGGACGCGCCGCCGAAAGGTGAGGCATGGAGAGAAGCGGGCCGCCTTTACAGGCCGCCCCTGGGCTTTTTTAATTTGAAAAGCCTATTAAGTTTGGTTATTCAATTTTTTATGGTTATTGCTGACAGCCCCATAAAAGCCCGTAGAAAGGCGTAAACAGCCCCCGACAGGAAAAACCTCATTGAAGCCTTGCCTCGTTGTTCTATGGGCTTCTATAGCGCTCCTATAGGTTACTGTATAACACTCCCCTATTGACAATTCACTGATAACGATATATTATCAGTTATAGAAAAACAGCCGATAAAAAGGCATGAAACGGCAAAAAGACAAAGGGGCAGAAATGAACGCCATAGCGCAAAGAGTAACCGGAACACCCGCCGCAAACGTTCACGATATGGCCATGAGGATCGCAAGAGAAGCGCCAACACTGTCGGATCTGAACAGCGAACAGCTTGAACAGATTGCCCGCATGGTAATGACTCAAAGGCTGACCCAGGAATTACACGCTGCTGCGAACCTGGCCGGGATTGATTACGAAAAAGAAAAGGTCGTTTTCCTGGACAATACCGGACAAAGCGAACACACCCGACGCGGCTATCGGGCCGCCATTGCCCGGCTTAACCAATGGGCCGCCAGGCATAACATAAACCCGCTTGAATTAACGCCCGCCCAGGCTGACGATTTTATATATTCCCTTCGGAATGAAAAAAGCGACAAAACCGGGGAAACAAACAGCCCCGCAACCGTGCGCCTTTCCGTTGCCGCAGTTTCAAGTTTCTATACCTTCCTACACCGGCGACACGCCGCCATTGAAAACCCCTTCCGGGGAAGCAGGGCAAGGCCGAAAGAAAAAGCCGTTCGGGGCTTGGCCGTTCCCTCTGAAAAAGAGGTGAAACTTATGTTGAAAGAATTGCCGCCGATGGAAGCCGCCGCCGTTTCAATAATGGCAGCTCTGGGCCTTCGCGCCGGAGCATTGCCAACAATGGAAAAGCGCGGCGAACGATACCGGGCAACCAGCAAGGGAAAAGAGTTTTATGTTGACCTTGCCCCGGATATGATCGTCCGCCTGACAGTCGCCGGGCTTTCCGTTCGTTCACCCTTCGCTGGAAAAACAGCAAACAGCATTGAATTGAAAATCGCATATTACATTAAAAAACTTCACCAGGCGGGGAAACTGGCCGCCGCTTATTCTTGCCATGACTTCCGGCACTTTGCTGCCGTCCGTGAATACAACAAAGACCATGACATTAAACGAGTAAGGGACTTCCTGCATCATAGCAGTATTTCAATAACGGAACGTTACCTGCGGGGCCTGGGGGAAATCTACTAAATGCCATTTTCAAAAGGCCAAAATAGGAAAGCGGACAAGATATTACAGGCATTACTTGCCCACCGTACAATCAAAGAAGCGGCGGCGGCGGCGCGTGTGTCGGAGCGCGTTATATATGACTACCTCAAGGACCCCGCTTTTGACGCCCGCTATAAAGCCGCCCGTGATGATATTATTCGCGGCGTGAGTAACCACTTGCGCGAGCAGATGAACGAAGCCGTTGACATTATCGGCAACATTATGCGTAACAAGAAAAACAAACCGAATGATAGGCTTGCGGCGGCAAAGTCAATACTGGAGCTTGGGGATAAGTATGCCATAAGCAACAATATTCTAGAACGTATGGAAAATCTTGAGCAGGTATTAGACGATATTGGATAACGGCGATTTGCAGAAAACTTCATGTTTCTGCATACTGGGGGCAAATATGAGAGGTTTAGAATCACGTATGCGGGGCTTGGAAGAACGGGCCTTTTTCGCGCAGGAAAACCGCCGGGAAGAGCGGGTTACATTCGTTTATGAGGACGGCACTCAAAAGACCATGAAATACCACGACGCGATAATGGAAGTGCTGAAAAATGATTTTTGCCAACCTAAAATTACGGAATCAGACCAACCGCCCAACTCCTTTATATGGGCTATGATAACTGGCAGCCGGCAGGAGTAGAATCACGCCGATTTATGACCCGCCGCAGACTTTTTACCGCAAAATACCGAAACCGTTGAATAAGGAGGATAACGACGATGAATAACCGCATAAAACACAGGCGACAGGAAACGGAGGAAGAAGATAGGGAGCAAGCTCTTGAAGCGCGCAGGCGGGAAATTAGGCGGGCACTAGGGAACGGAGAACTCACCGATGTTATACTAAAAACGCTGAATGAATATATATTTCACCTTACTTCAAAAGACCCGGCTACACTTACCCATTAGGAAGCTGGGTTTTTAATGGACGTGGTAACCACAAGGAGTAAGGTTACCAGATAACCTAAAAACCCGGATTTTCCTTGCCTGGCACGATTAAGGGGCGCACGGGGGAAACCGGCTGGAGAACAGTTATTTTTTTATCTTGACTTCCCAGTCAACAGGAAAACCGATGTGGTATAAATTTATTACGTGGGAATATGATTTGATTAATCTAACCAATCCTGAATATGTTTCACAATTCCATTTATTTTTATCAGGGTACAATTCTTTTAGCGCCAGAACAGCTCCAAATAAACGCCTTGCTGATTTTGTAGGAAGCTGTGGTAAAAAAGCAGGGACAGCAGAAAAAATTCGGTAATATAATCTCCCGTAATGGGCGCATATATTTCGTAAGTCAGTGCAACACCTGAGCCAGCTGATAAGGTTTTTGTGTGTCGTGCCATACATCTTCTTAGCAAGGGCCTTCTGATCTACCGCCAATAGATCACCGTAAAAATAGGACAACATGCCAAAGGTAAACAACTCGGTAATAACCCATACAGGGAATTGTCCCCCATAGTTGTTAAGATGGTGATCCACAAACAACACTTTTTTGTTTTGGTCAATCTCTGCATTTACCTTGTCTATAAATAATTTATGGTTATGCCTGTTGTTATAATTTATGGAATCCATATAACCAGTTGCGCCATAATGATGAGCATGGTAATACGCAAATTCTGCCTTCAAATAAATTTCCACTTCCTCGATAGCCGCAAAAAGTAGGCTCCGCAGATGGCGGTCAAATTCATAAATTTGGTGTACAGCATTGAAATCTGTTCCGGGCAAGTAATTTCCGTCAGGCTTTCTAAAGGGTAGGAAATATGCGGTTAATCGGTAGTAGTTTATTTGAGACAATACCTTGACGCAAAAGGGCTCATCAGTAATTATGCATCCTCTTGAGCGTAATTTTTTTACCTGTTGATTGTATGTAGTTGGTGGTTTTAACTGGGCCATAAAAAACGTCCCCCACTGGGACACATAGACTTGCGCCTAGAGGTGCGGGGGGTCCTGTTACTTTAAACATACGGCACTTCTGGAAAAAAATCAAGCATAATTTTTTGACAATCCCGGGGAAAGGTTAGGCGTAAACCGACCAGGCAGCGGCGTTATGTGCAATTTGATTTTATTTTGCGAGGGCGAGGGCTATTTCAAAAATCATGTTATAAAACGACACGGACAAGGGGAACAATCAATTTTATATATCTTCCCCGGTGTCCCTCATTCTTAAAATGGGGCCTTCATAATCGCAATCAAGAAGTCCGGCAATCCGCTTCATGTCATCTTCTGTAAAGTTGCCCTTACTCATTTTGTTTGAAACGTTTTGCCGAGTAGTCCCAAGCTTTCCCGCCAAGTCAACATAACTCATTCCCCGGCGGCCCATAACAATTTTTATCTTTTCCGCAAATGTCAAAGGCATTGAAACCCCCTACCACAATATATACATATAATCGGTGTACTTTGTCAAGAAATCAAGAAAAATGTAAAAAAAAATTAAAAAAGTATGTGATAAACTTGACATTGTCAAATTAAAGGTGTACAATGTTATTATGCGGTATAGAGATAACGGAGGAACGAACTATGACAAACCATGAATTGAAAAGCAAGGTTATGAGCTTGGGAAACCGGCTGGCTGCCAAAGGCCAGGATCGCGGCGCCGCCTTTGTGCGGGCCTGGGCCATCGTGAAGGCTGGAGGCCTTGAATTGGCAGTGAAGGGCGTAACCTTCGGGAACAGGCAGGAGGCGCTCAGGCGGCTGGCTGCTTATGCCCCGGACCAGATCAGGGCGGTACTTGTACCGGAGCCGAGCAATCCGCAAGACCCCGCAGCAATCGCCGTTGTGGTAGGCGTTCAAAATGGCAAGGGCTTATTTAAGATCGGGTACGTTCCGGCGAACATCACCGCAGCAATAAAAGCCATCGGCGCGAACCTTCCGGCGTTCCGTGTTGTCTGCGGTCAGTGGGGGCGTTATCAGAAAACCACCTTCGGGGCGCGTGTCGCTCTGGCGGTGTAAAGGAAACAAGGGACGGCGGGTTACCAGATAATCCGCGAAGCCACAAAAAAAACTACATAGAGGTTTTTATGAATTATAGCAGCCAAAAGGACTACAAAAAGAAAATCGAGACAAGCGGCACATGGCGCAAGGCTAACAATTATGAAGTGTTTGGCTGGAATATCTGCCTGGAATGCCGGTATTTTAACGCACACCTTGACGCTGGCCATGTTTGCGCCGGGGACTGTTCCCTTATGGAACAGGAAGGGGCTTACAACGGCGTTATGTATGACGCAGTATGCGACCGCTACATAAACCGGCGCGGTTTTGACATCAACGGAAAGGTAGTTGATCCGGCTTTCCTTCCGGCATGGATTAAAACCAAAAAAGACAAAGAAACAGGGGCAATGTTTCTTGTCACATAACTGCCAGCGCCGGGGCTTTTTGGCCCCGGTCTATTAAACCGCCGGAAACTCCGGCAAAAGGAATCATCGTGGCAAAGCTTAATTTGAACTTTTACGAAACAACAGACCGCAGGGAACCGACAAAAAGTGAGATCCTTGACCTCGAATTGATCGCCTTAGGTGCAGGAGCCATTGCAAAAGCGTTGAGGGCATACTCTATGAATTACCATGACACTCCAGATTTTTGCGCTGATTGCGCAGGTGTATGCAATGTTTTGGAAATACTTATGGATCCGAATATCGAGTATTTTAGCGAATATGCCGGAAGCGCAGCGCCGCCAGATAAAGAGGGCAAAACATGACTATAACCAAGCCGTATAGCAACGACGAACCAGTATATTATCCGCTCGTAATAACACCAAACATTGCCCACTATAACCCGAAAAACCTCTTTATGTTGAAGATAGAGGGAACCAGTATGGTTAATGCGGATATCAAAGACGGCGACTTCGGAGTATTCCACGCTTCGGACACTTTGATAAACGGCGCTATCATGGCTGTCAAATATCAAGGTAAGTCATTCGTAAAGCGGATCAAGGTACGCAAAAACGACGTTCAGTTAATCTGGTGTGACGGAAGCGGGACAAGCCTGTTAACGCCTTTTAGGAACATTGAGCCACAAGGTGAATTAGTGAGCATTCTTAAAATTCACGATGAAGAATTCAGAAAACAAATGACTCCATTGAAGCAGGAAATCACAGAAGCATTACACATAAAAAACAAAGAGGAGAAAAAGAATTATGAAAATGGACAATAAGGCTCCAGAGTATTTGACGGTTGAAATAAAAAGCGGAGGTGAGTCCTGGGGAGTGGTTCACGCCATACCGAAGGAATATAAGACTGGCACTACAGGATATTTTTTGGTTAGTAAGGTAAGCAACCCTGAAAACCCTTTAGCCCGATATCAGGTTAATATAAACGTAATGCTGATAGGCAGCAAGACGAAAAAATGAATGCACGCACCGAAGTCCTGGACTTGTGTTATTCTAAAAGGGAAAGCATGACAGACGGAATAATCAACATCGACACCTAACCGGCGCGGCTGCTTGAATTAGCGAGCGACAAATTCAATTTGTAAGGAGGAGGCTTTTATGGATCCGGCAGTAATTGAGATAGAACAAGAGCAGAGCGGCTTTCAATGGCCTGAATGGTTAGACCAAAAGGATGCCGCAAGGTATCTGGGTATTAGCCCAGCCCAGGTTTGTTTGTATATGAAAAATCCCAGTCCGCCCTGGCCTTTCTATCGAGTTACTGCAACAAGAAAACTTTCAAAACGTGCGGATCTGGACGCATGGCTTGAAAAAGTGAAGGTTTCGGCAGAAGTGCCGAAGTAACATGGAAAAAATCGGATCCGGCAGTTGGTGGGGTTTAGCCGAACTACGCTCGCCACTGTCGGACTGATTTCAAGGGGGAGGGCTTTTTTTGGGTTACCTGATAACCAACAGGGGGCAGCATCATGCAAAAAGCAATTATTGAATTTGATCTGCCTTCCTCTTGCCGCGAGTGTAAGATCGCCTTTATGCACGAGGTAGAGGAAAGCCGTATTGTTACGGATGCGGCTATTTGAATATTGACGTTACCGAAAACACCGACCGGCGACATGGGGAATGTCCCCTGAAATCCGCGATAGAGAATAAAGGACATGAGAAAAAATCAGGCGAAACACAAACAGGAACGAAAGCAAGCCCCGGAAGCGAAGCAGCGCACACAAGCAAAAATTATTCCCTTCCCCGGCGTTACGATAAAACATGAAGTAACCTACATGAACGCGCTTGACGATTATCTCCGCGAAAATCGGGCGTTATTAAGGCGTTTGACCGTAGACATAACGTAGACATTGAAAAGTACAGTGCCGCTAATTGCTTACAGGGTAAAGGATTACAGAGAAAAAGCATATTACTGTTAACCACTGGGTCCGTGGTTCAAATCCGCGCGGGGGAGATAAAAAGCAAAGCTGTCTTTTTAGACGGTTTTGCTTTTTTTTATGTTCGCGGATTTGAAACTTTTTTGCGGCCTGGAGGGACCGAGGCATCGCAGGTACCGACAGGCAAACGCGCACGGATGCGCGTTTAGCAAAAAAGACGGCCCGAAATGAGGCAACACGAAGTTGCCGAATGAAGGGCAAATCCGCGCGGGGGAGTCAATAGCCCATCCATCAGGATGGGCTATTTCATTATATAACAAGGAATTAGCTCGTTTGGCTAAGATGACGCACAAGTAAAGAGTGTCATTTAAACGCCAAAAATAATCGTTCCAACGGTACTGTCAACAAAGTGTTGCATAGCCAATTGATATTGGCGGGGAGCTACTATGGCGGTTAAGATCGGCAAGTATCACCTTAGCGGGCGTTACGAATCACAGGAAATGCGTGAAGGACTTGGCTATCTTAAAAACGCCTTTGCGAGGATTAATAACGAACTTGACGATCTTGAAGGAAAGGTACACATCGTTATCGGCTCTGTATTCAAAAGGCACAAATACTCAGCAGAAGATTTGCTTGATTCGTCGCAGATGAACAGAATAAAATCTCTTGCTGGAAAAATAAAGGACGATGTTTCCCTATGGGAATCGGCGGGTAAACTGCCTCACCGCATGAAAATCTTTTACAATGATAATGCGGAATCGGTGCAACACAGGATGAGCATGATTAACCGGATGATTCAAGACCGTAAGCCTACGCTCTGGGAAAGCGTTGGGGGATTCTTCCATAGCCTTTACAGGGCCATAGTAGAGCTTCTGCCGGTTATATGTCAAACGCTGCTTTTTGGCAGAAGGACAAAGTTCATTGGGTATGTGAAATAAAAGCAAGGGGGGCAAAGGCATCTTTCAATAAAGGCCGCTCGTAATTGGGCGGCTCTTTTTTAAGGAGAAGCTAATTACTCATTTCTTTATTTCATGGGTAAAATCAATGTGTTCTTCTGCTGGGGGTATTCAAAAAGAAAAAACGGCCTTACCTTTGGCGTTTGTTAGCGCCATGTCACCCATGCGAAGAATGTTCATACCGATAATAAAATCAAAGTTATTGTTTCCAAAGAATTCGGCTACTTCCATGTTTGTAAATAGTATACCGCTTGGCAGCAATACATCTAAGCGATAAACCGGAACGATTGCTACTCCATGTGCGCCTATTACAGTTCCCATCTTGAAAGGTTTTAATTGTGCGCCCTCGGCAAATCGGCGGCTTATACATGATCCGGTAGCGCCAGTATCAACAAGCGCCTTTGTTTGCATTCCTATTCGTTGATCCTGCGGGTAGCCATCAACGGGAACAGGAACCCCAAGCTGAATTTCAAAAATGATTGATTGCTTTTGTTT
>Ga0209755_10006243_pt1 | contig 13279 bp, 12 predicted proteins | sample TergutCo191P1_FD_187301 | JGI IMG/M metagenome (GOLD analysis project Ga0209755, IMG submission 187301) | Cornitermes sp. P1 segment gut microbial communities from Petit-Saut dam, French Guiana - Co191P1 (SPAdes) (version 2) | ecosystem: Host-associated > Arthropoda: Insects > Digestive system... | reverse complement strand
TTGTGCCGTTTGCAGGGGTGATGTTCTACTTTTTGATGCAGCTTTTCCAGCGGTTTTGGCATAAAGAATGGGTAATTTCGTCCCAGCTAAACAACATGGTTTCGGATAGCGTAAATGGCCAGCGGGTTATTAAAGCGTTTGCCCGGGAGAGCGAGGAAAGCGGGCGGTTTTCGGCATCTGCACGCAAGTTGGCGGATGTGCAAACGGCATCGTGGAACTTGGGCTGGACGGCGTTTCCGCTTATCTACCTGTTTTTGTTTTGCGGGCAGGTTGCAGTTACTGCAATTGGTGCGATGTTTGTTATCCGGGGCGAAATTTCGCTGGGCGTTTTTCTCACGTTTTTGGCGTACTTGGGGATGCTGTACGGGCCTTTGCAGTTTATGTCCACGGTTAGCAATTGGTGGGCACGCTGTGTGGATGCGGCACAGCGGGTTTTTGAGGTGGTTGACGCACGGGCAGAGGTGGAAGAACCGAAAAATCCCGTACGTTTTGATAATTTCCGTGGCGAAATAGATGTGCAGGATGTATGGTTTAGGTACGAGCCTGCTATCCCAATTTTGCGTGGGCTGTCGCTAAAAATCTCTGCCGGAAAAAGTCTTGGGATTGTAGGAAAAACCGGTTCCGGAAAATCCACTCTGGCAAACTTAATCGCACGGCTTTATGACCCTACCGACGGCAAAATTCTCATAGACGGCCACGACATAAAAACTTTGCCCCTTGCGGAACTTAGGGCTAATATTGGCATTGTGTCCCAGGAAATTTATCTCTTCATAGGAAGCATTGCCGATAACATACGTTATGCACGGCCTGATGCGACAATTGAGGAAGTGATTTGGGCGGCGAAAATGGCAAGTGCGCACGATTTTATTTCATCCCTCCCGGATGCGTACGAGACGAGGGTTGGCGCAGGCGGGCAAGACCTTTCCGGCGGCGAACGTCAGCGGCTATCCATTGCACGCACAATCATTCAAAACCCAAAAATCCTTATACTGGACGAAGCCACCGCCGCAATGGACACAGAAACCGAGGGCAAAATACAGGCCGCACTTGACAAACTGCAAACAGGCCGCACTACAATTTCCATCGCCCACCGAATGTCCACACTCAAAAACGTGGACAATCTCGCAGTTATTCGCAAAGGTCGTGTTGTAGAAACCGGCACACATCAAGAATTGATGCAGCAAAAGGGAGAGTACCACAAGTTGTACATGATTCAGCTTGAGGGGTTGAAAGTGATTTCGATGGATTAGGAGAGTTTGCATGGATACTTTAGACTTAGGCATTTTAGAAATTTCCGAAGCGGAATTCTACGCAGGTTCGGGCGGTTTTGTGGGGCTACGGTACCGTGGCGAAGACTACCCGCATATTGTTCTTAGGCGGATAATGCCGCTGGCGCATCCGTTCGAGTATATATCTGCCGCCGTAGCAAGCGAGGGCAACGAATTTAAGGAAGTTGGTATCCTCAAATCGGTTGAAGATTTGCCGCCTGTTCAGCGTGAAATTGTTGTAACGGAGCTTGGCAATCGCTATTACTCGCCGGAGGTGCTGGAGGTTATTTCCGTGCAAGACAAACTCGGATATGTGTATATGGATTTGCGATTGAAAAACAAAAAAGGCGTGGAGTATCGCAAAAATTGCGCCATCAAAGACGTGAGTCGCAATATTCGAATGCTTTCTGATACAAGCGTGATTATTTTTGACGTAGACGGCAACCGCTATGTAGCAGAAGATTTGCGCAGACTTAGCCGACAAAGTTTGCGAAAGCTGGATGCGTACTTGTTTTAGGGGGAACTCTCATGACCCAATTTGTTTTCGAATACGACTTATCCCTTGATATGAACCCCGCTTCCGGGCGGATGGTTTTTTTTGCCGATGGCAAAATTAGCATAGAAGAAAACGGTGAAGAAAAATTTGCCCTCCACGCAAGCGATATCAAAGAAGCAAAAGTCCAAGCCGGCGTGGGTTGCGGTTTAATTTTTGCAAAACCAAAACCTCCGGGGGCAACGCCCCCGAGAACTTCCGACCGTGTTCTCTGTCGCTTCACCATGTCGGGGTTAAAGCAGGCCGGGGAGTTTTGCAAAATCGTTAACCATTATATCGAGAGCGGCGAAGCGGCTTTCCCGGATGCGCCTGAAAAAAGCGTGTGCGAAAAATGCGGCCGCCCGCTGGTTTCCGAAATTAGCGTTTGCGTTTTTTGCTACAATAAGTTTAGCGTGTTTAAGCGTGCGCTGGGATTTTTGCGCCCATATGCGAAAACAATTACTGTGTCGCAAATTTTGGGTGCGTTTTCTTGCGTGGCGTTTCTTTTGCCGCCGATTATCATGCAGCAACTCATAGACTGCCACTTGGGCCTTGATACGCCAATGGGAACATGGGGGCAAATTGCAATTTTTGCGGGCGCACTCATGTTAACCAGGCTAATTAGCGAGGGTATCACCGTTATTTTTGCGGCCAGAATGTACAACCGGGCAACGGTAAGCGTTTTTGCAGATATGCGAAGTGAAGCGTACAAAAAGTTGCAAAGCCACTCCTTGTCGCTTTTTTCAAAGCGCACGCCGGGGGATTTGATTCGCCGCATAATGGACGACACAGACACCATTGGCGAATTCCTAACAGACCTTGCACGATGGGTGCTGGATATGATTTTGACTTTTTCGATTGCGGCAATAATCTTGTTTTTTGCCGATTGGCGGCTAACACTTCTTGTGCTAATTCCTGTGCCGCTTGTGGCCATGATTTTGTGGGCGTTTCAGAAAATTTTGCACGCACGCTTCGAGCGGCAGTGGCGCAAATCTTCCAAGGTTAACTCCATTTTGCACGATATAATCCGTGGCATTCGCACGGTGAAATCTTTCGGAAGCGAGAAGCGAGAAATTGCGAAATACTCCGCCGCAAATCGTGAACTTGCGGAAATTTCGTCCGAAAACGAAGTTTTGTGGGGGATGATGTTTCCGCCCATGGGATTCCTTATCGGCATTGGCGAATTTCTGATTTTGTTTGTCGGCGGATGGATGGTGATTAACGGCCAAATATCTTTGGGCGTGATGGTGCTTTTTTCTATGTACCTGTGGGCAATTTACGAGCCGCTTCGTTGGCTTGTTAATGTACCTCGTTGGCTTGCCAACACCACCACAAGCATGGTTAAAGTATTTGAACTCTTGGACGACGAGAGCGAAATCAAGGAGACGGCAAAGCCGCAAAACGTACCGGTTTCCGGCAAAGTTGCGTATGAAAACGTGCATTTTGGCTACAAATCATATGAACCTGTTTTGCGTGGCATAAACCTCGAAATACAGCCCGGCGAAATGATTGGGCTTGTGGGCAAAAGTGGGGTAGGGAAGTCAACGCTAATCAATCTTGCCATGCGCCTTTACGACCCAAATACCGGGCGGGTTACGATAAACGAGACAAACATCAAAAAAATGTCGCCAACGCACTTGCACGAAAATATGGGTGTGGTTTTTCAAGACAGTTTTCTTTTTGCGGGTACGTTTTTTGATAACATTGCATACGGGAAGCACGGCGCAACGCTGGAGGAAGTTATTGCGGCGGCAAAGGCCGCAAATGCGCACGATTTTATTACGCAAAGCCCCGACGGTTACAGCACGCCTATAGGGGAGGGCGGTCAATCGCTGTCCGGCGGCGAACGCCAACGGCTTGCTATCGCCCGGGCAATAATTAAGAATCCGGACATTCTCATATTGGACGAGGCAACATCTTCCCTGGATGTGGAAACGGAAACCGTAATCCAAAATTCCCTGGCTCGTATAACAAAGGGGCGAACCACAATTGCCATCGCCCATCGTCTCTCAACCCTGCGAAATGCCGACCGTTTGGTTGTTCTTAGCAAAGATGCGGGCGTTGCCGAAATCGGCACTCATGCCGAGCTTCTGCGAAAAAAAGGCATCTACTACGATTTGGTGGTTGCGCAAAGAAAGAGTAGCCGCAATGAGTAGGGCAATTGCGGCGGTTAAGGCGGCTTTCCCGCATACAATCCCCGTATTTACGGGCTTTATTTTCCTGGGCATAGCCTATGGAATTTTGATGAGTGCCAGAGGATTTGGCTGGTACTGGATTTTGCTCACAAGCCTGGTTGTGTTTGCAGGTGCGTTGCAATTTGTTGGAATTGGTCTGCTTACGGCGGCGTTTGACCCGCTGTATGCGTTTTTGATTGCGCTCTCGATTAACGCACGGCATCTTTTCTACGGCATTTCCATGCTGGAAAAATTCAGTGATATCGGCAAAATTAAGCCGTATCTTATCTTCGGAATGTGCGATGAGACGTTTTCTATACTGTGTACTGCACAGCCGCCGCCCAATGTGGACAAGCGTGCGTTTATGTTTTCTGTGACTGCGCTAAACCAGAGCTATTGGGTGGCGGGCGGCGTAATCGGCGGAATAATTGGACCTATGCTAACTTTTGATACATATGGCATAGATTTTGTGATGACTGCGTTTTTCGTAGTAATTTTCCTAAACCAATGGAATAGCAATCCGGTTACGGTGATGGGAAAAAATCGCATTTCGGCTCTCATTGGCCTTGGCGTAAGCACGGTGGCGTTAGTAATCTTCGGCGCAGATAATTTCATTATCCCCGCAATGATTTTGATTGTGCTGTGCCTTACGGTATTTCGCAAACCGCTGGGAGGTACAGATTGATGCAAACAACTTACGCACTTATCATAATTGCGGTTATGGCCGTAGGCACGGCAATAACACGGTTTTTGCCCTTTGCACTGTTTCGCAATGCGGCTTCTGCGCCGCAATATGTAAAATATTTGGGCAAAATGCTACCGACGGCGGCGGTTGGACTGCTTGTGGTGTACTGCTTGCGCTATGTTCAGCTTATGCACGCACCATACGGCTTGCCGGAAGCGGTTGCTATTTTCGTGGTAGCGGCGTTGCATCTGTGGAAAAAAAACACACTGCTCTCAATTGTTGCAGGAACAGCGTGTTATATGCTTTTTGTGCAGTTTGTGGTTTAGAGCCTACAGGTTCGCACTTTCTTGACACGCCTTAGCCCGGGGGATAAAATCGGTATAGATTCTCACTTGGAGGTGTTTTTGTGCATGAAAGTTGCGAAGCAACCTAAGCACCGAAGATGTAACCAAGACGGCGGAAGCGTACAAAAAGCTAAAGCCTTTTGAAAATAAAAATGCGTATTTGGATAGGCTAATTCAAGCGAACCGAAATATATTTAAGGAGGCGATTGCCATGAGTAGTACAGTGCGGGAACTTTTTCTTGAAGTGGCGGAAACTGATGATTGGTTTATTGACAGGATTGATGACAGGGTTAAACAGGAAAGCCTGGAAAATTTGAAAGCAGTTGCAAGAAAAATGATTCATATGGGTGACTCTGTTGAAAAAGTACTTGAAGTTACAGGTCTTTCACGAGAAATCGTTGAAAATTTATAGCCTATGGTAAAACCACCCAGGTAGTTTTTGGGCGTTGCCCATTAATAATAAATTCCCCGCAAAAAGGCGGGAAAGGAAAAGGCTATATTTAGATGAAGAAAAGGTTTTTTGCATGGATGCTTGTGGTTTTATGCCATTTTTGCAGAATATGCGTACAGCGGGGAATAGCAAGTCACCTGACAAACATATAAAAAAAGTACGAATTGAAAGTTGTTGGACTTTCTTTGCGTACTTTTTTTGTGTGCCAGGAAACTGAACCCGGCTTCGAGAGAATGCGAACGCTCGAAAATGTGTCCTCGGTTTTCGCTGTGCGCCGGGCGCACTTTTTTGTTGACGAAAAATTTTTTTGGCGGTAGAATTATCTGCAATTTGTGTTTATTACTGGGGTATTTGCGGTTTTATACTGCCTGTTGTAAAACGGGGGTGTCGGCAGTGAGTATTTCTATGCCTGAAATTTCGTTTTCCTCAAACTCAATATTTCCGATGCTAATGCAAGCTATACCCGATGGGCTATCAAGTTCGGATGTATAGTCTTGTGCAAGCCCCTCGAATATTCTTCCGCTAATCGTCTTTATTCTGATTTGTTTGCCGGCGAATTCCCATAGCTTCATTAATTTATCTCCTCTCGGCAGGTACAATGTGTACGCCTGTTTTGCTGTAATGTATTACAAATCGCTTTGTTGCTGTCTCTTCACCGGTTGCCGGGTTGATGCTTATTCCAATGATTCTGTCTGCGTCTATGAGTTCTTTATTTTTCCAACGCCCGGCTTCTGTAAACTTTGCTTCTCCTGTACCGTGGTAGCGGTCAACAAGTCCCTGTGGGTCAATGCCATCGAGCAAGTAGCTTCGCCCCTCAAGATACGCACCACTGTTGCGAATGTGCCTATTTTGTTTTTCGGTATTTACAGTTTTGCTTATTTCACCGAAGTTTATGCGTTCGTGAATGGTTTCCATGTTGTGATTATGCCTGCGTTATTATGTTGTGTCAAACACAACAACCCTGGGTTTTGCCCGTTTATATAGAAAATCCCCGCAAAAAGGGCGGGAGAGGAAAAGGAGATATTTAGGATGAAGAGAAGATTTTTGGCATGGGTTTTGACGGTAGCAATGGTGATTGCCATGTTGCCGGTGTCCGCATTGGCGGAGAGGTATCAACTTGGCGATGTGCCGGAGGAGTATTTTTATACTTTGGATTTCGCGTGGGAGGAATATTATTTTGACCCGGTGGATGACTGCACCACAGAGGATGACGAGAAAATCCTGTTGCTGTTTGCGGAGGATGAAGAAGACGAAGAGATTGAGCCTATGGTTAGTCCCGACTTCCAAGTTCCTGTTAACCAAGGAGACGGCTATTGGGTTGGTGATGACTTTGTTTTGCCGCCCGGCGGTATTTTGTATACGATAAATGCAGAGCAAGGGTATTGGCTGGGTGGTCACTTTTTCCCCGGCGTAGGCAGATATGCCAGGTTTAACCTCTATATTAATCCCTACAACGATGACATGAGTTTGAATAGCTCTCGTGATTTTGTTGATTTTCACTTTTACTTCCCTGCATACTTAAATTACGTAGCTTTTGTTGATGCTCCCGGATGGAGAGTTGAGGCTCCGATGGGATTCCCTATTCCTTTTCCCGGCGGTGTTGCAGTTCATGTGGGGTGCCATGGCGTTATGTCAGCTGCACCTGTCGGGCATTTTATGTCTTTGATTTTTGAAATTGACACAGACGCAATTCCGGCAAGCGGCAGGATTGGTGCTTTTTGGGATGAAACTGCAAGTTCTATTGCAGAAGGCGTTTCTATGTATGTGCATCAGGAAATATTCCCTTCCTTTGATGGCGACTTCTTCTTCAACTTTGCAAACGCATCTTTTGAGTTTAGAGACGGAGACCCTTCTATCCCTATCCTCTTCGGCGTAGCTGTTGTCCCGCAAGCTGATGTTATTAATCAGGGTGCGAGCGAGCAATTTTATGCTCTACCGCAAGGTTCAAATTTGCCCGATGATATTACCTTTGACTGGGAAGCCACTGCAAACATTGGCGGATTTGCTATTACTGTACCCGGCGGCACTTCAAATGAGTGGCTTACTTTGAGCTACACCGGTTTGCTCACGGTTGGGAATCTTCTTCCTGTCGGTACGGTAATCACCGTACGTGCAACCATTAGCAATCACCCTTTCCCGTCCCTTATTGGCACGGCGGCGCAAAGAACGGGTACGGCTTATGCCGTTGTTGCTGCCCAGGGGTCACCTCCGCCGCCACCACCGCCATCATCCACCCTAACCATCTCCCAAGCATTCGCAGTACCCGGCGATGTTGTTACGGTTCAGCTTTATTTGTCCAATAATCCCGGTTTTGCACATATGCTTATGCGGCTCAATTTCTCGGAACATTTGGAGTTAGTTGGCTACGAGTTGGGTTGTCCGGTTTTCCACACAACTGTACCGGCGGATTTGATTGATGGTTTTGAGGGGCCCTTGGGCAACGATTCGTTTATGGGCTGGGCTTTACGGGATGCGCCTGTTACCACAAGCGGGCGGATTCTTTCCCTGCACTTTAATGTGCTTAGTGCGCCCATGGGCGTGAATTTCTTGCCGGTTAGCGTTGTTTTTGAAAACGCCATTGCCGGATACGAGCCGCCATCAGATTTGTACGGCAACCCGCTTACAATCGGCATTGTAAACGGCGGCGTAAATGTTGGCTCGTTTATTGTTGGTGACGCAAGCGGCAACGGCATCGTTAACTCCGCCGATTCTACTTTGCTTGCACGCTACCTCGCCGGGCATAACGTAACAATAGACCGCCGTGCGGTGGATTTGAACGGCGACGGTGTTGTAAACGAAGCGGACGTATTCTACTTCCGCCGCTGGCTGTTGGGACGAGGTTTGCCACCTGTTTTGGGCGGGATGCCTGCGCATAATTCTTAATGAAGAAACTCAATCGACCTACACGAACTTTGTTTGCGGTTGCCGCCCTTATTTTTGCGGCGGCAACCGCTTTTGCGTACGCACAAACATCGCCACGCATAACCGTTAGCATTTCCGGAAACACAATAGGGCTTTACCCCGGCGACACATTTACCGCAACAATCGGAATTACCGAAAACCCCGGCTTTGCCGCAATGGTTTTGCGAATGCGAATCCCTGCCGGGCTGGAGCTAATTGATGCAACGGCGCATAGCCTGCACGATATGTACTACGGGTTCGAACTGCCTGCGTGTGCGAATGATACTCCGCCGTCCCAAACCGCCCCTTTGCACGGCGAGGTCTTTTTTGGATGGACAGGCCGTTCACGTAATTTTTACGCAAACGGCGCAATGTTTGACCTCACGTTTCGTGTCACAGAAACCGCCGCCGCCGGAACGGCACCTGTGCTTCTTGCCTTTGCAAACGGCATGGGCGCATACGAACTTCCCACAGATTATTTGCGGCGTGAAGTTCAAATTGCACTACCCGGCGGGGTGATTGGGATTGGCAGAAGCGCAGAAATTGCCCGGGCAATTTTCCCCGGGCTGTTTGTTGATGCTTCTCCGCAAAATTTAACGATTGTAAATTTGCCGCAAAACGGCGCAACATTTCAAATTTTTGCAGGTGGGTTGCCGCCTAACCAGGTGCTAGACCCGGTAAATTCGCCATACATCAATATAGATTGGCAACCGCCACTGCCGCCATGGATTCAAGTTTCCGGGCATATCGAAACCGATGCAAACGGCACCGGAGTCGGAACGCTCACACTTTCTATACTTGAGTAACCCTACACCAAATTGTAACTGGGCGATTCTCTCGTAATTACAATATCGTGTGGATGACTTTCATGCAAACCCGCCGCCGTAACTTCTACGAAGCGGGTTTTTTCATGCAGTTCGGAAATATTGCGGCATCCGGCGTAGCTCATGCCAATGGCAAGTCCGCCAATCAACTGCTGCAAAACATCGGAAAGGTTGCCCTTGTACGTGATGCGCCCCTCAACCCCACGTGAAATTGCCGTGGCGGTAGATGTTTGCCGTTCCGGCTGGGTTTCCGGCTCGTCATATTCATATGATTCTGTGCCACGATAGATTTTATATTTGCGACCTTGGAAAAGCTCCGTTACGCCGGGGCTTTCTTCGCAACCCGAGAAAAGATTACCCATCATGCACGCACTTGCCCCTGCGGCAAGAGCCTTTGCAATGTCGCCGCTAAAGCGGATTCCGCCGTCTGCGATTATGGGAATGCCTTTCTCCTGCGCTACTTGGGCGCAATTGATAATGGCAGAAATTTGCGGTACGCCAATGCCGGCAACCATGCGCTTTGTGGACACGGAAGAGGGCCCAATGCCCACTTTAACCATGTCCGCCCCTGCGTCTATTAGCAGCTTGGTTGCCGAAGCCGTTGCCACATTGCCCGCAATCAGCGTTATGTCCGGGAAATCGCCCTTGATTGCACGAATCGCCGCAAGCACATCTTTTGCGTGGCCGTGGAAAACTTCCAGCGCAATTACATCCACCTTACGCTTTGCCAATGCGGCAACACGTTCCATATAGTCGTCCTTGATACCCACAGCCGCACCCACAATAAGCCGCCCTTGCGAATCCTTTGCAGAGTGGGGGTACTTCACGGTTTTGTTAATATCTTTGATTGTGATTAGCCCCTTAAGGTTGCCGTTCTCGTCCACAAGCGGCAATTTTTCTACCTTGTGGCGGGTGAGAATTGCCTTGGCTTGCTCCACGGTTGTGCCAACGGGTGCGGTGATAATGTTCTCTCTTGTCATCACCTCGTATATTTTTTTGCTGTAGTCCGTCTCAAAGCGGAGGTCACGATTTGTGATTATGCCCACGAGTTTGTCATGCTCGATTATGGGAACGCCGGATATGCGATATTTGCCCATGAGTTTGTCTGCCTCGTACACATAATGGTTTGGCGAAAGGAAAAAGGGGTCGGTTATTACGCCGTGTTCGCTACGTTTTACACGGTCTACCTCGCTTGCCTGTGCGGCGATAGACATATGGCGGTGGATGATGCCAAGCCCGCCGGAGCGTGCAAGGGCAATTGCCATTTGGCTTTCTGTAACGGTGTCCATTCCTGCGGAGAGAAACGGGACTTTTAGCGTGATACGCTCGCCAAGTTTCACCGATGTATCCACGTGCGTAGGCGGTATATCCGAAAATTCCGGAACAATCGAAACATCATCAAATGTCAAACCCTTACCGACTATTTTTTCCATTTTCTAAACACTCCTTTTTTAAGACCTCGGGGGCGTTGCCCCCGAACCCCCACAAGGGGACAAGTCCCCTTGACCCCTAACATTGGGGAGCTTCGCAAAATTGTTTGTCATTGCAATGTTAAAGTTTTTTTATAGTAGCACAACGCCGGGGCGTAGGTGTAGGTTGCGCCTTGTTAGTACGCCGCTAAAGGCTTTAAGCATTTTTTCGTTGGGTTCGATAATCACCTTGATTTTTTTGCCCTCGTGGATGGTAATAAAAACGTAGGTATCAGAGCCGGGTACGCCGGAGGAATAGTCTCTGGTTTCCTGTGCGGCATTGAAACTGTGTTCGTGATTCTTGTCATCTATGTGTGCCATAATTTCGAAAGATTTCACCTGGGCGGTGAAGATACGTTTGCGGCGGGCACGGTCGTAAATTATGTCTATGTCCAGCTCGCCGTTTGTGAAAATGTACTCGTACTCTACATTAAGATAGCCCATTAAAAAGCGTGCGCCAAAACCAAGTGCAAAAACAACCAGCACACTAAAAGGCCCGGCTCTAAGCACAAATAATCCCAAAAATGCAACCAGCGCAACAATGATTACCAAGCACACCTTGATTGCAGTATCTTTTGCAGTTGTTTTGCGTTTTACCAGTTGCTCCTTAAAAATATCACCCATTGCAAATCACCAACCACTTCAAATATTATGCTCCAATTGTAATGTGCGGCATGGGTTTATGCAAGTTTTTTGCGGAGAAATAGAAGTGCCAGCAAAGCCGCACCCGCAAAAGCCAGAGACATTGATGCCGCCACAAGGGCTTCTGTGTCGGAGATGGTGCGTGATTCGTAGGATTCTTCCGCGTATTCGTAAGGTTTTTCGTACGGCTCGGTGTAGGTTTCGTCATAGGCGTAGGCGAAAACCGGGGCTGTTTCTTCATCCGGTATTTCTTCCGGAATTTCCTCCGGCTTCCAGTTTTCGAAAACGTAATCCATCAGCAAGGCGGTGTTTGAAAAAATCTCACTGCGTGGTGACGCATATAAAACGGAAAGGATTATTTCACGGTCGTCTTTTGCGGCGTAAGTTATAAGCGTGTGCTGTGCGGCGTTGGTGAAGCCGGTTTTTCCGCCGATTACAAGGGTGTTAAATTCTTCCGTGCCGGGGCGCACCATCAGGTTTGAGTTGCGCATTTGCCGCACGTATTCGTGCTGTGGGGTAGGGGGGAAGTCGAGATACGGCGTGCGGATAATCTCTACATAAATGGGGTTTTCAATTGCCGCACGTTTGATTAGTGCCATGTCATGCGCCGTTGTAAACTGGTTTGCGCCCGGCAAGCCGCAGGGGTTGATAAACTGCGTGTCATGTGCGCCAAGTGCTTGCGCACGGCGGTTCATGAGAATCACAAACTCGCCAATGCTACCGGAGACGTGTTCTGCAAGGGCTCGGGCAACTTCGTTTGCCGAGGGTAACATAATGCCGTACAAGGCTTCCAAAACCGTCATGCTCTCGCCGGCTTCCATTCCCATTCGTCCGGCGTAGTAGGGGAGAGCTACGGCGTTTTCGGAAAAATAGATTGGCGCATTCAAGTCTCGCACTTGTTCCAGGACTACAAGGGCAGTCATTATTTTTGTGATACTTGCGGGATAGCGGCGGGTAAAGCCCTCTTGTTCAAACAAAACATCGCCGGTTTGCACACACATTGCCAACACCGAACCCGCAGAAAAAACATTCACATAAGCAGGGATGTATGCCGGTTTTTCTTCGTAGGCAAAGGTTGCGACGGGGAGGATGGATAGTATTATTATTAAGGGAAGAATTTTTTTCATGGATGGTCTCCTTTATGTTTAGGATGCCGTCATTTTACCATCTCGGACGAATTTTTCAAAGGGGGCGAAAAAAACGAACTGGTTGGTGTCACTAACCGGTTCGTTTTTTTTCGTAGCGTGTAAGTTCAACAAGTTTCAATCATTTTGGAAAATTACACTAATATTTTTGGAGGATTATGCCGATATACATATTAAAGGCATTGTTTTTTGTTGCGCCTTAAAAAACAACCTGGAGGTTTTCAAATGAAAAAAGTCTTCATGCGTTGCGTTGCCGTTGCCTTGGCAACTGTTTTGGTGTTCTCAAATGCTGTATTTACTGCGTATCTTGGCGAATTGCCGCAGATGTATATCTATGAACCGTATGCAGAAGCAGAAATCCCTGAAATACTTGAAACCCTTTACCTACCGGAACTTTTCCTCTACGAAACGGAGTTGCAAGAACGTCCTGCGGCGGAAGCAACGCAAACCGTAACTTTGGGCGGCGTGCAAGCATCACTGGCAACGTACTTATATGAAGAAAGTTACACATATGTAGTCCTTTCCTTGGACGAAGACCCCGGCATATTCGGCTTTGCGTACCACCTTGATTTTGCCCCCTCCTACTGGGAGGTCGCTTCCATCTCGCTTGCGCCCAATTCGGAAGCACGTGGGCTTTTTATGCCAACTTTGCCGCCGATGGATGGGGGACTAATCCCCGGACGCTTGACGTTTGCGGGCTTTTTTGATGACTGGAACGACCCCGTTACCACAGGCGTGGTGGCCACGGTGCGCTTTAGGGCGATTGGCGAAAGCCGCAATATGGATGCGTTTGCCCTGGGCGATTTGGAAATCGTGGACGAAGATTGGAACGCCGCTTCGCTTG
>Ga0209755_10006242_pt1 | contig 13289 bp, 6 predicted proteins | sample TergutCo191P1_FD_187301 | JGI IMG/M metagenome (GOLD analysis project Ga0209755, IMG submission 187301) | Cornitermes sp. P1 segment gut microbial communities from Petit-Saut dam, French Guiana - Co191P1 (SPAdes) (version 2) | ecosystem: Host-associated > Arthropoda: Insects > Digestive system >... | reverse complement strand
GGCTTGAGATGCGCGGCGGGGCCATTTCCGGCAACGCCGGACAGATAGGCGGCGGCGTGTTCGTCAACAACGGAGGCACCTTCGTCATGGACGGCGGTACCGTTTCGGGCAACACGGCCCGCGGAGGGAGCGGCGGCGTTAACGTCGAGTCCGGCGGCGTCTTCCGCATGGGCGGCGGGGCGATCCTCGGCAACACCGCCGCGACATGGGCCGGCGGCGTGGGCAACGCCGGCACGTTCGAGATGCGCGGCGGGGCGATCTCCGGCAACCACGCCACCACCAACGGCGGCGGTCTGTCGAACGGCGGTACCTTCCGCATAAGCGGCGGGATTATCTTCGGCAATGAGCCAACGGTGGAAGCAGACCTTAGAAACAATGCAACAACCGGCGCGGCGTTAAACAATACGGGCACCGCGCAGCACGGCACGTTCGACAATGCCGGCGTGTTCACCCCATCAGGCAACCTGACCACGACAAACGACACCATAGCGTTTGGCGATCCCATAACCATAACGGTTACCGGACTGGTCTTCCCGCAAGGGGCAACCACCGCCGAGATAATGGTCATACAGGGAACGGAGACGGTCGCGATAGGCTCGGCCAATCCATCCGCAGAACTTTTCACCCTGTGGGACCTGCAGGGTGATTGGGGCCCGTTTGGGATGCCCGGCATCTACGAGATCCGCCTTCTCTTTATGGACGAGGACTGGAACATGATCGGCGTGTACCGCATCCCCTCGATGTGGCTGGCTTCCGGCAACAACGAGACAGCCTTCGCGACTTTCACCCCAATACCCCCCATTGCGGTAACCGTCACCGGGGTGCCGGCGGATCTGGCGGGCAATATCGCCCAACTGATCTTGCTGGTCCCGGGGAGTATTTATGTTGATGTCGGTTTCGCCGAGGCCGTCATGACAAGCCCCACAACGACATTAACCTTGCAAGGCGTGATCCCCGGAACCTTCGACGTTCTGCTTGCGGTAATGGACGCGGATACCTGGGCTATAACCGGCGTGCGATCCGCAAGCTCGGTAACCATCACCGCGCCCGGAACAAGCCTGGCGTGGAACGACCTTGACGACATTCCGCTTACGACCGTAACCGTCACCGGGATACCGCCGGGGTACGAAGGGTTCTTTGCGAATGTGATGGTGGGAAACCTTGCCACCATGAACATCGTCGCGGCCGGCTGGGGCCAAGTGTTCGGCGGCTCGATAACGACTTTTCTTGGCGACATAGGGACAGGTTTGCCAATCGACGTATCCGGCACCCATGGCGTCGCGCTGATGCTTGAAAACCCGGATAACTGGGATGACGTTTCGGATTTTGCCGCATCCTCGATAAGCATCACCGCGCAGCAAAACACCGAGATACCGTGGAGCAGTTTCGCACCCATGGCCAGAGGCTTCTCGGCGGACCCCGGTAGATCCCGGCAAGCCCCCGCGCCCGCCCCGGTCTTCGGCGTAAGGCGGCGTTAACGGCAGACAAAGCCCGAGGGCCAATCCCCCGGGCTTTGCCCTGCATCGCGGCATGTATCTTCAACGCCCAAGGACAACCCCCTTGGGCGTTTTCGTTTTGGGTTTTATTAAGGGCGTAGCCCTTGTGCGGTTAATACCGCGCCCCTCTGGGGCGGTTCCACTGGGGGTGCGGGGGATTTGTTCCCCCGCAAACGTAAATCTTTCAAGGATAAATCTTCAATACCGCAGAGCTCTGCTCTGCGGTTGTTTATTTGGTATCATTGCCGAAGAGGAGCATGATGAAAATCGTCATACTGGATGGCTACACGGTAAACCCTGGGGACTTGTCTTGGGAGGGCTTTGAGAAACTGGGAGACCTGACCGTTTATGACCACAGCCCCGCCGACAAGGTAGTGGAAAGAATCGGCGACGCCGAAATCGTAATCCCCAACAAAATATCCATCACTGGGGAAGTCCTTGATGCGATACCTGGGATAAAGTATATAGGGCTGCTGTCCACGGGGTACAACGTAGTGGACGCAGAGGCGGCAAAGGCCAAGGGCATACCCGTCACCAACATCCCGGCATATGGCACCATGGCGGTGGCCCAGTTCACCATAGGCCTGTTGCTGGAAATCTGTGGCAACATTGGCCACCACAACCGCGCCGTGCACTCCGGCCGCTGGCAGGCCAACCGGGACTTCTGTTTCTGGGACAGTCCCCTGATCGAGCTTGCGGGCAAAACCATGGGGTTCATTGGCTTTGGACGCATAGGCCAGGCCGCGGCCAAAATCGCCGCCGCCATGGGCATGGAAATTCTGGCCTACAGCAGAACCGAGACGGACGAGGGCCGCAGGATAGGCAAATATGTGCCCCTGGACGAGCTTCTTGCCAAATCCGACGTCGTTTCCCTGCATTGCCCACTTACCCCGGCCACGCAGGGAATAATCGACGGAGCCAGTATCGCCAAAATGAAGGACGGGGCGATTCTTGTCAACACCGCCCGCGGCCTGCTGGTAAACGAACGGGATTTGGCCGACGCCCTTAACCGCGGCAAACTCATGGCCGCCGCCGTGGACGTGGTTTCGCAGGAGCCGATCCTCGGCGACAACCCCTTGCTGAAAGCCAAAAACTGTTTCATCACCCCCCACATCGCTTGGGCCCCCAAGGATACCAGGGCCCGGCTGATAGACATCGCCGTGGAAAACCTGTCCTGTTTTTTGGCCGGAGCGCCGGTCAATGTGGTGAACGGTTAAAAGTTGAGTTTTCGCTTTCTCCCCCAATAGACCTCTTGCGAAACTCCATAAATTTCGCAAGAGGTCTAATATTTTTGCCGATAATGCGGGTGTCCTGCCGATAATACCAATATGGTACAAGTGGCCTTTTTTCTCCGGTTCAGACTCCAGCTCAAACGCACCAAGCCAAATCTTGTCCCGCGCCTGGAGGACATGGCCATTCAGGCGGTTCGGGAGGCGGGTGGGGAAATCATCGGGGAAAGCGGCGCGATACAGGCCGCCTTTAACGAAAATTCGCCGGGCTTCTGGCTTGACATGCTGTTCCTTATCGAAAGGCTCACCCGTATAGTTGACGGGGCCGCCGCCGATCTGCACGGGTATTCGGTGCTTTTGGGGGAGGGGTTTCCGGGCAACGGCGAAAGGCTGTGCCGGATTCTGTCCGGCGGGGTTTGCGGCGGGGGAGTGTACCTAGATCGGAATACCGCCGAAGCCTTGGGGCCTTACGTCACTGTCGAGGAACGGGGGACATGGGCGGGGCAGACGTTTTTCAGGCTGAAAGAGGAAAAGATTTTCGTCTCGACCGCGAGGGCCGGTTTCATCCTGCCCGAAAAAAACATCCGGCTGTTCGAGCCCGGTCGCCGTCCCTCGGTTCTGGTGGTCGGGCGGTTTTTCGAGGGGAGGCGGGACAACCTGTATCGCCGCATCGCCGGGTTTTCCAACGCCGGCGCCGCGGTGGACGACGAGGGGCTTCTTCCCCTGTTCGTCCGTTTTGGCGGCGGGGGCCTGAACGCCATCACGGACGCATGGCCTTCGTGGGTAGGCCAGGGCGACACGGACAAGGAGACGTGGGAAAGGACTTGGGCCATGCGGGAATTCTTTTTCCGCCATCGGCTGAGGGACGAGCCTTCGCCTTTCGCGGCGAACATGGCCCGCGATTTCTTCGACGCGCTTCTCACCCTGTACACTGCCCGAGCGATTCGGGACGGCACGCAGCCCGTCGTTATATTGGAGAACATCCGCGCGGCGGAACGCGTGGCCGCGGATATTGTGATAATGGCCCTGTCAAGACGCAAGGACATTATCCTCGCGGGCGTCTGCACCGAGGAGGACGGGGACGAGGAATTTGCGAAATGGGCTTCCCTGTTTTCCCGAAAGTTCCGGGCCAACGACAATGACGCGGCATGGCGGCCGGAGTCGGAGCTTCCCGCCGATCTGTGGGAGATGGGTTATCTGTGCCTGTTGATTGGCCGCATCTATCCGCCCGATTTGATTCCCAAGGTGTTGGAGGAGATGGGGAAGAATTCCATTATGATCTCCCGCGCCGTTTCCCTGCTTCACGCCCTAAGAATAATCGACACGCCGCTGGATCCGCGCCCTTGGCAGGGCGATTTCCCGCACCTGGCCGAGGCCGCGCTTGGGGGGAAAAAGGACGGTCTTCGCATTCTGGTGCGCAAACGCCTTCTTGCATGGGTGGCGCGGAAAAAAATCAACCCCTGCGTCAGCCTTCTGGAAAGGCTGGCGGAGCTTGGCGGTGGCCAGGAAATCGACGACAGTCTGATTCTGCAGTCGATTTACGGCGAGCTGAGCTGCACGGACGGGACGGCCCTGGAAAGGTTCGTCGATGTCGGAACCCCGGAATCCGTGGTCGGGCAGGCCAGGGTGCCGGTGATTCGCTATATCGTTAAAACCCTGCTTGCGCTCCACTTCGGCAGCGAGCATAAAATCCGGGACATGTTCGCATCCCCCCCCCCGGAGTGCGCGGCCTTTCCGCTTCTTAAGACCCAGGTTTTCCTGAACCAGTCCCTGTACCATCTGGGCTGGCACGACGGCGAATCGGCTAAGAGAACGGTGAAGGCGGCGACGCTGCTCTGTCAGAAGAGCGGCCATTCCTGGCTTTCCCGGTGCCACCGTTTTTTTGCGCTGGCAAGCCTTTCCGAAAGGCGGATCGGCGAAACCAACGAGTATCTGGGTTTTGCCTTGGAGAACGCCGGAAAGGCTGGCGACCCGCAGGAAATCGGCATGGCTTCGTATTACACGGCGTCGGTTCAGCTTCTGCACGGCAATCTGTCGCGGTCCTTCACGATGATAAAAAAAGCGCTGAGGCATTTTCTGGAAGCCGGAAGCCCCGAATGGGCGGATCGTGCCCGCTTTTTTGAGGGAAGGCTCGTGTTCGAAAACGGCGGCTACGAGGGCGCGGTGGAGATTTTCAAGGGCATAATCGACAAACCCCACGGCGGGAATTTCCCGGAAAAAATCGGCCTGCTGGAAGCCTGGGTGTATCGCACGGAAAGCTACCTTACGCAGTCCCCGGCGTCCTGTCCGCAGAACCGCGTGCCCGACACGGATCTTTTCGAGCTTGAGGCCATGTACTTCGGCGGGGATAATTTAGAGATGACGGAACTGTCAAAAAAACTTGAATCCGTCCCCCCGGTTGAGGAATTCTTCTACGGCACCGAACAACCGGACTGGCGCAGTGGTTTTGCGCAATGCGAGCTGTTGTGTTTTTCCTGGCATGAATTGCGGAACAGAATGCTCGGCGCATATCGCTCCCTTGCGCAGAGCCATCTTTCCCCCGAGGATGGACGCATAGCCGTGCACTCCATGCAGCAGATACTGCAGAACAGCCGTTTCGCCGAAATCGACCCTTGCGACGCGTTCTACCACTATGCGCTGTACAGGATTCTCAGGCAGACCGGCGCGGGCCAGATTGACCTGCGCACGGCGGCGAGTATGGCGCACAAGAGGTTGCAGGTTCGTTCGGGCAGGATAGACAGTCCCGAAGTTCGTCGCCAGTATCTTGCGCAACCTTATTGGAACAAAGCTTTGGAAGAAGCGGCGCAGGAATGTAAGCTGGTGTAGGGGAAAAAGCTGGGTGTCGCCTTGAAATAGCAAGCGCAAGACCGCCCAGCATACCTAACCATCCACCTACGGGAACCTACCGCTCCCGGGCCAAACGAATCCCTTCCACCTGTCCCATGGCACAAACGTGGTTTGGCTCGAGCAGCAGTGCGATCTCGAAGTCCGCGATGGCAAGGTCGGTTTTGCCCTTGGCAAGACATGCGACGCCGCGGTGGAAATACGCCCACGCGAAATCGGGGTTCACTTGGATTGCCTTGCCGCAATCCTCGATGGCGAGGTCGGCGTCCCCTTTCCTGAAACGCGCCGCGCCGCGACCGTTGTACGCCTCCGCGTAGTCGGGTTTCAGCTCTATCGCCTTGGTGAAATCGGCCACGGCAAGGTCGGGCTCCCCCTTGTCTAGATACGCGCTGCCGCGATTGAAGTACGCCGTCTCGAAAGCGGGATCCTGCGAGATCGCCATGGTGTAGTCCGCGATGGCGAGGTCGAGTTCCCCTTTCCCGGCGAACGCGACGCCGCGCCCGCTGTACGCCCAGGCCGCGAAAATCGGGTTCAGTTGGATCGCCTTGGTGTAGTCCTCGATTGTACGGTCCAGTTCCCCAAGATTGAAAAACGCGAAAGCGCGGCTGGTATACGCCCATGCGAAAACGGGGTTCAGCTCGATGGCCTTGGTGTAGTCCTCGACCGCGCGGTTCAGCTCCCCAAGGTTGTAATGCGCAAAACCGCGGTTCGCGTAGGTGTTCGCGCCGCCCGGATCCAGCCTGATCGCCTGGGTGCAGTCCGTAATCGCCAGGTCGAACCGCGCCTTTCTGGTGTACGCGTAACCGCGGTTGCCATACGCCTTGGCGTTGTTCGGGTTGATTTCCAACGCCCGGGTGTAGTCCTCGATTGCAAGATCGACCTCGTTCCCGTCGAAATACACCTCGCCGCGGTTGACATACCCCGAGGCGTTGCCCGGCTCAAGCCGTATCACCTGGCTGAAGTCCGCGAGGGCGAGATTCAGCCTATTTCTGCCGTGATACACGAAGCCCCGGTTCATGTACGGACGCGCCTGGCCCGGATCCAGCTCGATCGCGCGGGTGTAGTCCGCGATAGCAAGATCGAGATCCCCGGTTCTCGTGAACGCAGTGCCGCGGTTGATGTAAGAGTTCGCGATATTTGGCTCAAGTTCGATCGCCCGGGTGTAGTCCTCGATCGCAAGGGCGGTATCCTTTTTCTTGAAAAGCGTGACGCCGCGCCGGGAATACGCGTCCGCGCTGTTGGGATCCATGCCAATCGCGTGATCGAAATCCTTGAGAGCGAGATCCAAGTCCCCATTGTCATGATATGCCGCACCGCGGTCGAGATACGCCTGCACGTTGTCGGGCCTGCGCCGAATCGCCTCGGTGTGATCCGCGATGGCAAGGTCGTACCTGCCTTGCCGGTAATACGCGTTGCCGCGAAAGCGGAACACGAAGGTATTGTCGGGATCCATTTCGATTACCTTGGTGTAGTTTTCGATTGCGAGGGCGACATCCCCCTTGTCGCTGTACGCGGCCCCCCGGTTGAAGTACGCGTAGAAGTCGTCGGGCTTCAGGTCGATCGCCCTATCGTAGTCCGCGATCGCCGGTTCCTGCTCCCCCTTTCTGGCGAACGCCATGCCGCGCTGGATAAACGCGCCCGCGTCGTCCGGGGCCAGTTCGATAAGACGGGTGTAGTCCGCGATTGCCTTGTCAAGCTCGTCCAGCCTGGAATACATCATCCCGCGGAAAAAATACGCATTCTCGGAATCGGGATCGAGTTTGAGCACCTCGGTATAGTCGGCTATGGCCGCCTCGGGTTTGCCCTCGTCTGCGGAAGTGAAGGCCCTGTCCATAAGGGCGTCGATCAGTTGTCTTACAAGTTCAAGTCTTTCCTCGTCCATTTTCCTCCCCCTTGGGTGTTTGTCGCCGCAAGAACCCTAATTACAATATAATCAATACTTCGGATTGATGGTAGTAGTGGGAGCCAGGTTTCGCCGGTGGTGTGAAACGAAAATCCGTGCGCTTTTCTTGAAAACCCCCGCCGGATTAGGTAAAATATACGTGAAGCTGCGAGGAACCGCGATTAGTCCGCTAATAGCGGTTCCCACGGAGGCGGAGTAATGGAGATCCTGCATAAAAACGAAGCCCCGGGCGACGCCGGGGCCGCGCCTGGAAAGTGTCGCGAGCCGGGGGGCGTCACCGCGGGCCTCCCCTGCGCCTTTCATTTCGAGCGTCCCCGGCTGAACCGCCTGTTCGCGCGGGCCGTGAAATGCCCGGTGGTCATGGTGTGCGCCGGCGCGGGATACGGCAAGACCAGCGCGGTGCAAGACTTCGTTCGAAAATCCCGGACGCAGACGGTATGGGTGCAACTTTCCGACCACGACAGGGTCGGCGCGCGCTTCTGGGAGAACTTCACCCACGCCATGGCGAGATTCAACACGCCCTTCGCCAAGGCCATCGGCGGGCTTGGCTTTCCGGACAGCGTGGACAAGCTCAACCGCTACTTTTCCATCGCGGAAAACTTTATCGAGCTGCAACGCCGTCTCATAGTCGTGGACGACTTCCATTTCGTCGAGGATTCCGCGCTGATCCGCTTCGTCGAGCGCGCCCTGCGCAACCTGCCGGTGGGCACCACCGTGCTGCTGCTTTCCCGTTCCGCCCCTAGCATCAACACCGCGGGCATGGTCTCCAATGGCCGCGTGTTCAGCGTGAACGAGGACGACCTGCGTTTCACCGAGGACGAACTCGCCGGCTATTTCGAGGGGCTGGGAATCTCGCTTGGGCCGGCCAGCATAAGGGAGGTGATGCGGGACACCGAGGGCTGGGCCTTCGCGCTGAACCTCGCAGCGCGCTCCTACCAGAAAGCGCCGGGGTACGGGGGCTACCTCGGCAGCGCGATAAGGACGAACATCTTTCGCATCATGGAAACCGAGGTGTGGGGCGACATTTCCGAGCCTCTGCAGCGTTTCCTGCTGCGGCTTTCCCTTATATGCCATCTTTCCACCGACCTTGTGTCGCTTCTTGCCGGGTCGGATTCGGCCCTGATTGACGAGATGGAGCGGCAGAACGCCTATGTGCGTCGGGACGATTACGTTGGAGCGTATCTAATCCACCCCCTGTTCTTGGAATTCCTGGCCGGAAAGCAGGAGCTTCTGCCGGAGGATACTAAACGGGAAACCTACGTCATGGCCGCGCAGTGGTGCGACAAACACGATTTTCGGATCGACGCGCTTTCGTATTACGAGCAGGCCGGGGACTACGCGGCGATGGTGCCGCTGGTCTTCTCCCTGCCCACCCAGATACCGGAGGACATTGCCCGCTACGCATCCGCGCTTTTCGACCGCGCACCGCCGGCGGCCTTCGACACGGTGGAGTTCCTCGCCGTGCTGCACATCCGTTCATATCTGTGCCAGGGGCTCTGGGGGAAGTCGGCGGAGCTGGCCGAGCATTACGAGAAAAGACTCCTCGCGCTGCCGGACGGCGACATGAAGTGCCGCACTCTGGGCCGGCTGTACTACAACTGGAGTTTCCTTCGCAGCCTTATGTGCACGACCGACGATCGCTACGACTTCGACCTGTACATCGAGAAATTCTGCGAGTGCCTCAAGGCGTGCGGCGGCGAGAGGCCGGTTGATCCCGGCAGGTTCCCGATCTACAGCCCGGGGGCTTGGGTGAACCGCGCCGGCTACGCGAGAAAGGGCTCGGTGGACGAGTACGTCGAGGCTTTCGGTCGCATGTCCGCGCTTCTGACCGACTTCGGGCGCGGCTCCAGGGAGGCCGAGAACGAGCTGGTGCAGGGCGAGCTGAAGTTCTACCGCGGGGACGTGCGCGCCGCGGAATTCTTCGTCGCCCGCGCCCTGGGTTTGGCGCGTAAGCACGGGCAGTTCGGGATCGCGCACATGGCGTTGTTCTACTCGCTCCGCCTGAGCTGGGTGCAGGGCGACTACGACAAGGCGACCCAGGCGGTCGCGGACATCAAGGCCCTGCTCGACGAGGAGGAGTACACCGATCGCTTTCTCGCCCACGACATCGCCCTTGCCTGGTACTGCTGCTCGCTCGGCCTGCCCGAGAAAGTCCCACTGTGGTTCCGCAAGGGCTTCTCGCCCTACAGCCACGCCTCCTTCATCGAGAACTTCGGGAACCAAGCCAAGGCGTGGTTCTGTTACGCGACCGGGGACTACCCCCCGCTTCTGTCGTACTTCGAGGAGATAAGGGGAAGGGAATCGTTCCTTTTCGGCCGGGTGGAGATGCTGGCGATCGAAGCCTGCGTGCGCTACAAGATGCGGGAAAAGGCGGAGGCGTTTTCCGCGCTGACGGAGGCGTACGAGACCGCCTCGCCGAACGAGATCATCATGCCCTTCGTCGAGCTTGGCAAGGACATGCGCACCCTGACCACCGCCGCGCTGAAGGAACCCGGCATGGACAGGAAAATCCCCAAACGCTGGCTTGAGACGATGAACCGCAAAGCCGCGTCCTACGCCAAAAGGCAATCCCACATCGGCTGCCTGTACAGGGACGACAACAACATGGCCGACGACGTTGTGCTTTCGGCGCGGGAGGCGGAAATCCTGGGTGATCTTTCCCAGGGGCTTTCGCGTCTTGAGATCGCCGACGCCCGCGGCCTTTCGATAAACACCGTGAAGATGGTGATCGGCAACATACACTCGAAAATGGGCACCGAGAACCTGGCGGATCTGATCCGCCTGGCGGTGGAAAGAAAGATGATCAAGGTGAGCCGCTGAGCCGCGGGCGGGGTTACGAAAAAAAAATCGTACGCCCGCTCGAACACTTGACACGTTTACTCCACAAGCGATACAATACCTAACATAACTGCTGGGCGATTTTGGCCTTGCTTGCATAGTTGGACTTCTAGGAAATGAGACGGCCCATATTTTTTGGAAGATTATGGCGGCACACGGAACCGAAGACCTTGACACAGTAAACGCGCAACGCAACGCAACGCAACGCAACGCAACGCAACGCAACGCAACGCAACGCAAATATTATACTCCGGATTTTCCCTTTCGCCTAGCCTAAAACCGCGTTTTTTTCGATTTTTTTTCCCCGCTTTGGCAAAACGGCCCGGTTTCCGGATTCGGAAACCGGGCTTTTGCATATCTCCGTCCGTTGGGCGGGGTTGGGTACGGCGATCCTGCGATCGTCGATCCGCGGATCGCAGGATCCACAAATCAGCGGTTCGCCGTTCGCCGGAAGCGGCGGGGATCGCAAAAGAGAGGTTCTATATGAACAGTGTTTTCAGGGTTTTCGCAACGAAAGGCAGGAGGGTTTGCTTCGCTGCGCTGGTAGCGGCAATCGCCCTTTCCATGGCCGGGTGCGCCACGCCGCCGCCGCGCCAGCGTCAGGTGGAAACGGAGGTTTTACGCGCCCCCTGGTCGGCGTACACCATCATCCCCAGCAAGAACTATGTCGTAGTCGGGGCGATCGCGGTAAGGAACGCATGCAACGAAACATTCCTTGCCGAGCTAATGGAACGGGCGATAGGAATGGGTGGCCACGACCTTATGAACGTCCGCCTGGCGGTGACGACGGAGGGGCGCGTGACCGGCGCGACGGCGGTGGTGATACGGTACACAGACGAACCGGCACACGCCGTAAGAGGTCCTTCATGGGCGCCGCTTGCCCCGCCCAGCCACCCCGATGCGGCGGTACCGGGCACCGTCGATCCGCCGGCGTGGCCCACGCAGGTTATCAGCGTTCCATGGGCGGCGTACACATTCCTTCCCAGCAAGCACTACGTTACCGTCGGCGCAATCGTGTTGAGGGATGTAAACCGGGCGACGCTCCTTGTCGATTTAATGGAACGGGCGATAGAAATGGGCGGCCACGACATCATAAACGTCCGCCTGGCGGTGACGGAGCGGGGAGTCGTGAGCGTGGCGACCGCGGTGGTGATACAGTACACCGATGAAACGGTTTACGTCGCCGCCCCGGTTTTACCCGCGGCCGTAGCCGTCCAAGCCGAAGAGCCTGGCGTTCTGGACGGTGGGTTCCTGTCGGTGTTGCCGGGACTTCAAAGAACCCCAAGGCAGCCAAGACCACCGCAGGATGGAGCCCCTGCGAACTGGCTCTCGCTTGAGGTTTCTACAGGGGCTGCGGGCGCACGCTATGTGCGGGATATAAACAATGTTTTTTCGCTAGGTGGAAGCGCTTTTGTAGGCTATATGGATACGCTGTTTGAGGGTGAAACTCTGTCTGGGGGAATATCGGTAGCCGCCCGCTTTTTCCCTTGGAACTTCCCGTTCTATTTTGAGCTTGGCCTGGGAGTGGGTCTTGTAGCGTGGATGGAAGAGAGATGGGTGAGTGGCGGCGGCTGGGGTGGCGGGTACTGGGATTGGAGGTGGAGAGAAGTAATCGGGCTTATGGTTACCCCGTCTATTGGGGCAAGATTTGATCTTGGACATGAAGGGGGGTTCTTTCTGAACCCGTTTCTGAGTCTTCCCGTGGTTATTGGGGATGACGTCCGACCCATTTTCTCCAGAGCCATAGGCGTTGGCGGCGGCTTCGCCTGGTAGATTGCCACCACCATCGCGCCATCTGCAAGGAGCCTTCCGGCAAGGCTCCTTGCAATCGCCCCGGTTTCCGACAGAACCGCGACGAGGTGGAACGGTTCTTCCGGCGGCTGAAAGTCTACCGAGCCGTTGCGACCAGATACGACAAACTCGACATCGTGTTTCCCGCATTTATCTGGCTGGCCTGTATATTGTATCATTATCACCACCCAAAGGGCCGCGGTACCCAGTATGAAAAGTTTTCGAAAAGGGCTATACTTCCCACGGTATGGAAGCATCGCTCAAGATATTTACCGATGGGGGTTGCTCGGGCAACCCCGGACCTGGCGGCTGGGCCTTCGTCATTGTACTGAAAACATTTCAGGGTGACAAAATCATAGCCGAACAGAAAGGCGGGGAGAAAAACACAACCAATAACCGCATGGAACTTACGGCTGTGATCGAATCGCTAAAGGCCCTGAAAACCATGGACGACGTTCCCAGCAAGGCCGTGGTCTGCACCGATTCCCAGTATGTGCAGAAAGGCATTACCGACTGGATCCGCAAATGGAAAAAGAACGCTTGGCGTACCAGCGACAAAAAGCCCGTAAAAAACAAGGATTTGTGGGTAGCGCTTGATTCCATTGCCGGGGAATTCTCGCTTGACTGGGAGTGGGTTCGCGGACACTCGGGGGTGGAGCACAACGAGCTCTGCGACCGTATGACCCAACAGGCGATCGCCATGGTACGGTAGGTCAGGGCTAAAAATACGTGGTTCCTATGATTTATGTCAAAGGGGAATCTTTCAGTTTTATCTTCTGCCTGTCCGCGCTGAACGCCTGCCGGTTTATGGTTTCCTTTTTCATCTGCGGGAAAGCCAGTTACTGTTTTTTTGCCATGGTGATCCTCCCAGGCCCTTATTTTACCATGGTTTGAGGCGGGATGCAATTCCCCGGGATAATATTCCTCATTCCTCGATCGCCGCCCCCTGGGAAAACTGCGAGTTGTACAAGTCCGCGTAAAAGCCCCCGGTCTCAAGCAGTTGGTCGTGGCTACCCTGTTCGATAATGTCGCCGTCCTTCATCACGAGGATCAAGTCCGCATCCCTGATCGTGGAAAGCCTGTGGGCGATCACGAAACTCGTGCGGCCTTTCATGATGTTCTTCATCGCCTGCTGGATCAGGATTTCCGTGCGCGTGTCGATGGAGCTTGTCGCCTCGTCCAGAATCA
>Ga0209755_10006241_pt1 | contig 13290 bp, 13 predicted proteins | sample TergutCo191P1_FD_187301 | JGI IMG/M metagenome (GOLD analysis project Ga0209755, IMG submission 187301) | Cornitermes sp. P1 segment gut microbial communities from Petit-Saut dam, French Guiana - Co191P1 (SPAdes) (version 2) | ecosystem: Host-associated > Arthropoda: Insects > Digestive system... | reverse complement strand
GTGTCATTCAGGAAATCCTGGTTTTGAAGTCGTGATATTACGGCTTTTGCGACAGAAGCTTCAAACCCTCTTTTTTGGAGTTTGGCCGTTAATCCAAAGCTATTCTGTTCCGCCCGTGCGATAAGTTTCATGGCGGTTTTTTCGGCGCGGTAACATGAAGAGGCAAAGCGAAAGGATTCCTCTTCCCGGGCGGAGAACTCCCGCCCTTCTTCCCAAAAAGCGGAATCCGGATTTTCGTCAAGGTAGTATGCTGAAATTATGAGGGATGAGTCGTCTGAGAATTCTAACTTTAAAACCCCGTCTTCCCGAGGTTTAGCGCTTTTAAGGGAAACTGCCGTAGCGGAGCCCCCTGTAGTTTAGCGCTTGGAGAACTGGAAGCGTCTGCGCGCTCCGGCCATGCCGTATTTTTTCCGTTCCACCATACGCGGGTCCCGGGTAAGATATCCGTTGCTCCTGAGGCTGGAGTAATTACCCTGATCGACCTGGCATAGCGCCCTGGCCAGACCGTGCCGGCAGGCTCCGGCCTGACCGTTTACTCCACCGCCGTACACATTGATACAAATATCGTATTTATTTTCGGAAGCGGTAACCATCAGGGGCTGTCTTACCATAATTACATGCTCGTTCTGCACAAAGTACTGGCCCAGCTCCTTTCCGTTGATCAATATTTTTCCGCTTCCGTCTCTTACATATACCCTGGCAACTGAAGTTTTTCTGCGGCCGGTTCCTATACCAAGATTCTTTATCATTTATCTTAACCTCTTGTTATAATTCGAGCTTCTGAAGATTCTGAGCCGCGTGGGGATGTTCGGCTCCGGCATATATCTTGACATTTTTGAGCAGCTTCCGTCCCAGCGGGCCTTTGGGGAGCATACCTTTGATGGCAAGTTCCAGGGGGGACGCTGGATGCTTTTCGATCAATTTCTTGAAATTAACCGTTCTAAGGCCTCCGGCATACCCGGTATGGGAGTGATATTTCTTATCCTCGGCCTTATTGCCGGAAACCGCGATCTTTTCCGCGTTAATCACAACTACATAGTCTCCAAATTCCTCGTTGGGCGCAAAAATTGCCTTTTCCTTTCCCCTGAGAATTGAGGCTACACGAGCGGCAACCCTGCCCAGAATCAGTCCATCGGCGTCGATTAAAAACCATTTTCGCTCAACATTCTTGGGCTTTACAAATACTGTCTTCATACTTTAACCATTACCTTTTAAGAGCAAAATACATGAATTCAGATAGTGCCATAAAAATTATCAATATGTCAATAAGAGTCTTTGTCCTTTATATCTGATATGCCGGTAAAAATCAGTATCAGCCCGGCAAGGGCCGCGATTATGGGCAGCGCGCCGCGGAGAAAGGCCAGGACGTCCTCTCCCCATCCCAGACCGGCGGGCAGAATCGTGATAACCGCAATGACAATAACTACAATGCCAAGAATCAGGGCTTTCACATTTTCTCCTGTTACTGACGGCGGTATTTGCGAATTACCATCACCGTAAAAGCTGCGACAAAAAATATCATCGGCAGACATGTTAAAATAACCGGAATAAGGAACACAGAGCCAATGGATGGGCCGTTATGACTGTTTATTCCCAATGTGTTTAGTATGGAATAAACTGTTTCCACATAGGCCGTAATTGTCCCGATTATGATAAAAATCCAGGCTGTATCCCTGATTCTGGGCCAGAGCATGATGGCTAAAAATGAAGCCATGGCGCCTAAAATGAGGCGGCTCAGAATGTGAATTGCCTGTCCCAATTCCATTTTTTCAGTATTGCCTATTTAAAACGGAAGTTTCAAGTGTAACCTCAACGAGCCCGCAGGACTTATTCAAATACTATCGCGTCCGCCGTTTCGAAGATCCTGTTTACCTGGCTGCGGGAAATCATAAACTCCGTTGTTCCTTCCTGTCTGAGCAGGTAGAAATCCCGGTTAAGTGGAATCAGAGTGATTGACGTCCGCTCTGCCGGAGGAGTTTTAAAATGATATTCGATGGTGATGTTACCGCCGGTTCCCGGGCTCCCTCCGGTATATTCGGCGTCTATCAGGAGGCCAATTACCGCTTCGTAGAATTTTCTGAAAGACTTGTCTTCCGCTTTTTTTCCGCCTACCAAAAAGATTGACCCTTCATCCTGATCGTTTATTTCCGCGGTTATTGTCCTTCCTTCTCCTGTTACTGTCAGCCGATCCACTATCTGAATATTAAGTAGAAGAGCGAATTTATCCATGAACGAAAATGGTTTGGCATTTAATACGGAGTCCAGATCGCGCAAGGTGAAGACAGACGGAGCTCCTGCCAGTTTCGCGTAGTGTTTTCCGTCAACCGCGCTGCCTATCAGCAAGTCAACGGATTGGTCTGTACCTTGTATGAAAAGTCTTGTGGGTCTATCGAGTCCGTATGGCCTTAGAGACGAAGGATTGTCGTCGATAAAGTCCGCAATTTGCATGGCGAAAATTGTTTGAAGCAGATTGCCAAGGTTCTCGTTATCCGCCGCTCTGGTAAGTAAATATGGAGATGTGAGTATGTGGCTGAAATGGGTGAAAGATAAATGAGGCTGAACGGTCTCCGGTTTACTGATGACTTCAATCCGGCTTTCAGGAGATTCAAGCCTGAATTGAATCAGATTCTGAAGATCAATAGCAGCAGTGAAAAGTGTTCTCTGCCTGATATTGTCCAGTGTAAGCCGCAAAACTTCGGCCGCGTAAGAGGAGACTGAGTATACTTTGGGATCTCCTTCCTCCATTACATAGTAATCTGTCATTGAGGGGGTCATGTCTCCAAGCAAATACACCGCTTTCTTTCCCGAGGAATCCGAAGCTATAGTCCGCGAAACCGGATTTTCCAGTCCGTATATAGATAAATCCTCCGGCTCCTCCTCCACAATCCGGTTGACCCACATACTGGCCAGAGAATAAGTCATCATTTGAATCTGCCACTGATCCAGTGCAATCCCGCCTGGAGGAATTTTCCCTTTCAGGGAACTGATTTCCCAGATGTCGCCCTTTCTCTCAAGCACCATGTCGCCGGTTTCGATCTTTGCAAGATCATAGGTATTCAGGTTTCCCAGTACCGGCGTGGGCGTATGAGATGATATTGGTGAAGCGGTTTTATTTTTACTCCAGAGCGTAGATCCGTAATATCCGCCAGCAAGAGCGATCAGAAGACCCAGGGCCGCGATCAGGGTTTTTGTTTTCTTTGACATTCTCTGCCTCACAGATGCCGCCGCTTCAGCCAGGTAACAAAACCTGCCGTGAAAAACGCGAGCGGAATCACCAGAATGAACAGCGACCCGAAAATGATAAGCTGCGCGAGGTTTATTCGCAGCGGCAGAAGGTAAAGGCTCTTGGAGCGTACCGAGATGGTCTCAGGGCGATCCTGAAGCCAGGTTAGGCTGTTCATAAAGAGATCCCTGTTTGCGTCAAAACCCTGGACGCCGAGAAGTAAAAGACTGCCTGAACCTATTGCTACAATCCGCGCCTGCGGTTCGTTGCCCTGAATCCAGGAAGGATCGGTAACCGCCGCTCCCAAAAGGAGAGGGCCTGAAATGTCCGAAGGCTGTTTTGCTGCGGAAGCGTCATTAAGATTGGTTCGCAGAAACGCGCTGGGAGAAGAAGTCATTAAAGGGGTAATTTCAACAGAACGCCGTTTTGTTTCCAGCAGTGAAAGGGACATCGCCTCCAGCAGGACTACCGGGGTTTTGGTTTTGTCCGCCAGCGGGCTTGTAATATCGTGAGTTGATAAATCAGGCCATTCGGTTCTGGGATCGATGGCAACGTAATAGGGATCGATTTCACGAACGATGCCGTAATTGTATACAAGCCCGTAACTTTCCAGTACCCTGTTCAGGTTAGTCAGCTCCTGGATATTATAGTCAACCAGCGTCAGAAAGCGTCCTCCCTTTTCAAGGTAATTCAGGATTTTTTCCGCTTCAGCCTCGGCCAAATCTCTCAGGGGATTGTTTAGGATGATCGCGGACGCGTCTGCCGGAATATCGGACAGGAGGAGGTTTAGTTGTTGCAGTACAAAGTTTTCCCTTTCTACCGTGTCTTGCAAGCCGATTGCCGTTAGGGGAATTTCTGAGTGGCCGGTCAGTTCATATACCACCGGCGTTACTCCGGTACCCGCAAAAAGAAGGGCGCTTGTGATCCGGCGCTCCACCGCAATACCCGTTACTGAACTGCCGCCGGACTGACTTTGGGAAAGATCGTACATGTCCATAGGGGCAATGACCTTAAATCCCTTTCCTCCTTCCACTATAAGGCTTCCCCTGGAAATACCTTTTCTTTCCTTGTCGTACCTCATCACAAAGCCGGGATTCCGGTCGGGATCGATCAACTCCAGGCTTATATTACGGTTTTTGGATATATAAAGATTAATCACGTCCATTACGTTGGTGTCTTCCTCGCCCGGACGCCAAAGACCGTAAAACTTTACCGGCTCTTTGACAGTTTCCAAAACCTGCACGGTTTGTTCCGAGAGTGAATAGAGCTTATTCTCGGTTAAGTCCACCTGGGGTGAGAACTGGCCAAGCATAAGGTTCAGCAGAATGAGACCGATAATTACCGCCAGCGTAATGAGCGCAGCGTAACCGCCGTATTTTACCTGCCGGGTTTTAAAGGAGTCTCGAATATTTTCAATACCTTTCAAAGTTTTCATCCGTGTCCTCCTAGTTCCAGCGCCGTTTTTCGATTAGCCTTACCGTCAGGAAGAGGAAAAGGCCCGAAAAGGAGACATAATAAAGCAGCGAGTCAAATTTCAGGAGACCCATGGAAAAAGACTGGTAACGCCGGTTGAGGGAGAACCACCCGAGGAATTTCCGGATGAAGCCGAAATACACATCCTGTTTGAAAAGGTAAAATCCCCCTATCGTAAGACCTCCCAGAATCGCCGCCCCAAGTACAATAATCCAGTTTTTGGTGTTGAGGTAGAGAAAGAGGAGCAGAGCTGCCAAAAGTACAATCGCGGATATGATTCCGGATCTCGTGTCCGAAGGAACCATGTTACTCACCGGATCAATCAGCCAGATTAGCATCAGGGTGAAAAAACTTATCAGTGCGGCGGTGAGCTGATTTTCCGTTACTGTGGAAACGAAGATGCCAAGGGAAATATATGAGGCGCCAAGGAAAATGAATCCTATATAACTTCCGACCGTTTCCCAGACCAGCAGATCTCCGTATACGGCGATGACAACAGCGTATAGCGCTGTAACCAGAAGAGTTCCGCAGTATACAGCCAATGCGGCAAGAAACTTCCCGCATACAATCCCCGTAATTGAAACCGGGCTTGTGAGGAGGAGCTGATCGGTTTTCTGCCGCTTTTCCTCCGAAAAAAGGCGCATGGTCAAAAGGGGTATCGCAAACAGGTAAATCATGAGTATGCTGCCCAGAAAACCCGTGAAATGGGAACGCCCGGAAATCAGGTTGTCGAAAAAGAAGAAAATTCCTGTGAGAAGCAGGAAAAGCCCCATGTAAAGGTATCCGATGGGGGTAAGAAAATAAGCTTTTAGTTCCCTTTTAAAAACAGCAAGCATTTACTTTTCCTCCTTTGGACTTTTCTTTAGACTTGTTTCGTGGAGACTTGTTTCGGTACTTGTTCCTGATTCTTCTTTGGTAGTCAGGTTGAAGAAGATGTCCTCAAGGCTCAAGTCCAGGGAACGCATCATCAGAATGGGGATGTCCGCCGCGGCCAGTGCCCGGAACAGATCCCGGCGTATGTCGATATCCTCCTCCGCCTCCGCGACGGCCTCCACTGAGCCGCTTTCCTGAGGTTCGAGGAATTCCAGTTTCTTTATTTGTGAAACCTTTTTTAAGGCGGCGGAAACCGCTTCTTCCGCCGCGTCAAGCCGGAGGTGAATGTGGCTTCCGCCGAGTATGCGCCTGGCAAGGTTTTCAGGGCTGTCGTCAGCGACAATTCTGCCGCGATTGATGATCAATACCCTTTTGCATACCGCGCTCACTTCCGGCAGAATGTGCGAACTGAGAATGACCGTGTGATCCTTCCCAAGTTCGGAAATGAGGCTGCGTATTTCCCGAATCTGCGTTGGGTCCAGGCCTGCCGTGGGCTCGTCCAGAATCAGCACCTGGGGATCGCCAATCATCGCCTGTGCCAGTCCTACTCTCTGTTTGTATCCTTTGGAGAGGTTCTTTATAAGCCGCTTTGATACATCATTAACCCCGACGGTTTCCATTATCCGGTTCAGTCTTTCCTTTTTTTCGCCGGAAGGAACTCCTTTAATCTCCCCCGCAAAAGAAAGATATTCCGTTACAGTCATTTCCTGGTAGAGCGGAGGGTTCTCCGGTAAATAACCGATTTTCTTCTTTATCTCCATGGGATACTCAAGGATATCCTGACCGTCAACCTTGATGGTTCCTTCGGTCGGCGAAAGGTAACCTGTGAGTATATTCATGGTAGTTGATTTTCCTGCGCCGTTAGGTCCGAGGAAGCCTACAATTTCGCCTTTTTCAATCGTGAAACTCGCACGGTCAACCGCTATGTGAGGTCCATAGCGCCTGACAAGATTTGTTACTTCGATCACATAATCTCCTGCGGAGCTGTCAGCCGGGAGCCGGCTGCTACCCCTTTATGGGAATAATTATTAAGAATACTTAAATTGCCGTTTCCCCGCAATAACCCTGAGTGATAATAACCGATTTAAAAACCTATTCATAATATTGGATGTTTCAAACGAATATGTTTTATATCCTGGTTTTATATCCTGATAGTTGAAAGTTTTTTCCTTATCGCGCATAGTTAGGATATGAGCGATCAAGGGCCTGAAGACCCCCGGGATAATAAGCGAAATAACTCCGGTCCGCAGTTTCCGTTCGGCGGCGGCGGACCCAAGTTTCCTGATTTAAAGCCCTTCGGCGGCGGGAAGTATTTGATAATTTACATCCTCATCCTTATAATCGGTTTGAGCTTATTTAACTATGTCTTTCTTCACCGGGTAAATCCAGCCATAGATTTTTCGGAATTCAAATCCAGAATTGCAAGCGGAGAAATCAGACGGGTAGAGCTGACCGATTCTTATTTTACCGGCTATACGTCTTCCTTTCGGCGTGAAGGCTCCTCAAGCATGGTTCTGTCTTCAAGGAATACACCCGAAACTGTTTACCGGACTGTTCCCATAAACGATCCTGAGATAATCAAGCTTATGGATGAAAAGAATGTGGCCTACTACGCTGTTTCCAGGGAAGGAAGCACAATCCTGAATATCATTTTTAGCTGGGTACTCCCGATTGCCTTCTTTTTGTTTATCTGGCGTTTCCTCATGAAGCGTCTCGGCAATATGGGGGGAAATGTTCTTTCGGTGGGGCAAAACAAAGCCGTAATTGTTGCCGAAGGCGATATTATTACCCGCTTCGGAGACGTGGCCGGTGTTGACGAAGCCAAGGAAGAACTCATGGAAGTTGTGGACTTCCTTAAAAACCCAAAGAAATATACGGAAATTGGCGGAAAGATTCCCAAGGGTGTATTGCTTGTAGGCCCGCCGGGTACCGGGAAAACTCTTCTTGCTCGGGCAGTAGCCGGGGAAGCAGGGGTCTCGTTCTTTAGAATCTCAGGCGCCGAATTCGTGGAAATGTTTGTCGGTGTCGGAGCTGCCCGGGTGCGTGATCTTTTCAAGCAGGCCAGAGACAAGGGCGGCGGCATCATTTTTATTGACGAGCTTGACGCTATCGGCAAAAGCAGGATGAACAGCATTGCCGGCGGCAATGACGAGCGGGAACAGACTCTGAATCAGCTTCTGGTTGAAATGGACGGTTTTGACGGTACAAGCGGCTTAATAATTCTGGCCGCTACCAACCGGCCCGATGTGCTTGATCCGGCGCTGCTCCGCCCCGGCCGCTTTGACCGTCAGATCCTTGTTGACAGGCCTGACCTCAAAGGCCGGGAAGCGATCTTGCGGATTCACTCGACACCGGTGAAGCTTGATCCTGCCGTTGACCTGAGTATTGTCGCCAGGGTAACCTCCGGTTTTTCCGGCGCCGACCTTGCCAATATTGTGAACGAGGCCGCGCTTCTGGCAGTCCGGGCCGGGCGGAAAATGGTTTCCCAGCATGACTTCAGCGAAGCTATCGAAAAAACCGTCGCGGGCCTGCAGAAAAAAACGAGGGTACTCAAACCCGAGGAAAGAAAACTCACCGCATATCATGAAGCCGGACACGCTCTGATTGCCGCTTTTACACCTAACGCTGATCCGGTTCAGAAAATCTCGATAATCCCCAGGGGTTTCGCGCTGGGTTATACGCTGCAGCTTCCGCTGGAGGATCGCTACACTGTTACCAAAGCGGATCTTTTGGGCAGAATCGACATACTCCTCGGAGGACGCATCGCCGAGGAAATGATTTCCGGCGAGTATTCCACCGGCGCCGCAAACGACCTGACCAAGGCGACAGACATAGCCCGCAAGATGATCACCGACTACGGCATGAGCGACCGTTTTCGTAACGTGGCCCTTACATCCCGGGGCATGAGCATGACCGGCCAGGAAAGACAGGAGCCGTCTTTTCAGCGGGAATACGCAGAAAGCACTCAGCAGTATATTGACGAAGAAATTGCCCGTGTTATTGAAATCGAATACGCAAAGGCGAAGAAAATCCTGGAAGAGCGGCGTGAGGTTCTGGACAGTGTTTCTATCACACTGCTTGAAAAAGAAACCGTTGACGAAAGTGAATTTAAAGCTCTTTTGAAAAAGTTTGAATAGTTGGAGCCTCGTTAGTTATCCGACTTTTCCCTGGAGATAAACCGGCTGCGGTATTCGTTAATCATTTTTTCAAAAGAGCCCTGGAAATCATCAAGGTAAAGGGCAAAAATTTCCGCTCCCTTGTCATTCCATTTTGCGTCGGAAATGAAGAACTGGTACGGCTCCGCTTTTAAGGCGACGGCAAGCTTTCCTATAGTTTCCGGAGAAACCCATTTCTTCCCGTTCTCGATGTCGTTTATGAAGTTATGTGTCAGATCAGCTTCTGCGGCAAGATTAACCTGCGACAAATTTGCCAGAGTCCTCAGGCGCCTTAAATTTCTGCTGAATAGGTTTCTAATGGTAACTCCATCAATGCTCTCTTTCATCAGCACCCAGCCTTCCTCAGAAAACTCTTATTTGCCTGTGATTATCTATTTTTTTTCTCAGTTATACAAAGAGCCAGAGGCGAAAAAAATGTCGCTTATGGATATTCGATGAATTATTGGTATGAAACAATGGAGGATATTTGGAAAACTACGGCTGCCGTAAATCCCTCAGATCCGTTATGGGTATGCCGCTCAGTATAAGAATTTCCGGGCGGTATTCGAAGTGCATGGTATCATAAAACCGCCATTTACCGCCCCAGATGAATCCGAATGATTCAAAAGCTTTGATTACCTCGTCCGGCGGATGATAACGCTTTGAGTATGGGACAGTCCACCAGTCCGGAGTATGCCGGGCAGTCCAAAACCAATAGGTTTCAAGCCCGCCGAGGGATCTCGGAAGCAGATCGACAGCCGCTCCGTACGCGTGAAAGCTCCGGTTCTGGTTGGAGGCGATATTTCGCCAGTTCCAGGAGTCGGCGCTTGTGATGTTGTCAGCCCATTGCCTGACTGCGGTGTTGGTCTTTGCGATTCTTAAAATTGTTTCCTCAACAAGGCTCAGTTTTACCAATATTGAATAATGGACTTGTATCTGATTTCCAAGGAAACGGATCTGCTTGACATGCTCCCAGGCGTCATCCCTGTTCCGGGTGCGCCAGAGAGCGTCGAAGAACTCCGTAGATCTCAGCGTTTGCCTTGTTTCCCGCTCCCGCTCCTGCTGCCTCATCCTTTCCGTTTCTTCGGCTGTGGGCGCTGTCCAGGGGGGAAGTTCTTTCTGGTAGTTATAAAACGGCAAAGGAGCGTATTCGTTCATCCTGCTCCTTAGGGAAGCCGGCAGGAGCTTGCCTTCGGCAAAGTAAAACACTTCCCCGTAAACCTCAATGGTCCAGTCCCCGTCGCGAAACTCCGGCTCTTTTGTTCTGTCCGGGTATGCCCTGGAAATCGCCCTGAATACCGTTTCGCCCCGGCTTTGTTCCTGTATTGCCGCTTCGCCTGGCTGTTGTGTTACTTGTGCTAAAATATGGTTTTCCTGAATCTGGTTATACTCTTTGGGAGGTACAGAGCCTCCCCCCGCATAGGCCGCCCAAAATGGTATGAAAAGGATTATGCGCAACACCTGCCGGAAAAACATAATAAAACAATAGTAGCCTGACGGCGGTAATTGAAGGAAGCCCTTGTATTGGGTAATGTCATAATATAATATTAAACTATGGTACAACATTCTAAAATCGGAGTGATAGCTTTCCTGATTTTTTTAGTCTCAATCATTCCGGTTTTCTCCCAGGAAATAGTTACTGCGGACAGATATCTTGAAAGGGTATCTGAACGTTACGCAAATATCAGGGATTATGAAGCCTATGTGACTATTCAATCCGGTTCGAACAATATGGTAGGGAATTTGAGTTATCTGAGTCCCAATTTTCTGCGTATCGATTTTACCAGGCCGTCCGGACAGGTTTTGGTATTCAACGGTGAATTTCTCACGGTGTATATTCCCGAGCTTAGGGCCATATTGAATCAGGCGGTTGCTCCGGCGCGCCGGACAAGTACGGTGGGAGCTTCAATGGCAACCGCGCAGGGGCTGCAGCTTCTCCGCCGAGGCTATTTACCGGCTTTCCTTTTCGGGCCGGAGCCGGTTCCTCTTGATGACCGGAACCGGGATATGGTTATAAAACTCAGGCTGACAAGCCGTCTGATTTCTGAGGGGTTCAGGGAAATCATTCTGAGTATCAACCCGGAAACTCTTTTAATCAGGAGGATTGAGGGCAGAACTATTGCCGAAGTCCTTGTCAGTTTCGATTTCTCCAATGTAAGAACCAATCTTGGTATTCCGGAGCAGCGGTTTGTGTATGATTCCCCGGCTTCCGCGAATTTATATAACAATTTTCTGTTTCGCGAATCCGACTAGGAAGGAGAAAGCCGTTGGAATCGCTTGGTTATAAGCTAAAAACCGCCAGAGAAGATCGTGGCTTTAGCTTGAATGATGTTTGCGAGAACACAAATATTTCCACCAGGTATCTGGAGGCGCTCGAAAGAGAGGATTTTTCTGTCTTTCCAGGCGAGCCTTATGCGCTGGGTTTTCTTAAAAATTACGGCGAATACCTGGGAATTAGTTCGGAAGAGCTTCTTTTTCTTTATCGTTCCCTGAAAATACGGGATCAGCCGATACCGATGGCTGAGCTTCTGAATAAATCGATGCGTTTTCCCAAAATCCTGGGCAAAATTGCCATTGTTCTTGTTATTCTGGCCGCACTTGCCGGAGGGGCATACTATATTTACCGCCTTCCCCCAAGACTGCCTCCTGCAGCTCCCGCGGTAATAAGAACCGCTGCCGAGTATGTTCTGACTACAGACTTTATTGAGCGGCGCTTTTATCCCGGGGATTCCATTTTGGTTTCGGACGGGAGGGATTCCTATAAACTGCTGTTTGCGAGCATCAGCGATGCTGTAACAATTACCACGCCTAGAGATTCGGTGAAGCTGGATCTGGGCCAGGAAGTAACAGTCGATCTGAATAACGACGGGTTTGCGGAGCTGCGTATCATCGCGTCGGATTTTGTGAAGAATGACAGCGCTTCCGGGGCTCTGCTGCGCTTTGAGCAGGAGACGCCGCCGCAGACCGCAAGGGGAACCTCAGTCGATATGCCCATGGAAATCGCCGCCGCCGGACGTGAAGAATCTTTGATTCTCTTTTCTTCCCCTAACGCGTTCCCTTTTACCCTGCAGGCTCAGTTCCAGGGATATTGCCTTTTCCGCTATGAGGTCTTGTTTGAGCGGGACAGACCCGGACGCACCGAACAGTTTTATCAGCGCTCGGAAGAAGTTAATATCTATGCGCTGAATGGCATTCGCCTCGGCATTTCCAACGCCAGGGCGGTTAAACTGCAGGTTATGGGCGGCGGCCGGGTCGTGCCGTTTGAGGCCGGCGGTCCGGGAGAAGTTATTGCGGCGGATCTGCGCTGGATTCGGGACAATGAAAACCGCCTTCACCTGGTATTGCTCCGGCTTGAATAAATCCCCTGTTGAATTGCTGTATTATCTAGACCCTTACGGATGCGCGAAAAACCAGGTTGACGCTGAGAACATGATGGCGCGTCTCAATGACGCGGGCTGGAGCGCGGCTGAAAACCCTGAAAACGCGGATCTCATTATTGTGAATTCCTGCGGATTTATCGAAAGCGCAAAACAGGAATCGATTAACGCGGTTCTGGAGTGGCGGAAGCTATACCCGGAAAAGAAGATACTCCTGGCAGGCTGCCTTGCCCAGCGTTACGCGCACGAGCTTGCGGAAGCCCTCCCCGAAGCTGACGGGTTTTTTGGCGTTGACGATTTGCCGGGTATTGCCGAAGCCGCCGGTAAAACAATGGCGGGAAAGTGCGATAAAGCATGCGGAAAAAAACCCGCGAGGGAAGGCGCTCCGATTGCCGAACGAAAGACCGCCGGACCCGGCAGCCGTCCGTTGCTTTCTCTTCCCGGTTCCGCTTATGTGAAAATAAGCGAGGGCTGTGATAACCGGTGCAGTTTCTGTGCGATACCTCTCATCCGGGGCGGAATCAGAAGCCGCGCGATTCGGGAATTAACCGAAGAATGTAAAACCTTGCTGCGCAGGGGAATAAAGGAACTCTGCCTGATTGGGCAGGATACCGGTTCTTACGGAAAAGATTTTGCCGGCGATTCCGGCAGCGCGGTTTCCTCCGGCCTTCCCGCCTTGATGGAAGCTCTGTCCCGGCTGGAAGGGGATTTTTGGGTCAGAATCCTTTACATACATCCCGATCATTTTCCTCTGCCCATCCTGGATATGATGGATAAGGATAAACGCTTTCTTCCCTACTTTGATATTCCATTTCAGCACGCTTCCGAAAAAATCCTGAAAAATATGAACCGCCGCCTGGACGTGGAAAGCTATCTTGAATTAATTGAAACCATACGCCGCCGCCTGCCGGACGCGGTCATTCGATCAACCTTCATGACCGGCTTCCCCGGTGAGACCGAGGAAGATTTCACGCTTCTTTTGGACTTTCAAAAGAAGGCCCGGCTTGACTGGCTTGGCTGTTTCGTTTATTCCCGCGAGGAGAACACGGCGGCTTATGCCATGAAGGGGCGGGTCGGGAAGAAAACCGCTATTGCGCGAAAAAGCCTTATTGAGGAGCGCCAGATACCGATAACCGAAAAACAAATAGACCGCTTCGTAGGCCGCGCTTTTGATGTTCTTGTGGAAGAG
>Ga0209755_10006240_pt1 | contig 13290 bp, 12 predicted proteins | sample TergutCo191P1_FD_187301 | JGI IMG/M metagenome (GOLD analysis project Ga0209755, IMG submission 187301) | Cornitermes sp. P1 segment gut microbial communities from Petit-Saut dam, French Guiana - Co191P1 (SPAdes) (version 2) | ecosystem: Host-associated > Arthropoda: Insects > Digestive system... | reverse complement strand
GTGCGCACAATGAACACATTGTCTCTGGAAGAAGCCATCAGAAAAATGACCTCCATGCCGGCGGCGCACTTCCGTCTTGGCAAACGCGGGCTTTTGACTGAAGGCTACGAGGCCGATATTTGCGTATTCGATTATCAGCGGCTGGAATCGCCCTTTGACTTGCAAAACCCGGCGCAGTATGCAAAGGGTGTGGAATATGTGTTGGTAAATGGTACTTTTGTGCTGGACAATGGCGAACACACCGGGGCCATGCCGGGTCAAACGATAAGGGGTTAATAAATGCGGCTAGACGGAAAAAAGATTTTGATAACAGGCGTAAGCCGCCCTTTGGGCATAGGCGCAACGCTTGCCAAGCGTTTTGCCGAAGCAGTTGGCAGACAGCGGCTTGAATGTTGTTATGGTTACACCATCAGACTTTACGAAATCGGGCACGGCAGAAATCGCCGTTGAAGAAGCCGCCAAACAATGGTTGACCTAGGGAAGCGAAGTATAAGGATTAACTGTATAAACCCCGGGCCAAATGACACCGGCTATTATCCCGGCGACACGAGCGGTTGGTGTACGCCCAACGACGCCGCGGATTTGGCATTGTTTTTGCACAGCAATTACGCGAAGTGCATTACAGGGCAGATAATTGCAAGCGATAAAGGAGAAGGGTTTGGCGGCAACTTCGTGATATGAGCATTTTTTTGTACAAGCTAGCGGCATTGGGAAGTTTACTTGAAGTCAATCCCTACAACATCCCTCTAAATTGCATAAAGGTATTGAGTAAGTCCAATTTCCCATAGCCCCAGCGATAACTGGGGTATTGGACGTTGGGTTCGCGTCTGCACCCTCTTATTAAAAATGATTTTATGCGGTTAGTGTTAAGGCTTACGTCATTTTGTTCGACAATACCCCATTGCAGCATTAAAGCACATGCCCCGCTTGTAATAGCTGCGGCCACACTTGTGCCTGTCATCGTTCCGCTGCCTATTGGATAAATTCCTGATACATTAACTCCGGGTGCAACCAAATCCGGTTTTATTTTTGCGCTTCGGGTAGGCCCCCAAGATGAACTAATATATAGGCTGTTGTCGCTGTCGTTATACGCGCCGCTGGTAATACCGCCAGTTGATGTTCCCGGTACGGCAACGGTTGTATAAGGATCAGGGGTTAGAAACTGAATCCCGGGAGATACCAGTCCCGTTATAGGAAGCCAGCTGTCAAATCTTCCTTTTACAATAATATCACCATGCAAAGTTACTTCCCATATGCCTGGTGTAGGATGAAAAAACCTTATGATAATTATTTGGGATCCGGCTGCGCCAATTGGAAAGAAGTATCGCACGCTTATTTTAGCTCTTTCCAGCACCAGATTGGTTTCTGTTATTGCCCCGGACTTGGCAACCGAGCGGGGTATAATTTCGCCAAGGGGCGACTTTAACGATACGGACATTCTGTCAGGAGAATTAGTAAATATCTGCACCATAAAGCTGCTAGAATTTTCGGGGACCCTAATTTTAATATCATAGTTAGAGCCTGTTTCGGGAACAACCCCGCTTGTATGATGGCCGGTGTTACTTTCGTTTCCTGCTGCAGTACAAACACATATTCCTGCCATTTGCGAAATGACGGAAATATATTCGCCAAGAGTAGAAAAACCATCATGACCAGACATGTTAGAGCCAAGCCCGAGACATATGGCTAATGGCATTCCCAGACTATTTGCCTTATCAATCATATACTCCATAGCAAGCATTACATCCGCAGCGGAGTAGGCATTTTCTTGACTTTCTGGAATGCAAAAAAAGTTATTAAAAAATTTATTAGCCCTTCTAAGTTTTACGACAAGCAAATCAGCATCTGGGGCGGCTCCAATATAGTCAGAACTTTGTTTGCTTGCGGCTACAGATGCCAGGAATGTACCATGTCCTACAGTGTCGGTAGAAGGAACAATGTCAAATGGCGTTTCCGATTGTAATGCCAGATTAATTTCTTCATTTGTAAACTCACTGCCATATAAAAAATCGTCAGGGCTGTTCCCGTCTATTGTTTGGTCCCATATGTATCTTACTTTGCTGGTGCCATCTTCGTGCAAAAAAGCATCTTTTGTATAATCTATACCGGTATCTATAATTCCTATTAATGTGCCATGGCCCCGCAAATCTAAATAGGGCTGTTGTTGAACCCGCATAATATTGGCAGCCTCTAAACTAGGCCTTCCAAGAAGCGATAATATTTCTGGAAAGTGCTCGAAAGCAGCCGTACCTATGGCTGCTATCAGGTCGGTAATTCTACTGCTATCTAAATATGCAACAGCATAGCCGCCACGCACAACTTTTCCTAGTTTTATGTAGGGGATATCTTTTATTAGGTTTTCAAAAATGGGGCCATCTTTCCCATATAACTGAATTACATATGGTAGCTTTTTGAACTCTTCCAGTGACATGTTTTCGTAAGATGGAGTCGCGTTCATAAGTAATGCCCTCCTGTCGAATAAAATAATATGCTTAATCGCTATTGTATTCAATCAACAGGTAAAGTGTACCAAAAAAAAGGGCGATTAAGCCCCTTCTAAATTTTTAGGTACCCCGTATAAATCTGCATCGCCTTCTGGCTCGGGCATGCCGGGCAAAATAAGCCCACCATCCAGTTTTATCGTATTTCCTGTCATATACGCCGCTTCGTCAGAGGCAACGTAGCGCACCAATGCGCCAATCTCGTCTGGCGTCCCTTTGCGCTTTAGCGGGATGCCGTCCGCGTACCCGCCAGTTAGTTCCTCCAATGTAAAATTGCCGCGCGTGGCCGTGGCACCGGGGGCTATGGAGTTAACACGAATACCACGGGGTGCCAAATCTAAAGCCATAGACTCTACCGCGCGGTTTAACGCGGCTTTCATGCTGCCGTAAACCGCGTCGTCCGGATATGCGCGGAAGCCGCGCGTAGACGAAATAAAAATAATATTCCCCTTTGCCCCGCGGGCCACCATGTCGCCCGCCGCTACTTTACTGCACAGCATATAGGAACGGTAGCTCAAATTATACATAAAGTCCATGTATTCGCCTTCCAGGTTTAGTATGTCGTTGTAGCGGAAAACGCCTGCGTTGCATACAAGTAAATCTATACTACCTAGGTCGGCCAGTGCCTTTGCGGTAACTTCTTCCGCCACATGCGGCAAGTGGAATGATGCTTGATAATAAAAACTGCGGCAGCCCTTTGCCACTATTTCGGCCTGCAAGGTTTCGGCCTCAACTTTGTTTCGATTATAGGTAAACGCAATATCGTAACCCGCGTCAGAAAGTACGCGCGCTATTCCGCGGCCTATGCCTTGGCTTCCGCCAGTTATAAATGCGGTTAGTCTCATTGTGGTGGCTCCTCTTCCTGAAAAGCATTTTCCTGTAGCTCTTTGTCCAGCAAATCCTCATCTGTATAATTGTCCTCGTCATCGTTCTGGTCTGGTTCAGGTTCGCCATACAGTTTTACAAGCTCTTGCTTTAGTGCTTCTATTTTTTCCAAACCAAGCGGTATTGGCGCAAACCATTTGCCAGTTAACTGGCCCGGCATCCATGTTTTGGACTTAGTATTGGTTAGTAAAATGTACTCTGTGGGTGTGTCGCCAATGTACAACTGGGCAACTAGGCCCACGTTACCCTGTTCGTTTTTGTTAATAAGTATAACGCCGTTCTTATCAGTGGAAAGCGTAAGTTGTTCATCTGTCAGGGGCTGGTTTACAATCGTATTTATATCGCCATAAGCAGACCGCAAAGTTTCGGCCTGCTCTTCCGAAAATGGTTTAAAGCTATACATAAAATATTGTGGTAATGCAAATTTGCCATGGCTATTAAGCAATACTCCTACTGCTTTTGCTGCCGCTACCAGTGGCATCCCAAACATAATGACAAGCTCGCCGGCCCAAATAGCCCAAAGTCGGATGCCCGTTACAGCGTCACCGCCATCCATAGACCATGTCCCGTGATAGTTGAAAAAACGTAAATCGTTAAAAAACTCTACAATGGGGTTCGTGTCGTGTTCAAATGGGTAGCGTATCATGAAACGGAGTACGTCCAGCGCATATCGCACTTCTGTAAACGCCAAATCGAAACCCGAAAACCTTACATGCCATACACCAAAAAATATTTGCCACTTAAAATAATTTACAACTATCGCGGCCAAAACAACGGCGGATACTGTGCCTATGCCGTTTGTAATTTTCAACTTTTGTTTTACCGCATAAACAAGGCCGCACATCAATGCGCCATAAGCCGCCGCAAATGCTATGCTTGGATATACCGACGCAACTGCGTCTACAAGGCCCAAATACACGTACGACAATATCGTACCAACTACCGAAAAAACAATAAACAGAACCACCAGCCCGCCAATGTTTAGCGGTTTTTTCGTAGTGTCTTCCATTTTTTTTCTCCAACTTTCTTGTTTTTGTTACACTATAACACAAAAAATTTCAAAATCAACTAGGTAGTGATTCCATACCAGTTGATTTTGAAATTTTGTTTAGCTTTGCAACCCTACTCGCCTTCGGTCAAAACTTTCCCGGTATTGCAATCGACAAGAATTATATCATCGCCAATTTTAGTAATCTTATCCCATGGGATGCGATACTCCTGATCGCGGCCAAAAACGCCTAAGACCCGGCCCGGCCCGGGGACTATTAGTGATATTATTTTACCATCTTCCGTATCTAATTCCAGATCGCTGACAAAGCCATAACGCGCACCGTCATTTAGGTTTATTATTTCCTTCTGGCGTAAATCGTACATTCGCGCCATAAACTAACTCCTTTTAAATGGGGACTCTGATTAGATTATTAAAAAAATCTGTTTACAATGAAGTAGTCAACAAAAAGTAATGCCGCCAAACCCCATACATAGAACGAGAAATATTTCAACTTGCACTTTTTGATAAGTTCCAACAACAGGCGTATAGAGAAATATCCAACTACTACCGATGCCACAAAGCCAACGATCATTGGTACTACGCCAATATATGTTGCATCTGCAAACCGTTCGTCATAACCGCTGCCGCGTAGTGACGCGATCAGATCCAGTAAGCCCGCCCCGGCAATTGCGATAATTGCCAGCATAAACGAAAATTTAGCTGCTGTTGCCCTGTTTAGCCCCCGCGAAAGGCCGCCCATGATTGTTGTACCGGAACGTGATATGCCCGGTGGCAATGCCAATGCTTGAAAAAGTCCAACTACAAGAGCGTCCATGTAGGTCATTTCGCGCTCTTCTTTGGGGATATTCATTATTTTATCGGCAAGTAACAGGAAAAAACCTGTTACGGTAAACGCAGTTGCGAGCCATAACCCAGAGCGGAAGCTGTTTTCTAAAATGCCAAACATATACATAACAAAGCCTGCCACTACCACGGGGATAGACCCCACTATCAAAAGCCACGTCATTTTACTAAACGGGTTTTTCAAAATTTCCAAAATGTCTTTCCAAAATACAATTACTATTGCCACCAGTGAGCCTACATGCAAAAAAATATCAAATGTCACATGTGGTTCTTCTATACCAAATACCCGCTGCAAAACTATCAAATGCCCAGACGAGCTTATTGGCAAAAACTCTGCAACGCCCTGCACAATTCCTAAAATTAGTGCTTGTAAAGTTGTCATTTGTTAACTCCTTTTCAGATACTATTTCTTTAGGTTTATCCCTAATATACCGCCCAAACCGCCGCCTGCTACTCCAAGAATAGTGGTTAGCAAAGTGCGTCCATCTACTGCAAATGAGGGTAGTACCGTTACCATAATTATAGCCATAATAAGTACATATGCCAGCCCTGCGCTCATTCCCCATAGCCAGCCGCGGCTTGGCGCACCCTTTGCAGCGTCGAAGCCTGCCACCATTACGGATAGTAAAGTAGTGATTGCAACTACAGTTGGCAAATTGCGCTCGCTCATATTTGTGTAAGTAACCAGTAATGCATACGCCAAAAATGCTATTGCGGTTATTGCGTATGCCATTAGTACGCCTGTAATCATATGTTTGATTTGTTGTTTGTGAATGCCCAGTTCCATGATAGACCTCCGTTTAGCAGAATACTTTCATATATCACTATATGGCCATGGGAGGTTGACTATGACTAGTCTATTCAACTCTTCTTTCGTTCTCCTGATTTTAGTTGTCGTTAATCACGTATAAAACTAATAACACCTCCGTGCTCATCATGGCATTATCTCCAGGGAAGTGTTCCCCACAACGGCAAACCAGGAAATTCTTCAATCATCCTATATCTTGTAATTGGGTATTCATATTGCATATATTCAAGCGGAATAGGCTCGCCAGAAAGCATATGTGTCACGTCCCTATGCACCACGCGCATACGCTCGATATCTTGCGGGCGCAAATCCGGTGTAGGGCCTTCGTCTACGCGGCGTAGGGTAGGTGTTACGGGTAAAACCGTAAAACATTGCCGCGGCGCGCGAGTAGGGTCGTGTTGGCGAACCCAAATTGGCGTGTATGACGCGCCAACCAATTGCGCCTGGCCGTCGTCAATCCGTTCGAAGTCAAGATAGAAAACCGCACTGGCCTCCCGCGGGTGTGTGCGCTGCGCAGAAACAAAATTGGCCATAGAATGCGCAATAAAGCCGCGCCGTACAGTGCCGCAAGGGTCTGTTACATATACAAATTCTGCAGGCAATAATGTGTGCGCGTGGTGGCTCATTACGATGTCTGCGCCGGCTTCCAACATAAAATGGTGCGTGCGCATCCAGTTGACCCAACGGGTATCACGTTGGTCAAAAAAGTCCCACTGGTGACCGCCGCCGGCACGGTTCATAGTGCCATAGTATTCGATGCCGATATGCGGCAGCATAATAATAAAGTCAGGCTCCAAAGCGCGGGCACGGGCAATACTGTCTCGGATGAGGTCATAGTCTATTGTAGCTTGCTCTATCAGGTCGTGATATACGATTTTTACCATGTACATATGGTCACGCACTTGGTAATGGGTATGCAGGCCGTTAACATGCATTGTCATATTAATTAGGGCGAATGTAAAGCCGTTTACTTCTACAATTGTTGGTTCGTAACGGCATTCCGGCGTTACGAACGTACCGGTAAAGCCGAGCCCAACGTCCTCTAAAATTTCTATTGTGGAGCGCACACCCCGTGCGAATGCATCAAAACTGTGGTTGTTGCCGGTTGTAACATAGTCAAATCCGGCATATAAGAGTGCCTCTGCCAATGTCCGCGGGGAACGAAAAAGAGGCCAGCCGGCATACCTAAATTCGTGCGGGTGTACCAGAGTGGTTTCCAAATTGCCAATTGCAAAATCTGCCGAGCGCAAGTACGGAGCGATGTAACGAAAAGCATAGTGAAAATCATACTCGCCCGGTGCTATACGTGCCGCATTCATTTGCTCCATATGAAGCATTATATCCCCTACAAAGGCCAGACGGGCTGTGTGCAAAACCGGTTCAGGTTCAGGCTCAGGTTCAGGCAAGTATAGCAGATCCGGTTCCGGAATTGGAGCGGATTCTTCCGCAGGTTCTTCCGCTACTACAAGCGGCGGGGCAATTTCGGGAGTGCTTCCCAAGTCCATTCTCAGTACCCAAAATCCCCCCGCGACAAAAAGCACCGCAATCGCCAGCGTTATCGACAATGATAATAATAATTGTTTCTTGCGTAACATATTGTCCTCCTAAATAAATGGGGCGTTGCGGGTGTAGCGTGGCGATGCACTTATCCAAACACTTATATCGCTGCTATAAGTCGCAGTATATCTTCATCAACCCTGCTGGTCTCGTTCTTGCTTCTCGCTATGAAACAAGGAACCCGCTTGCTTTGGATTCGATTTTTATATTATAGTTGTCACTTGTCAACAACTTGTGAATTTGGGTAACAAAATCTTTGTTTTTGTCCGGGACTTCCAAAAAAAAGTCGGAAAATTGGAACTCTGATTTTGGCATAATATATGTTCCTTTCATATCATTTTACTACCAGCCCTACCGGTAGGCAATTCTTAAGCCGCCCTTGAACCAGCCGCGCCCAGCCAAGCGGGAAACTTTGATAACATAGCATTACATAGGGTTTATCATTTGCGGCAAATTGCAGTCCGCCTGCATCCAGAGACTCGCCACGCAAATAGCGATGCGCGTCTTCTTCGGATAATTCCACCGTACAGCGAACATCTTGTTTTCTTAACCCCATGGCCAATGCCCACGATGGCACAAAGCGTCCCTTTGCGCATTCACCCAAAAACCAGCCGCTGCGGGCTACACGTATGCCGCGCAAGTCCAGTGGTTTGGGTTGAAGGTATAGGTTTGCGCCGTGGGAAACGAAATGCCACGGCGGAAGATTGTATGTTAAATGTGCATTGCAGAATTCGGTGAATTCTTTTGGTGGCGGCGTGTTCCGTGCTGCCGCAAAACTCGTTACGGCCCTGTCATTGCAGACAGTACGCTCCAGCAACGCTACAAAATGCCCTTCCCCAGTTGCCCTGTGCGGGAAAATTCTGCCCGTTTGCGGCAAATTTTTTAATCCCAGGCTTATTCCCAACGCTTCATGGTCTATGGGTACAACAACAAAATCTTTACTGCTATCCAAAAAGCCGTAAATTACGTCTTCATTTTCCTGCGTGTTAAATGTACAAGTGGAATACACAAGCCGCCCGCCGGGCTTTAACATTTTAGCCGCATAGCGCAGTATTTCCTGTTGCATTGCCACACATGCTGCGGGTTTGTTGGCGGTATAGGCCTTCACTGCATCTGGATCGCGCCGAAACATCCCTTCGCCAGAACAAGGCGCGTCTACTAAAATGCGGTCAAAAAATTCTGGGAAGCGTTCGGACAGCTTTTTTGGCATCTCAGTTGTTATGACGGCGTTTGTTACGCCCATTCGCTCGATATTGTTAACCAGAGCACGGCTGCGGGACGGGCTTGCGTCGTTGGAAACAAGCAGCCCCTTGCCCTGCAAATGCCCTGCAATTTGCGAGGACTTACCCCCAGGTGCGGCGCAAAGATCAAGAACGCGATGCCCAGGTTCCGGCTTCAGCACCTCTACCGGACACATGGCAGATGGCTCTTGAATGTAGAAAAGCCCCGCATTGTAAAAGATGCTTTTTGCCGGGCGTTCCGTATCTGGGTAAAGCGTGCCATCCGGGCACCAGGGGATAGGGTATGTCACACATGCTTGCCCTGCCTTAAGCCTATTATGCCTAAGCCCACGCACGGTTGGCTCTTCGTATGTCCTGCAAAATTCTTCAAACTCCCCATCCGAGAGCAGTTCCTTCATTTGCTGCAAAAATATTTCGGGCAATTGAATCAAGACATTACGCCTCTTTCTTTTTATATCAATTTTTGCATGAGATGTTTAGCTTATCGGTGATTTTTCGCATATTTTGGCCTTATCATTGCCGCTCAGGTTATCTTCAATTTCATCCAGTATTTTGCCATTGATGTACTCCATTATGATGTACTCCATTATCATGTAGCGAAAATAATATTTGTCGTGCACTGCACCATCCGCAATAAGCTTCGGCGCGGGAACACCCCAGTCATCCCAGTTTGTAATCTGCTCGGTGAAAAGGCTCAACATTTTCGCACCTCATTTACATACTCATGAACTATATGACCGGCTTGTATCCAACATAATGCCAGTTGACGCATCCCATTGCAAATTGAAGTTAAGTGCCTGTGCGATATCCCGCAACCGGAAAAAATTGCTGTCATTTATGTTATAGGCGGTGAGCTGGACTACGCTGTTGTCAATATAGATTCTTGCTATAGTGGGGCTGGGGTTTGCTCCTTCGGCTCTTATCCCTGTCATTTCACCGCCTACAACTGTGTATGGATTGCCGGTTGTGATAGAAATTGCATTTCTGGAGGCATCCCAATCTACAGAAAATTGTTGGTTCGTGCCATTTAGAACAAAGGCGATGTCGCGGAGTTTGAAAAAGTTATTGCCTCCTATGTTGTAGGATTCGAAAGCCCAGCGTCTGCCGTCTATGAAAATGGTAGACGCTGGTGAGGCGGTTTCTGCCAGGGGGACAAAATTTATTTGATGATTTCTGGCAAATGTTTCAACGGTGCTGCTTGTAAACCCGTATAATGTAATGTTGTTGGGTATATTAAAGTCTACATCCCAGCCTGAAAAGAATGCCCAATAGTGAATTTGCACATCCTTGGAGAAGATATATACATGCCTTAAACTTTCACATCCGAGAAATGCCCTGTCTCCGATGTAGGTTACATCTTCATGGATAACTATAGTCTCCAGTGCGCGAAATTCCATAAACGTATGATTATCCACGCGTGTAATAAAATCAGGTACGGCAAAGAATTCAACTAACTCATTACTCGCAAAGTCGTAGCGGGTTATTGCAGTGCGGGGCACTCTTTGTACAGGGTATGACCGGCGTAACAATTCGCCGTTGTCAACAGAGTATGATAGAACGCAAATACCGTTGTTAAAATACGTAAGCCGGTCAATAAGATTGGCTAAAATCACAGCATCACGCTCTCCTGTGTACATATGATTTTGCAACGGAAAACTGTTGTTAAAATAGCTATGGAGTGCCGCACTAATAATATCCCAACCGGCATATCTGATAATTGGACCAAAATACAAATGCAAGTCGCAATAGCCCCCACAGTGGCTAAAATCATGTACTGTTCCGTTGTTAAATGCTTCCAATGCTTCAAGATACATGCGGTGGGCATAATGTTCGCGGCCAAAGAAGGTATCATTAAAAATTTGATGCGTGTTATTTATGTGCATTGCATACATGGCAATAAGATTGGCAACGAACTCCACATTAAATGTCCAGCTTAGGTGGTGGAAATTGTGCCCAAGTTCGTGGTCCATGAGTAATCCGGGCCACAGATTCCGCCCATCCAGTTCTGCGTGACTCATATCAATCCATGTGTTTGCAAACCAGATATTATTGCCCCAGGGAGTAGCCCACGCCCGGCCAAAATATCTGGTGCTATCATATTCTACCCACACATTGATTTTTGCCCCGTCAGAAGGGACAGCACCTACAAACTCATAATATGTTTGATACAGCCTATCCAAATCCTCCAGCCACAAAACAAACGCTGCGGGGGATATCTGGCCTACCAAGTGCCTTGTTGGTTCTTTATGGATAATAAAATGCCGACTCTCTAAAATATAATCCTCTGGGTTTGCAGTCATAACACGCAATCTGTTATCAATGTTGCTTGTGGGCCTGAATCCAGAGTCAACTATAGACCATGTGCCGTTACGTTTAACTTCACGGTATCCATTTCGCAAAACTTGTATTGCTTCGTATTGTGTTGGCCAAATTAACGCACCGCTTAGGCTTGCAAGCCCGTACAATTCACCGCTTCTTACCAGAAAAGCACCATGTGCGTATACGCCTACCCAGTCATAGGTGGCAAAATTTATTTCCTGCCATCTGGTGCGATAAAATGCGTTCCTCTCGATAATTTGAATAGTGTGCGGAATAACAACTGTTTCAAGAGGCCAAACAAACGCAAATGCATTTTCCCTGATTGTTGTCACAGAAGGCGGCAGGTTGACTTCCTGTAAATTGCGGGCATGCCAAAATGCATTATGGCCTATAACCACAAGCGTTGATGGGAAACTGACACTTGTGATGTCAAAGTTTTCACGAAATACGCCGCTACCAATTTCCGTAACCCCTTCCGGAATAACAACATGCCCACCGGGGCCGCGGTACTTAATCAGTACACCATCCACAATTTTAAAATCGCCGGCGGCATGTACCGGGGTTACAATCGGAATAAATACAACCGTTAAAATAACAAGCAAAACAAAAAGATGCCTTTTCATGAAGCAGCCTCCCTAATCTCAAACTCATGCGCAATAGAAGTTCCGTCAAGCCCAATAAGGGGGATTTGCGGTTTTAGCTTTCGGTTTCCTTCCACTTTGCAATAAGCTCTTTCAGGTCCTGCGCGCCTTCGTCGCCATTTTCGCGGCTGCGCACGGCAACTTTGCCTTCGGCAATTTCGTTGTCACCCAGGATAAGCATAAACGGCACTTTTTGCACTTGTGCTTCGCGAATCTTGAAGCCCATCTTTTCGTTGCGTGCGTCAATTTCTGCGCGGATACCTGCGGCAAGAAGTTCCTTGTATGCTTCTTGTGCGGCGTCGTGGTGGCGTTCGCCTATTGGAATTACCACTGCTTGCACAGGCGCAAGCCAAAACGGCAACGCGCCTGCGTATTTTTCGATTAAAAGCGCAAGGGTGCGCTCGTAGCAGCCAACGGACGAACGGTGGATAATGTATGGATGTTTTTTAGAATTGTCGGAATCCACATACTCCATGCCAAACCGTTCTGCCAATTGAAAGTCTATTTGAATTGTGATAAGAGTATCCTCTTTGCCGTGGACGTTTTTAATTTGGATGTCCAGCTTGGGGCCGTAAAATGCAGCTTCCCCATCAGCTTCCACATAATCTATGCCAGAATTGTCAAGAATCTTTTTCATGAACCCTTGCACATGCTCCCATTCGTTTGCATCACCGATATATTTTTCTTTGTTAGCAGAATCCCATTTAGAAAAACGGTAGCTAATATCTTCCGAAAGCCCGATTTTTGCTAATAAAAACTGGGCCAAATCTATACATCCCTTAAATTCATCTTCTACTTGGTCTGGGCGGCAGGCAATATGCCCTTCGGATAATGTAAATTGGCGGACACGAATAAGTCCATGCATTTCTCCAGATGCCTCGTTGCGGAATAGTGTGGCGGTTTCATTATAACGCATTGGTAAGTCGCGATAGCTGCGTGTTTTGTTCAAATACGCTTGGAACTGGAACGGGCATGTCATTGGCCGCAATGCAAGCATTTCTTTGGACTCGTCAAGGGCATCTGCCTCATTACCCAACAAGAACATTCCGTCGCGGTATACGTCCCAATGGCCAGAAATTTTGTAAAGGTCACGCTTCCCCATAGACGGCGTTTTAGTAAGCATATAGCCGCGGCGGCATTCTTCGTCTTCGACAAAACGCTGTAATATTTGCAACACTTTTGCGCCCTTTGGAAGCAAAATTGGCAAACCCTGTCCGATATAATCTACTGTCGTAAAGTATTCTAGTTCGCGCCCTATTTTGTTGTGGTCGCGCTTTTTGGCCTCTTCCAGCATATGCAGATGCGCGGCAAGCTCATCTTTGGTGAAAAATGCCGTACCGTAAATGCGGGATAGCATTTGGCGGTTAGAATCCCCACGCCAGTACGCGCCCGCCACAGACAGTAATTTAAACGCCTTCACTGCGCCGGTTTTTGGCATATGCGGGCCGGCGCAAAGGTCCACAAAATCCCCCTGCTAGATCGG
>Ga0209755_10006239_pt1 | contig 13290 bp, 14 predicted proteins | sample TergutCo191P1_FD_187301 | JGI IMG/M metagenome (GOLD analysis project Ga0209755, IMG submission 187301) | Cornitermes sp. P1 segment gut microbial communities from Petit-Saut dam, French Guiana - Co191P1 (SPAdes) (version 2) | ecosystem: Host-associated > Arthropoda: Insects > Digestive system... | reverse complement strand
AGAGGCAGATTCAAGGCAAACAGAAATAAATCAAGTTAATAACGAATTAACAAATTTTGAAAATCAAATTACAACAGAATTACAAAATACTAATGTAAATTTAAATCAAAATAATACAGCAATATGGGGTGCGGAAAATTATCAAGGAATTTTAAATGGGGCTTATGGAACTGGTAAAATTACGGATATACAGAATGATATAAATTATATAAAAAATTTATTACCAAAAAAAGTAGTACCGATTAGTCAGGAAATAGGAAGCGGAAATATAGTAATTACTTTTAATGAAAATTTAGGAAATATCGTTACTATTGGCGGTCAATTAGTTTTTTCGGTTCAAGGCTCAAGTTTTGTAAATTTTTATTTTGCACATACTTTTGTAAATTATGGCGGGGGAAGCGTAATTTTAAATGTATATGATAATATGAATTTAGGTATTACAGTAAATAATAATACAATAGTAATTACAGTATATAATAATAATTTATATACTCAAGTTTTATCTCTTGACCATTTAATCGCTACTTATGTTTCATTTCCGGCAATAGGATAATAAAATGGTAACAGGATTTGAGATTATACATTTAATAAGCATTATTGAATTAATTATTATTGGTTTAATGATTTTTAATTCACGATTAAATAAAAAAGATTTAAAAATATTTGACAAGATTATTGCAAAACAAAATAAAAATTATATGCAAACATTAAAAAACACTATTTATAGTAGCTCACCTATTTTGGAGAGATTAATTGCCTTTAAAGAATATATAAAAAATGGAGGCAATGGGAATTGTAAAAATTTCGCAATAACAAATTTAATACTGCCGAATAAGGAATTATGGTTATCAGTTTTGAATAATGATAATATCGAAGATATTGATAAAAGCAAAAATCATTATTTAAAGGTATTAAGCGAAATTGAAAGTTCATTAATATAAATACTAATTAATAAAAGGGAAGTTATGAAAAAAGAAAAAAGAAATATGTCATTTAAAAATATAGAAATCCGCTCTGAAAATTCAAATGGAAAAAAATCAATTGAAGGCATTATCCCGTATAATAGTAAATCTGTTGAAATGTGGGGTACTACTGAAATTATTGATAGAACAGCTTTTAATAAAACATTAAAAGATAAAAGCGAAGTTAGAGCGTTATTTAATCACGATGATTCAAAAGTTCTAGGCAATACGTTATCTGAAACTTTAATATTAGAAAATACCGAGGATGGTTTAATATGTCGATGTGATTTACCAAATACAAGTTACGCTAATGATTTATACGAAGTTATTGAAAGAGGCGATGTTAAAACAATGTCATTTGGATTTACACCGATTAAATGGGTAGAAGATGATAAAGGTAAATTACGCACATTAAAAGAAGTTCAATTACACGAAGTTTCTTTTGGTGTAACATTTCCTGCATACCCTGAAACAAATTCGCAAGTATTAAGAGGCTTGCAAAAAAGTAATATTAATATCGAGCGATTAAATGAAGTTTTGGAAAAAGATGAATTCGATGATAATGACAAATTGACTATAAAAAATACTATTGATACATTATCAAGTTTTATTACAGTAAAAAATGAAGATACTCCGCAAGAAAAACAAATTGAAAAACCAATAGAAAATAAAGAAGATAATACAGCTTTATTATTACAAATTGAAGCGGAATTATTAATATAAAAAATACTAATTATTAAAGCAGTTTTATTAAGAGCAGATTTAATCACTCTAGCAAAAAACACTTTAAAGAAATATTAAAAGGAAAAATTATGAAAGATGAATTACAAGATGTTAAAACAGAAATTCGCAGTATAAGCGATAAAATTAATGACGGTTCTATGAAAACTGAAGAAGCGAAAGTTAAATTAGAAGAATTAAGAATTAAAAAGAGAGAAATCGAGCAAAAAATTGCTCAAGCCGATGTACCAATTAAACACGAGGAGAGAGTTACTACTATCGAAGATATTAGAAAAGCAATGTTAGAAAAAAGAAGTATAACTTTAAATGGTACAGGCGCAATAAATCAAATTAGAGAATTACAACATGAGTTACAAAGAAATAGGCATATTCTATCAAGAGTTAAATATTTTTTCGGACCTAACGCCTCTACAAATATTCCGATTTGGAGCCCTACTTTAGCGGTTCCTGCTAATGTTGCGGAAGGTGAAACAAATGTCGCTGTTGATAATCAAGCAAGATTAGGTTCGTTAAGTGTAACTCCTTATGCTTATGTATCAATTTTACCTGTTAGTGCAGAAACACTAGCTTTAGGAAGTGTAAACTTAGAAGCGGAGTTACCACAAATTTTCGCCGATGCTTTTGCCGACGGATTTGCTAGACAAGTTGTAACTGGAAATGGTACTGGTAGAAATTTTGATGGTATGTTTAATGATACTGGTAAAGAAACTATTATTGAATGTGCAAATACTGGAAACCCGAAAATAATGGACTTAGTAAATTTAGCATTAACAATGAAAGACTATACAGATAATTCTTTTATTATAATGACACCTTCTGTATATTCAATATTCCAATCAGATTCAACCCCTGGACTTGCCGAGTTATATAAAGAGGAATTAATCAGAACTAAAACAATCGAAGGCGTATCTGTTTTATTAACTGGTTATGCTTTATCCGATGTTACTGCTGGTTCAACCGTAGCGGTTGCGTTACGTGCTAATGATTATGCTTTCGCTCTTGCAAGTGAAATTCATATCGAGCCACTTAAAAGAGTTGGGGATACAAATACATATTTCCAAGCAACTGTATTCGCTAATGGTACTAAAATCATTAATAAAAACGTGCACGTTTTAAAAACAAAATAATTTAATAATCGGGTGTTTTGTAATTTCACTTCCTCCTCGAAATTCTTAACGCCCGATTTATTTTTATTGGTATAAATTATGATAGTTTTATTAAGTGAGTTTCAAAAGTATTCTAATGTATTTAATGAAAATGAAGAATTACAAAAGTCTTTTATTTATTCGGCGAATAATATTGTAAGTGATTATTTAGGGTATGACCCTGAATTTAAATTATTAAATCCCAAAACAGGATTAATTGAAGATATATCAGTAGTATTAGAAATTATTAAATTAACTGTTATGCGAATTGCCGCGATTTTACAAACCGAGTCGGATTCAAATATCGGAATAACATCAAAGAGTTTCGGCGATAGTGGTTCAAGAACATTTATTAATACTACAAATTTTGATAAGTATTTAATTCAATTATCACAGTATAGGGTAATTAGAATATAATGATTAATGCGGTACTAGATACAAATAATTTTGCGGAAAAAATTAAAATATTTTCAAGCGGTCTAGGTAATATTTTTCAAGATTTATTAAAAACTGTCGGTGATAAAATGACAGCCGAGGCAAGAGCTAACGCCCCCGTAAATACTGGTAATTTAAAAAAGAATATAAAATTTTTAATTAATAAAAAAGATATAATTGAAAGTGCATTAACTACAAAAAAAAGTTTGAATAAATCTAATGTATGGTATTCAAATATTAGGGAACATGGCGCAAATATTGAATATACTGGAAAATCTAAAAATCATATAAACAATCCTAATAAAATTAAAAACGGCGAATATTTAATGTTTAAAATTAATGGAGAATGGAAAAAAGTAAAATCAGTAAAGACACCTGCACAACCATTCGCTAAAAATGTATTTAACGATTATTTTGGAAGTGATACAAGTAAAGGTTATGAAGAAATTGCAAATGCTTTACTTGAAAAAATAGAGGCTAGTATAAAATGATAGATTTTAAAACAAAACAAAATAATATAATAGATTTTATTACAAATAATTATTCAAATTATTTAAGCGAATATAATATTAAAATACCATTTATAACTAATGAATTTATTGATTTTGACAGATTTAAAAATGATTTTATATGTTTTGTAGAATTCGACTCTACAACTTACCCATTTACTTATAATGATGATTGTTCAATAACTGAAAATAATATAATAAATATTTATCTTGCACATAGGAATAATACCCCCGATAATTTAAACAATTTAATGTTAAATTCAACATCCGCATTTTTTAAAATGTTTAGGGGTAAAGGGATAAGTAATTCAATTAACCAAAAAATTAATAGAATTGATTTTTTCAAGTATATAGAGGGTACTACCAATATATGTTGTTCAAAAATTGTTTTGGAATTAAGTATAGAATTATAAATAGACTAATTAATACGAGGACAGATAATGAGAAATAAAGGTATAATAATTTTCGCTACAAAAAACGCAAAGAAAAAATATAAAGAGAAAAAAAATAAAAAAGATTATTGCCCCTCATGCGAAATAAAAAATATTTCAAATGACGTAATAACGGAAGAAACATTAAAAGATTAATAGGAGAATTAAATGAAAATAACAGGAAGTAAAGCACAGGTTTTTATTGATAGTATGAATAACACTTCAATAATTAGTGGCGACGGTATTGTAACTACGGAAGCTAATCAGAAATATTTTGTAATTGAAAAATCAAAAGATAGTAACATCCCCGTAATTAAGGGCACATTTTTTATCGCCCCTACAAGCGACCAAATAATTTTATTAGAAGGTGATAGGCTTTTTAAAATTAATGAAGAAAGATTTTGTAAAACTAATGCAAGTTTTGAATTCAGTTTTGGAAGCGTTGATGTAGGCGACGACTGCGACCCGGGCGCGACAATTAGCGATGGTATATTATCAATTACTGGAAGTTTAGCAGGCTTATTTAGGTATGATGATGAAACTCACGATTTCGATAATGTAACAGATATTATTATAAATCGTTTTATGGACATTGTAGAGGACAATGGTGAAGGTACATATATTTTATATCCAAAAACAGATAGTCAAATTTATTTACTAACATTATTTAATTCTGGCGGTTCAAAAACACAAACTGAAAATTGGTTATTTTGCCCTATCAATATAAATTCTATGTCAATGTCATTAGGAAATTCCGACGCTCAAAATAAAGACTTATCATTTACAAAAGGCGAAGGCTTGCCAATTATTTATAAAGTACCTGTGAGAAATTAATGGCAAAATTATTAAGCATATATCAGAAAGATAAAACATATATTTTTAACTCTTTCGATAATGATAAATTTGAAAATCCCGCTAAAGTTGTATTTAAAAGATTTCCATTTCCCGACGAGGTATTTCCATTAGCGTCGCAAAAGAATATAATGAATTCAAGTGTTATAAAAAATTTTGAAAATACAAGTAATGCAAAAGAACAATTGATTGATTATATTATAAATACACTAATCGAAAATATTACAGCGAATAGATTTAATCATCAATTGTTTTTATATGAATGTGTATCACATTTTGAAGATTTAATATTTGACGGTAAAGAAATAAAAACTGTACAAGATTTTTTAAATATGCCTCAAGATGCGGTATATAAAATAACACAAGAATTATACTCATATTCAAAACTAGAAGATTTATTTTCAATAGAAGATAAAAAAAAATTAGAATAGCTTTTAAATTGCATTTAATGGGATATAGGAAATTAATATCGAATAATATCCCATTAAATTTTAAAGTTACTACCCCCGCAGACCCTTACCCTGTTCAAATTTTCGGTGAGGAAAAAACAATTTCAGATAACAGAATAGGTGAATTCATTAATGATGAATTTAATTATTATTTAAACATTTATGAAAATAATAAATTATTCGGACACCCCTATAAAAATTGGACTGAAATGCCTCATTGGTTAGTTGATATAACTAAAATGTTTAATCAACTTGAAAATGATTATCAGAATTACTTAATAAATAAAAAATAACTTATTAATATATGTCAGATTTAACATTGCGTATTAATGCGGATTTTGAAAAAGCGCAAAAGGCATTTACAGAATTAGCAGATACCTCAGAAGCTACACGAAATAAAATTGAAAAATTCTCATCGGCGTTTCAAGAAGAATCATTAAATAAATTTATTGATAAACAAAAATTATTAGAAGCGTCGATGATAGGCACTAGAGGCGAAGTTAACGCAATGTCAACCGCTTCAAATAATTATAAAAAAGAAATTGAAAGATTAATTAAATCGGGATTATCTCCGCAATCCGAGGCAATTCAAAAGTTATCGCAAGAGCAAAAAACATTAGAATTAAAAATTAAAGAAACAACTCAAGCGCAAAAAAACCAAAAGGAAATGTTAAAAACATTAGAAAATGCGTCGCTTGCTTTTTTAGGTACGTTATCCGCAATTGGGGCTGGAGCGATAGCATTAACAAATGAAACTGCGAAACTAGGCGACGAAATTGCAAAAACAGCAAGTCGAATTGGATTAACTGCCGAGGAATTACAAGAGCTTGATTATGCCGCGAAAATGAGTGGTGTTCAAGATATTAGAGGTTATTTGGATAAATTAAATAAATCTGTAATTGATGTAAAAAATAACACTGGAAATTTAACAAAGTATTTGGGTGAGAATGATACAGCTTTATTACAGCAAGTTAAATCTGCCAAAACAAATTCAGAGGCGTTCAATTTATTAATGAACGCAATTAATAAAACAACAGACCCATTTAAAAAATCAGAACTTGCAATGGCAGCTTTTGGAAAAGCTGGACAAGATATAATTTTAATGGCAAATCAGGGTGTAAACAGTATCGACGCATTAAAAGAAGAAGCTAGAAAATATGGGATAATTTCAAATGAGGCAGCTTCTCAAGCGGAAAAATATGTTGACGCTCAAACTAGGCTACAAACAGCATTATCAAGCGTGCGAAATGAAATCGGCGAAGCTCTAATGCCAATAATTACGGATGTTATGCAGAAAGTCGCCGATGCAATTTCAAGTATTGATGATTGGGATGATGTTTTAAAAACGTTAGTTGACACATTAATAGTTGTAACCGCTTCTGTAGGTACTTTTTTAGCAGTTATGAAAATAGCTCCAGTAGTTCAAGGCGCAATTGTTTCGATTAAAGCCGCGGGTTCGGCACTTGCCGCGTTGCGAATTAAAATATTAGCTGTTAATGCCGCGATAAAATTAAATCCAATTGGGATAATTGCAACTGCAATCGCTGGAGCGGTAGGAATTATAACAGGCGCAATTACAAGAGCGATAAATAAACAACGCGAATACACTAATGTTTTTAATGATAATACAAATGCTGTTAATCGAAATACGCAAGCTCATAGAAATTTGGCAGTAGTAACAAGAAGAGGTACTTTTGAAACTACCTCTACATATAATGATATAAACCAATTATTAGAAGCTAGAATTACAAATTTAACTCACCTCAAAAGAATTCAAGATGATATACAGACACATGAAAAAAGAGGTAACCAAGCAATTGTAGAAAGATTAAGGGGTCAATCAGAGCAATACACAAATCGTATAAATCAAATTGAAGAAAGATTAGCTTCTTTAGCTACTTTACAAGGTCAAATTTTTGATAGAGAAAATAATAGAATTATTAATCAGCCGATTAATGCTCCAATTAAAATTGATGTTCAACCTGCTACTGAAAAAAATGTTAGCGACGCTGTTAAAACAACTCTACAATTATTCAAAGAAAAATGGGATACAATAAAACAAACAAGAATTCAAGCCCAGAATGAAATGGTTGACGCCGCAAAAAATTATTTATTACAGCAAGCCGAACTAGCCTCACAAGATTATAATGAAAGAATATCATTTTTAATGAGGCAGAAAGATACCATGTTAGCGTTATACGAAAAAGGCTCTATCGAAAGAATTGCAATTACGCAAGCAACAAATGACGCAATTCTTGAATTAAATAAACAGCTTGCAATTTCAGAAGCGGAAATATTAGAAGAAAGAATGAACGCTGTTAGTGGATTTTTTTCGGGTGTTAGTCAATTAATTTCTATAGCTGGAGGCGAAAATAGAAAAGCCGTAATTGCAGCTAAAGCATTTGCAATGGTAGAAGCTGGTATAAATACGTCGTTAGCTGCTACAAAGTCATTAACCGCTGCCCCATATCCGTGGAATCTTGCATTAATGGCTGGAACTATCGCCGCTGGTGTAGGACAACAGATTAAAATTGCTACATCTAACGTACCATCTTTTGAAACTGGTGGTAGATTTATTGTTCCTAATAACACACCGAGAGTTGATGATAAAGTATACAGATTTAATGGCGGTGAGGAAATTCAAGTAACTCCTCGGGGAGGAAATACAGATAATTTAATTACGTTAAATGTTTTAATTGACGGATATAACATAGGTCAAATTGTAAACATGCAAGCGAGAGCAGGAAATATTTATACTTTACAAATGGCAGGTAACTACTAATGAAAATATTATTTAATGATATAATACAATATTCAAACGCTCCCGAAGAATTAAAATCTTCCCCGTTAGCAGATGCTTTTAATATTAATGACGAAATTGTAATTGAACTCGATAAACAGCGATTAATAAACTCAATTGGTATAGGATACACAAATAGTACATTTTTTGTTATTACATTTAATGATATTGATAATACAGAATTTAATATTAATTATACAGAGTCGGGTCTTTATTGCATGGATAAAACTGTACTAGCTTCACAAATAAAAATAAAAACAAATGGAAGTTATGTTGGTAGAATTGGGGCTGGTATTGCGTGTAACATACCTACAGCAGTTATGAAAGAGCCTTCTTATAATTCAACTGCAATTCCTAGAGTAACTTTATCGGGTCAATCAATAGCTGGTTTAGGTGGACATAATTTTAAATCAATTTCGCTTGATAGCAGATATAAAATAACAAAAGAAATAATTAAAGAGTTAGAAGACGGTAAAAAATATATTGGTATGGGTTACCCATTTTTTATTGATTTAACAATTGAAAGATATAAATTATCATTTTCAAAATTATATGCGAATGAAACTAACCAACAGAATTTATTGTTTCAAAGTGGAATAACAAAATTTTTATATTCACGTCGATTTGAATTCGAGGAAAGATTTTGATTAGATTTTTAGCGGAATTAACAGAATTATTTGAGGGCGATGTACATTTAACGCCTTCAAATTCAAGAAATATTATTAATCAAGATTATATAAAACGTAATAGCAATATATACGAAATTGATATAAGCGATAATCCCGAATTTTCATACTGGACAGAATGGGGCGGATTTTATGATAATTATGTCGGCACACAATTGGAATTATATTTTGAAAGATTTTTATTGAAAGTAAATTCATTTAAAGAATTATTAGAAACAAATAATTCATTATTTATTTTACCGAATAGATTAGTTTTGATTAACATACCCAAACATCCGTGGTTGTATTCCGATAGTTCGGTTGACATAGAGAACGTTATACCATTTTTATCAACATCATTAAGTTCGGATAATCCGTCGAATAATATAATCAGGGATAGAAATGCCCTTGTTAGATTAAATACTCCGAATTTCACAAAGAGATTATCGGAAAATATTAATGGGATTGTATTAAATCAAAATATGTCAATTTCATTTATTAATAACGACGGATTTTTTGACAATGAAGAAAAATGGAACTTATTAAATACTCCTATTCATTTAAAAAAAGCAGTTATTGAAAATCCTGTTTATGATGATTTTAAAACTATATGGAGAGGTTTAATTGAAAATATCAATACAGAATATGAAAATATAATTATAAGTGCCTCAGATTTATTACGTTCAATGGCAGAGCCTGTTTGTGATATTATATCAAATAGTTTTAATGGCGTAATTGTAGATAATGAAGAAGCGTTAAATAAATCTATACCGATAATATATGGGAAATTAAACACTTCTTTAATTAAAATAAATAATGATAATGAAGATAATCATAAATATTTAATAGCGGAATTTATTACAAATGTGTTAGATGTTTTTAATAGTGATAATGAAAGTATTAGTTTCTCATTCGATAATAATACAAAAATAATCACTACAACAGAAAAAGCTTCGAGTGCTAATGTTATTGGTTATACAAATAATAAAATAAGCGATATTATAAAAGATATAATTACAAGAAAAACAGATATAGTATTTAATGATGTAAACTGGAATATTGATGAATTTACTGTATATGAGGAATTATCGTATAAAATAAATATTAAAATTGAAAGTGGTAACGTTCAAAGTGCAATTCAAGAAGTTTTAAAAAATGATATGGCTTATTTAATACAACATATGAACGGCAGATTAACAATAAGGCGATACGGAGTATTATATAAAACACATAATTTGAATTCATGGCAAGTAACAAAAACAATGGATAAAAATTATAATAACGCACAGCAAAATTATTTTTCTTCTTGCATTATTAATTATAGTGATAACATTGGTATTAATAAAAGTTTATTATTCAATGATTTTGAAAATGAAGCGGAGCGATTAAGTAGGAGAAGGGTAAGAAAAACTTTTGATACAAAACTTATTAGTAAAGAGGATTCACATAATCTAGCACAAAATTTAACAGATAGGTATTCAACGGTTAAACAAACATTAAAAGTATACACGGGTCAAGACACTTTAAATTATGAATTATTAGATAGAGTGTTTTTTAATGCGGATATTAATGAAAGAAAATTTAGCAGAGGTGAAATTTATTTTATAAAAGAAATTGACCCTGCCCAAGATAATATAACATTAGAAGAACTAGATATATATGTTATAACAGGGGAATACCCTGAAACAGATAATCATAATTATTTATTTGACAATTTGTATGCAGATACAAAAAATGATGAGTTACTTTATATAGTAGAAGGAGTATAAGAAAATATGTTAAGAAGATTTAACGCTTTTATATGTATAAGAAGGGGTACATATATTACATGGTATAATTTAAACCCCGTATTAATGAATGGTGAAATTAGTTATATAACAAGTGGTACAGATAGAGGTAAATTTAAAATAGGGGATGGCGTAACTCCGTGGAGACAATTAGAATTTTCTGCGGCTCGATACCCAGAAGATATTTTAAATTTAATTAATGAGCCTGCAAGCGATGATATACCTTATACAGGTGATACAATATCAATTTTACAAAAAATTATAAACTTTTTAAAAGGGATGTTAAACAGATTTAATCCGAATTCAGGGCATAAACATAATGGAGTTGATAGCCCTAATATTTCGTATAACGATTTATTAGATACTTATATTATTACAAATTATGTTGATAATGCGGATAATATTTTGCGTAACTTTATTAATAATGAAATATTTAATGTAAATACAAGAATAAGTAATATTGAAAATTTAGGACATCTTGCAGGTATTTTTGAAACTGTACACGATTTACCTACAGATACTAGCGAATTTTCTAATGGAATTACATTAAATGATTTTGCAAAAATTGTTTCGGATGAAAATTATAATAATGCAAGTACATTATATACAGTTATTGATATAACAGATAATAATATAACATGGAAACATTCACTTACATATAATACAGACATAACAGGAAAAATGGATGTGGTTGCTAATGCAATTGAAAATAATATTATGATATTTAATAATAATGGTAACGCAAAAGATTCAGGTATAAATATAAATAATATAAATTTAACTGGAAATATTAATCAGGGAAGTGGCGACGATGTTTCAACCCCGTCATTAAATAATATAAATATATGGGATGCGGTGCAAATTATTTGGGATAGAATTCACGCATTAAGTAATAATGAAATTGATAATAAATTTTCTTTCATAGCAACTGGAAGTAATACAATAATCGCCTATTCAAAAGATGGGTTAGCATGGGAATTTGAAAACTCAAGTATAAGGTTAGGAAGTATTGCAAAAGGAAATAATTTATTTGTAGCAGTAGTAGCTAATAATGGAGGTGTAGCGACTTCAATTGACGGTGTAAACTGGAATATTGTTAGTAGTAATACATATACCCATATTAAATATATGAATAATTTATTTTATGCAATTTCAGATAACGCAATAGCGACATCGGCAGACGGTGTAAACTGGAATTCAATTTCGGTTATTAATAGTCTTAGGTATGATATAACTTTTGGAAACAATACATTTGTAGCTGTTGGCAGATATATAATATATTCAACTAATGGAGTAAACTGGACAACGGTAAATAATAATAATTTACAATTAAATTCAATTGCTTTCGGAAATGGGATATTTGTAGGCGCAGGAAACAGCGTAATAAGAACATCAACTAACGGAGTAAATTGGGATAGTGTAGCTAACTCTTATTATTTTAATAGAATAACTTTTGCAAACAATTTATTCGTGGCAGTAGGTTCAGGTGTGATAGCGACATCAACAGATGGTTTAAATTGGAACTTTAATAATGTAACTGGAAATTTTGGAGGCGTTACTTATGGAAATGGTTTATTTGTAGCTGTTAGCACTACAACTATAGCAACATCGGCTAACGGAGTAAATTGGGATGTACAATCAATTACGGGTTATCCGTTATCTTTTGTTTTGTTTATAGAGTAAAATATACTAATTTAATATGAATGAATTACAATTAATACCTAATCCCGATAATTTACCTAATGCAGTAACTTCGGGTTATCAACAGCAAAATAATAATATATTTACAATTCAAACTGGAATTGATACAACAGAACCGTATGACAACGGAAATGGAGTAATTACAATTCCCGCTGGAGGTATAGTAGAAAATAATGGAGTAATGTTTAAAATAGCAGAGAACGTTATACTAAACAAACCAAATATTGATACTGCGTATTTTGTAGAAATTATTGACCACGGAAATGGTAACGCTTCTTTTGGTTTAGTAACTAGACCGGGCGCATGGAATTCAGGTAAAAAAGGATGTTATACACAATTAAATAGGCGTGTATTAAATTGGGTTTCTACAGGAAATTTGGATAATCCTTCAAACACTTCGTATATAAATCACTGGAATTTAAAAGGCACATATAATGTACAGTTACCATTTGGATTTTTTTATATTCAATTAAGAAGCGGATTGGGGGCTATGAACCTCGACAGTAGAAACCCTACAAAATATGAAAGTTTTGATTTTATTTATTTTAATAATAAAACAAAAAATAAAATATTAAAAATTGGGGGTAACGGTCAGTCAGGAAAAATAAGCGAGGGTTGGCAAGGATTTTGTGGGGGTGGTGAGGCTACAGAATTTGAAAATTATAAAACAAAAAATACGCCATTCGGAAAGCGTAACGCTGGAAATACAAATTCAACTCATAGAACTCCTTTTATAAGCGGTACTCCTTTTAACGGCTGGAGAAGTCCGACGGATACACTTGATACACTCACATTAGAGGTCAGACCCGTGAA
>Ga0209755_10006238_pt1 | contig 13290 bp, 13 predicted proteins | sample TergutCo191P1_FD_187301 | JGI IMG/M metagenome (GOLD analysis project Ga0209755, IMG submission 187301) | Cornitermes sp. P1 segment gut microbial communities from Petit-Saut dam, French Guiana - Co191P1 (SPAdes) (version 2) | ecosystem: Host-associated > Arthropoda: Insects > Digestive system... | reverse complement strand
TGGGAACGTACCATGGGCTGGGGGAAAAGCATATGCAGGCGTATCTTGACGAGTTCTGTTTTCGTTTCAACCGCCGCCGTGTCGAGGGGCAATTGTTCGACAGGCTGCTGAACGCCTGCATGACCTCTTCTACTGTTACCTATGAGGAATTGGTCTCACCTGTGGCAACTTGAGAGGCGAAAAGAGCTTTTGTGGCAACGGATCATGCCGTTGGCAATGGTTCTGCATGTTCCTGCCCTTGTGGGCGGACGAAGCACCTTGATTTACTACCTGCCAACGGCCCTTCACTTCGGATACAAGGTCGTTTTATGGCCTGTGTCCATTCCTCCGTTGGAGGAATTGTCCCTTGAGGGCAAAACAAAGAACATTAAGGAAGAATTGTTATGAAAAGGAAAATCTGGAAAGTCGTGTCACTTATTGTGCTGCCGGCTTTGATTCTGGCAGGATGTGCCACGAGGATTCCTCTTATGGCACAAAGAACACCAAACCTGGATACGGCGGGTATCCAGCGTATCGCCATCGCCCCATTTTCGCCTGGAGTTATGACCTCTGACCACCAAGCCATTGCCAATGCGCTGACTTCCGAAGTGATGGAAAGGCTTTCGGCAACGAGCGCCTTTACTCTGGTAAGCTACCAGACGGTCGCTTCCGCCAGGGCGCAAGGCGTGGACATCAGCAACTACGTGGATGCCCTGCTTGTCGGACGGGTGACGCGCTTTTCCTCAAATATCGTTTCCTTGGGGCCGTTACAGGTTACGGCGAGACGGGAGCTTGAGGCTCGGGCCGCGGCGCTCAATCCCATAGCTGGTATAGCGGCACGGGCCGCGGCAGCGGCGGCGTTCCCCTATCATCGACTGGTAGTGGATGTCGCATTTGATTATTACCTTGTACGGGCGCGGGACGGACTCATAATCGGGCCCATTGGCAGAGCCGGGCGTTCCACCCGCGGCCATGATAATCCAGCTTCCTTACCAGCCCCCATTACACTTGCCACGGGCATTGTCGGGGATCAGCTTAGTCTCTTTTACCGGGATGTTATTCCCCATACCGTTGTCATAAGGCGCGTCTTGGAAAGCGAACCCAACAGTGCCTTGCGTCCGCAAATGAATGCGGCACAGACGCTGGTAAGGCAAGGCAACTTGGTGGCGGCCCAATATTCCTACATGGCCATTTGGGAAAACCATGGAAGCGTTGCTGCGGCGATAAATGCGGCGACTATTTACGAGGCAATGGGGGCACTCGAAAGTGCGATCAACCTTATGTATCATGTTGTCAATCAGACAGGGGCACTCAATGCCAGTGGAGCGCTTGCCCGCCTGAACGAGGAGATGGAAGAGCTTCTGGGGCTTGCTGCCTTTGAAGACGATCGAACTCCTGCGGAAAGGGTTGCCGAACACGCAATCAGTGAAGTGGAGAGGGTTCTTTCCGAAGGCGCAAGGGTGTGGATTCACAATAACGCAGTTGCCAACCAAGGCATGGTAAACGATGTTATCGACAACATGGTATACACATTCATAGGCCAGGGGGTACCCATTGTCGAGCGACAGTTTATAGACCTGATTACGGCCGAACAAGAGCTCCATTTAGGAGGAAGCATAAGTGACAGCGATTTTATAAGCGTTGGCAATCTTGCTGGGGCAGATACCCTTGTTATCATCGGTATAACTGGGGCAGGGGCCGCTCGTCGCTTGCAGGTGCGGGTGCTGGACATTGAAACAGCAACCGTGAGGATGCAGAGCGGCACGGGTGCTTTGTGGAGCCTGTAAAGGCGTAATACGTTCCGGCTGGGCTCTGCGGGGCTACCGCATTTGGATTTTCGGATTCAACGTTGCCGATGCTGTCAGGCAGTGTCATTGACAGCGATCTTGTAAGTGTTGGAATCCTGCCGAGGCGAGAATGGTTGTTGTTGACGTAAATGGAACCGATGCTATGCGTCTTTTGCAGGTTCGAATGACCGATATTCCCTCACAAAAAGATATCGATGGGGTAAACGGCACATGGAAAGCGCAAATTTGGTTATCTGGAACCGACGTGTATGCAAAAAGACAAACGCAGATATGACAACCTTGCCGCCTTTTCTCCGCAACGGGGAAAGGCGGTTTTGCTGTGCGGCGCGAGGCTGGCGGCGGCATGCGGGGCGAAATGAGCCCAGATGCCGCCGCAGCAGGGCTCGCCCGGCCTGATTTTGTTGACGCACCGCACATTATTTCGCTATGCCGCCCGCCAGCCTGAAAATTTGAGGCTAGATTTGACACGGCCTCTGTCGGGAATGACGACGCTCGCGAGTTGGTTCCGCGCGAACGCGCCACCGCCGATACCGGTAACGCCTTCGGGAATGACCACGCTTTCCAGCAGGTTTCCCTCGAACGCCCCTTCCCCAGCTATGCCTACCCAATCCCTTGGCCCGTCGATGGTCGCACCTGCGGGGATCCTAACCGCGGCAAGAAGGTTCCCGGCGAACGCGTCCCTTGCGATGTGGGTAACGCCGAAGCTGTTTCCCGAGAACATGAGAGACTGGCTGCCAGAAAACCACCTGGTGCATTTCGCAATAGAATGCGAAACAAAGCTCGTGAAAGAAGGATTATAGGACGAGAACGTGTAGCAGGTTCTGAACATTGTGCGCAAAATTGCCCTAAACTACGTCAAGACCCACAAGGAAAAGACTGGCTCGAAACTTCCGCTGTTGAGAATCATGTTTGGCTGCCTGCTGGATTGCGGGAAGCTAGCTCATGTCTTGATGTCCGCCGAAAATCGATTCCCGTGCAAGGGGAACAATACAGGCTTGACGTTGGTGTCGTTTTACGCTATTATAGGGTAATTAATGACAATAACACCGAAAACATATATTTCCGAAATGAAAGAGAAGAAGCTGGTGTTCATCAACAACCCCGCCATCTGCATTTTGCTTTGTACCGAAGCCGACAAGACCATTGCGAAATATTCCGTCTTGAGCGAAAACAAGCAACTGTTTGCCGCAAAGCACCTGCCGTATCTGCCCACCGAGGAGGAGTTCGTTACTGAAATTGAACGCCAGAAAGAGATTCTTAAAATACAGGTGTCGGAAAAACACCCATGACGCGGCTTGACCTTTGCAACCCTTTTGACGCCCCGATTTACCACGAGGAAACCGTGGGCAGCACCATGGATGTCTCAAAAGCCCTTGCCCAGGAAGGCGATCCTGCGAGCGTCCCGCATGGCACGGTTATCTGCGCCGATTTTCAGAAAGCGGGCAGGGGAAGGGTACAGGGGCGCGTCTGGAACACGGGCAGACGGGACGGCCTTATGTTTACGGTGCTGCTGCGTTTTCCAAGCATTGGGGACATTCCCAAAGCATTGACCCTGCGGACGGGTTTGGCCGTGGCCCTTGCCATCGAGGACTTTTCCCCGCAGCTTAGGGACAGGGTTGAGATTAAGTGGCCAAACGACGTGATGCTCCCCGTGCCCGCTGTTTGCGGCAAGGAGGCGCAAGGCTTCCGCAAGACCGTTGGCATTTTGACCGAGGCGGAAGGCGGCAACGTGTATATTGGTATCGGCGTGAACGTGGCGCAAAGGGAGTTTCCTGCGGGGCTGCAGAACAAGGCCACCAGCGTCGCCATTGCCTCGGGTACAGAAATCGAAAGCGAGCGACGGTTCACACTTCTGGAAAAGATACTTGCGCAGTTGCATGACGAGCTTGAAACGGCGGTGGATACATGGCAGGAGCGCATCGAAGCGCGGCTGTATATGAAGGGTGCGAAAACCGACTTTGCGGAAGGCCCTGCCGATTCTGCGCAGGTGTTCGTCGGTACCATTGCCGGTATCGGGTCAAATGGCGAACTGCTGATTATTCGGGATGGCGAGACCGAGGCGCAGGCATTTGTTTCTGGGGAGTTGACTTTGCGGATCGATTCCAGGAACCACTGCTTAAATAGCGCAAAAATGCTATAATTTAAAAATAAAAGCACAACTGGCAGCCTCTAAAATCCCCATGGCCTGCTAAACTGGAATCCTGGGGATGGCATGGATGCGAACATTCAGCCACGATTACGAAAGCGACAGAACACTTCAAACCCAAGGAGTGGGAACGGGCCTGTCACCGCGTAACGCAGACAGGGGAGATCCGCCCCTCCGCGCATACTGTCATTTATCCGCGGTTTCCGCTATACTTCCCCCATGCTTACGAAACTTATCCGTGAAATATTGGCCGAGACCCCCGCCTCGCAGGAAATCGAGGTGCGGGGCTGGGTTAGAACGAAAAGGGAAACCAAAAACCTGATTTTTGTCGAGGTAAACGACGGCTCATGCCGCGCTGGCATACAGTGTGCGTTTGACCGGGGCGAGGGGGCAATGTCTGGGGAAACCGAGGCCGCGCTTGCCTTGGCCGGCACGGGTGCGGCGGTGGTCGTATCTGGGAAGCTGATCCCTTCTCCCGCTTCCGGGCAGGCGGTCGAGGTTTCCGCCGGTTCGCTTAGGGTGCTGGGCGAGGCCCCGGCGGAAAACCGCGAGGCCCAGCCGGAGTACCTTGGGATTCCCGCATACCCGTTGCAGAAAAAGCGGCACTCCATGGAATTCCTGCGGGAAATCGCCCATCTGCGGCCCCGCACCAATACCTTCGGCGCGGTCGCCCGTGTGCGCAGCCGCATGTCATATGCGATCCACCAGTACTTCAACGAGAACGGCTTTCAGTACATCCACACGCCGATAATCACGTCGGCCGACGGGGAAGGCGCAGGGGCGATGTTCCAGGTGACGACCATGGATCTTGATGCGATGTCGGCGGCGGCGAAACCCGGGCCGGTCGATTACGCAAAGGACTTTTTCGGCAAGAAAACCTTCCTTACCGTTACGGGCCAGCTTGAGGGGGAAGCCTACGCCTGCGCCCTTTCCCGCATATACACCTTCGGCCCCACCTTCCGCGCGGAAAACTCCAACACCAGCCGGCACCTCGCCGAGTTCTGGATGATAGAGCCGGAGGTCGCCTTTTTCGATCTCCGCGACAACATGGCCCTGGCCGAGGACTTCCTAAAATACATCTTCCGCGTGGCCCTTGAGGAATGCGCGGAAGACCTTGCCTTTTTCGACGCCCATGTCGAGAAGGGCATAATCGAGACCCTGACCCAGGTGGTGGATTCCAAATTCGCCCACGTCACCTACACCGATGCGGTGCGGGAACTGGAAAAGGCCGTGGCCGGCGGCGCCTCCTTCGAATTCCTTCCGCGCTGGGGTAGCGACCTGCAGAGCGAGCACGAAAAATACCTTACCGAAAAGGTTTTCGGCGGCCCGGTAATCGTTACCGACTACCCCAGGGACATAAAGGCGTTCTATATGAAACAGAACGACGACGGCAAGACCGTGCGGGCGATGGACGTGCTGGTTCCCAGGATCGGCGAGATAATCGGCGGTTCCCAGCGCGAGGAAGATTTGGGCAAGTTGTGCGGACGCATGAGCGAGCTTGGGATGAACGTCGGGGATTACTCGTGGTTTTTGGATCTGCGGCGTTACGGCACGGTTCCCCACGCGGGCTTCGGGCTGGGCTTTGAACGACTGATTCAGTACGTTACTGGCATGGCAAACATCAGGGACGTGATCCCGTTCCCGCGGGCAGTGGGGCAGGCTGACTTTTGAGGCGCGCTGCGTTTTGCCTGTTCCTGCTGCTGTTTTGCGGCGCGGCGCTTTTCTCGAACGACACCCAAACGCAGCCCGACCTTGACTGGGCTGGCTTTGCCGGTGTCGGCTTCGCACAGTATGCCGCCGCGCAAAATGCGCATGCGCCGGGGATAAACTTCGACACACCCCCCCTCCTGGTGCCCCACCTTACCGGAATGCCAGAGGTTTCCGCGAGGGCGGTGGTTCTGATCGATGCGGCCACTGGTGCTGTGCTTTACGCCAGAAACCCTGGGGTGGAAATCCCCCCGGCTTCGATGACCAAAGTTGTGGCGATGCACCTCGTGCAGAATGCGGTGGCCGCGGGTCGGGCTTCCATGGACGAAATCGTGCCGATAGGCGTCGAAAGCTGGGCGCAGAACCAGCCGCCGTTTTCCAGTCTGATGTTCCTTGAGCCCGGGCAGACCGTGACGCTCCGGGAACTGATGCTCGGGCTGGCCGTCCCGTCCGGGAACGATGCTTCGGTGGCCGTGGCCATGCACTTCTCCCCGTCGGTCGATGAGTTTTCCGCCGAGATGACCCGGGAAATGCGGCGAATGGGCCTGAGCAGAACTCGCTTCGTGGAGCCCTCCGGCATTTCCGACGAGAACATGACAACCGCGGCCGAGTTTGCGGCCTTTACCCGCGAGTACCTGCGGCTGCACCCGCAGAGCCTTGCCGAGTTCCACTCGGTGCGGGAGTTCGCCTTTCCCACCGCCGCCAACGTGCGGCCAGCCCTGCGAGCGAACCCCGGTACCATCGTGCAGGAAATCCGCAACACGCTGCTGTGGACTTTCCCCGGCGTTGACGGCCTTAAGACCGGTTTCATCCCCGCGTCCGGCTTCAACGTCGCGCTTACCGCGGCGCGGGACGACACCCGTTTCATCGCGGTAATCCTTGGCTCTGCGACCGCCGCCGGCCGCAACCGCGACGGCGATCTGCTTCTGTCGTGGGCCTTCGATAATTTCAGGACCGTCCGCCTAACGACACCGCGCATCGAGCCCGCGCGCCTGTGGAAAGGCGGTGACAGGTTTGCCGCGCTGCAGCCCGTTGAGCCGTTGATGTTCACCGCCCCGATTGGGCGCATGGGCGACCGCGCCGCGCCGCTTTGGTTCGCCGTGGAGCTCGACGGCCCGCTTGTCGCACCGTTGCCAGCCTTTCCCCCCGCCGGCTGGCTGGTGCTGGCCGACGACGCCGGCGAGGTCCACCGGGTGCGGCTTGTCACCGCAAGAGAATACCAGCGGGGGAATGTCTTCAGGCGGGTTTGGGGCGCGATACGGCTTTTCTTTATGGGACTGAGGTGAGCTAGGGAAGCACCGATAAATCCAATGGGGATGCGGCATCTACGATGCCGAAATCAGTGCTACTTAACCGCATCTGTGCCATGCAGATGCATCGGAGTGAAAGTCCGCGGGAACCGCTGAATTCCCGCTGGTTTAGGCTATCGGTTTATTCCGCGCAGGGGTCTGGCCCGCGCCTCGTTGGAGAATTCCCCAACGTGCTGCGTGACCGAATCGTCAAGCAGGTGATTTGAGCCCTGGCTGCTGTAGGCGGCTACCCGGAAAAAATACAGGGTGCCATTCTGTAGGCCCTCGATCACGACCGAGTTCCGCATCCCCACGCTGATGGGCGAAGGCCCCAGAGCCGCGCCCTCGCCGAAGAATTCGTTATCAGCGGTTCCGTAATAGATTAGGTAGCCCAGGGTGTTGCTGTTCGGACTGTGCCGCCAAGTAAGATGCACCGCGCCGTCCATCGCAACCGCAACAAGGCGGGTCGGGGGCAGGGGCGGTTCGTCGCGCAGGTAGACAAGGCGTATTTCCTCGAGGAAGGGGCTTGCCTCGCCATCGGCCGACGGGTAGAAGTCAACCGCAAGCTGAACGTATCGCCCGACCACGGCGCTGGCGATGTTTTCGCCAGGCGTCACGGTCTGCCAAGGGTTGTCCCAGCGGAAGGGGTTGTTCGATGCGCGGACGAAAAACTGCATCTCCGAATCATCGCCGAAACGAAACCGTCCGGCCTGCCTGAACTCGGTCGAAGCCCTCGCATCCCGCACCGAGGCCCTGCCGCCGCCGGCCTCCAGCCTCAGCAACTGGTTGTTTCCCGCGCCCAGGTCGATTGCACGGGTCTCGATCCTGCCGCCGCCTAACGGGTATCTTCGCGTCACCGCGCCCTGTGCGAAATCGCCGTGGATCCTGAACTCGTCCATCATCCCCGTGAAATTGCCGCCAAGGACGAAACTGCCGCTTTCCCCGGTTATGGGCGTGTAAACCTCGCCCCTTTCCCGGCCCGTCGAAGTGGCGTGCGCGATGGCCTCGGGCCTGCCGTTCACCAGATACTCAATCATGCCGGTTTCGGCGTCGAAACGGATAAGGTGATGGCTCCAGGTTCTAGGAACCAGCGGCGTGATGCCGGAAAGGTTTATGTCGATGCTTGTCGCTCGGTCGGGCGAACTGAAGAAATTGACGAAAGACCAATGCAGGCGGTTTCTGGACGACATTACAAGGATGCGCTGAAAGGCAAAGTCCGTGGCGGAAGCGGCCGGCACCCTCTGGTACGGGTGGCGCGGTCTGGCCGAAACCCATTGCAGGATCTGCTCGCCGTTCTCCATGTTAAGCGGGTGCAGCCAGAATTCCAGCGTGAAGTCGCGGATGCTGTTGTTCGGGGAAAACAGGGCCGAACCGCCCTGCGGCTCGATCACCAGCGGGCCGCCCGCAGTCACGTTGCCCGGAACCTGGCTGTGAAAAGCTCCCGCGGTCAACGGCGAGGCCCCCCTGAAAAGCACGGCCCCGGAACCCGCCCTTGCGTGGCGGCGGTCAACGGACGCAAGCGACGGGGAGGCGGAAACCCTGTAACGCCCAGTCGAATCCCTGAAACGGGAGGGCGAGCCCTCGTCGAATGTGAGCACGAGATCGGCGGAGGGTGTCTGCCTGGGGGCGAACCCTCGCTCGGAGGACAGAAGCAGCACGGTTCCCGGCCGGATCATGCCTTCCTCGATAAGGCCCGACCTGTAGTCGGCCATTCCCCATAACGCCTCGCCGGTAAGCCTTCTGGACCTTTCCTCGAAGGAATACAGGCCGCCGAAAACCGGAAAGAGAAGAAGCAATACGGCAACGAAATACGCCTTGTTTCTCATGTGTCCCACTCGGTATATTATCGGCAGAAACCTGGCCGGAGTATAGGGACACGGGCGGGCGGACATGCTATACTTTGCGTATGAAACACGGAATGGCCCTATGTGCGCTTTTTTGGGCGTCATTGTTCTTCATGAGCTGCTCCCGATTTCGCGGTGCGGGCGAATGCAAAGACCAGGCTGTCTGCTGGGAAGAAACCACAATAATGGAAGGAACCGAGGAAGTTCCCCCCGATCTGGTGATCCGCGAGTTTACCCTCGTGGCCGTTGGGGACAACCTTTTCCACGACGTCCTGTTCCGCCGCTCCCCGGAGGGCGACTTCAGCCATTTCCCGTCGTATTACCTTCCGGTAAGGCCGATTATCCAAAGCGCGGACGTCGCCTTCGTCAACCAGGAAACGGTTTTCGCCGGCGAGGCGGCGGGCTTTTCCACTTGGCCGCTTTTCAACACGCCGTCCGAGGCGGGGCTTGCGCTTATCGAGACGGGTTTCAACGTGGTGAACCACGCCAACAACCATGCGATGGACATGGGCGGCGCAGGTGCGGACTACACGCTGGCGTTCTGGGCGCGGCACCCGCAGATCACGATGATCGGGCTTTACGGATCGCAACAGGCGCGGGACGCACCGGCCATTACCGACGTGAACGGCATAAGCGTGGGATGGCTGACGTACACCTACGGGTTGAACGGCATGCCCCTGCCGAGGAACAGGCCCTACATGGTTCCGCTGATCGATGACGAGGTGATGGAAAAGGAGATTCGCGCCCTGCGCCCTCTGGTCGATTTTCTGATAGTGTCCATGCACTGGGGATACGAGTACGTTCACTCGCCCAACGCCGAGCAGAAGCGGCTGGCCGCGCTGATGGCCGAGCTTGACGTGGATTTGATAATAGGCCATCACCCCCACGTCCTGCAGCCGATGGAATTCCTGCCGCGGAGCGATGGCGGACGAACGCTTGTGGTTTACTCGCTGGGCAATTTTCTTTCCGCCCAGCACGACAACAACACCCTTTTAGGCGGGCTTCTGTACCTGGAGGTGCGGAAAAAAGACGACGGACAAGGCCCCCCGCGCATCTCGATGGAAAGGGCGGGGATAATTCCCCTGGTAACCCATTACGAGTTTGGTTTCGTGAATTTCCGCGTCTACCCCCTTTTCGACTACACCGAGGAACTCGCGTCAAGGCACAGAAACAGGACCCGCGCCGATCTTGGCCGCGCAAATATCAGCGTGGAGTACTTCAACGCCTTGGCGAACCGCGTGCTGGGGGACGCGCTTATCGATTACAACCCTTTTGAGCGGCGCATGGTTGAAGAGTAGTTTGCGCAACAGAACGAAATCCCCAGCGGCGAGGGCCTGACCCTATAGAAACTATGGGCTGGTAATGTCCCAAACTCGTGAGTGTGGTATTGCGCTTTCCGCAAAACTGGTGTACAGTACCAAAGGATTACGCTTAAATCCGAGATTCATACAACCAAAGGACGACATAAAATGCTGGAATACATGGTTTTGAGTGTAAACATCACACTGCCATTTATCCTTTTGGCGCTACTGGGCATCTTGATGAAGCGCATGGGAATAATCAACGACAGTTTTATCAAGTACGGCAACAAGGTGATATTCTACTTTGCCATACCCGTCACCATTTTCAATCACATACACAGGGCCGACTTGTCGGTGGTGTTTGATGCGCCGTTTCTGCTTTTCAACGTGGGCTGGCTTGTGTTCTTCTTTTTGGTAACATGGGTTCTTGCGTTCTTGTTCATGCGGGACAAAGGTTCCGTGTCGTCGTTCGTCAACAGCGCCTACCGGAGCAGCCTGTCCGTCGTTGGGCCGCCGCTTTTGGTGTTGATGTTTATCGATGCGTATGACCCTGAAATCCTGCCAAAGGGGATTCTTACCGTTTCCATTTTGCTGATCGTGTCCTACGCTACGGCCTCGGTTCTCTTTGCGGTGCATGATCCGAAAGCGCGCGAAAAAGGCGTGGGCGGCGTGTTGCTGTCCATAGTGAAAAACCCGATAGTCATCGGCGTGCTGGCGGGGCTTGCCGTCAACTTCCTCGGCTTTACGCTCCCGACCTTCGCCGCAAGCACCGTCAGCGGACTTTCGGGGATTGTAAAGCCCCTTGCCATGATTTGCGTCGGGGGAAATCTTTCGTTTCGGGGGTTCGATGTCAAGTTTAAGTATGTCGTGATTTCCGTGGTCGTGAAACTTTTTCTCATGCCGATATCCGCGGTTATCGTTGCGTATCTGTTCGGGTTTCGCGGCAGCGACTTGACCATTATCATGATCATGAACGCCTTGCCGATGGCCGTTGGCGCATATGTGATGCAGGCGGAACTGGGCGGCGACACCTATATAGGCGCGTCCGTTTTGATGTTTTCCATGTCGCTTTCGGCGCTTACCCTGACTTTGTTTATATTCCTGTTCCGGGCTATGGGGTTTTTGGTTTGACGAAAAGCTATTAAGGAACCGCTGATTAAATAGGGCGTGTTCCCACTACTTATTGGCATACCAAAACAATCACGGGAAAACGAGAGGGGGGATATTTCCCCAACCTTGTCAGCTACAACCAGTTCGTGGAGCTTATGGGCGCAAGCCTGATGCCGTTGGCCCTGTACACCCAAAGATTCCGCACGGGGACGGTGACCGGCATAAGTTTCATCGACTCCACGCCGATAAAAGCGTGCCATTGCAGGCGCATACACAGCCACAAGGTGTTCGAGGGCGTGGCGAAACGCGGGAAAAACTCCACCGGATGGTTCTACGGGTTCAAGCTTCACCTTGTGATCAACGAGATGGGGGAGATACTGTTTTTCTACCTCAGCCCCGGCAACGTTGACGACCGCAACCGCGGGTATATATCGAAGGAGCTGTTCGAGCTACTGTACCTCCGTGGCATCCAGCTCATAACTCGGCGGAAAAAGAACCTGAAAAACATGCTGATGGATATTGGGGACAAGCTGCTTCTGCGCAAGCGCGCCGTGATAGAGTCGGTGAACGACTTCCTGAAAAACATATGCCAGGTGGAACCATCGGAGTCTTGTGAACTTCATGGTCAACCTGCTGGCGTCGTAGGCTGCGTACAGTTTTCTGCCGCGCAAACCTTCCATTCGGACGAAGGCCGGAAAGGAACTTGCTTTGATCCTCGGTTAGTTGTGCCGTCGAACTCACGTTTGATAAATCCCCGTATTAAGGTACGATACCACATTAAACTCAACTAATCAGTCAAGAGCCACTCGCCAACTTCCCGCAATGTGCTTTTGATGGGAATCTTTGGCGCGCTTCTGGGGAGATGCACCGTTTGCCGGGCACCTAAAACCGCCTCGGCGTTTTCAATCGTTTTTCAGCCCTGTTCATCCCCCGATTCTCGGCCTTTCGCAAGTTCCACGGGCTAGGTTAGGGGAATCGCCGAAAAATCCACCCGACTAACGAAAATTTAACGCGGCCTTAACCTGCGTCTCACATCGTCTCCCCATTATATACCCATCTTGAAAAATCGAAAAACGAGACGAGGGATTTTATGACGAAAAAATGTGAACGCATGATGCGATTGGGTTGTCTGCTTGCCATTGGCATAAGCGCGATGATGTTTGCGGGTTGCAACAGGGAAACCGTACCCGCAACGCCGACTTCCGGCACGATCACCGTTTACACGGCTATCGAAAACGATCTTATAACGCCGTTTCTGGCGGCGTTCAACGCGCGGTATCCGGATATCAATGTCAACATCGTGCGCAACTCCACCGGGGTAATCACCGCCAGGCTGATCGCCGAGCGCGCGAACCCGCAGGCCGACCTTATCTGGGGCACGGCGGCCTCCAGCATGATGGTGCTTGAGGGCCTGGGAATGCTGGAACCCTACGCCCCCGCCGGCCTAGAGCGCATACTGCCGATGTTCAGGTCCGATCTGGAAGTTCCCACATGGGTCGGGATCAACGCATGGGAGGCGATTTTCGTCGTCAACACCATCGAGCTTGAAAGGCTGGGGCTAAGCATCGACGACATAAGGTGCTACGAGGATCTGCTTCGGCCGGAGCTTCAAGGGCATATCGTCATGCCGCACCCGGCATCGTCTGGAACCGGGTTCCTGACCGTGGTGGGCATTCTTCAGTTGCTGGACAGGGACACCGATGCCGGCTGGGAATTTTTGGAAAGGCTTCATAGGAACATAAGCCATTACACCCACTCCGGTTCCGCGCCGGCGAACATGGCCGCCACCGGGGAAACGGTCGTGGGAATCAGCTTCGGGTTCGCCGGCATTCGCCAGGTGCGGGCCGGGGCGCCCATCCAGGTCGTGTTCCCAGCGAAAGGCTCCGGCTGGGACATGGAGGCCAACGCGCTTATGCGGAGGAACAACATTCACCCCGCCGCGAAAACGTTCCTTGACTGGGCGATTTCCGACGAGGCCATGCGCCTTTACAACGAACACTTTCCTATCATAGCGACCGGCGGAAGCCAGAACATCGAAGGGTACGCGAGCGATCCGGTTGACCAGCTTATCGAAAACGATTTTGTCTGGATAGCCGAAAACCGCGA
>Ga0209755_10006237_pt1 | contig 13291 bp, 9 predicted proteins | sample TergutCo191P1_FD_187301 | JGI IMG/M metagenome (GOLD analysis project Ga0209755, IMG submission 187301) | Cornitermes sp. P1 segment gut microbial communities from Petit-Saut dam, French Guiana - Co191P1 (SPAdes) (version 2) | ecosystem: Host-associated > Arthropoda: Insects > Digestive system >... | reverse complement strand
TCACAGTAACCTCCTTGGTACATACTGCATGGTATTGTGAAGGCTGGTCGCTATAAGACGTTTTATACTGATGTAAAATCCCTTGTAACAATTCTTGTCACAATGGAGTCCATAAGTGATGACACTACCAATTCAGAATCTTCAATTTTATATGTCTTTTTGATCAACACTCCATCAGAAAACTTGGGCAACTCTTCGATTGGACAAACAACTCCCTTAAAGTGTGAAAGTGTTCTATCAGTACCATTCTCGCCACTTTCTTCGATTATGACTACCAACATGTTCTTATCCGATTCTCCAACTCCAAATTTGATCAGAGATTGGGTTATATTTCTCGACAGCGACAAGTTATACAGTATCTCTGTAGAAAGTGTTCTTGTAGTCATCTTGTCCTGCATTTTGCTAACCACAGCTTTGTTTGCAGCTACAACAATTTGAAACGGATGAGATATCAAACACGGCTTAACAACACAACACTCCAATTTACCCTTCACCAACATTTCTTTAATTTCAGCGGCATTCTGCACATCTTTGAGCAAAAAGAGGGAGAGGCTCTTGTGACAGTCAGAATCCAGTTCTATCTTGTATGTCATTTTTTTTTTTTTTTTAGTTCGAAGAATGTTTTCTTCACCACTCGAAACGCAACACTTTCCAACTTGAATCACATCTGTTCACACCATTCAGTCCACAGATTATTACCTCGACTCAGTCCACAGATCACACCGTGTCCAGCGTATACAGCACACATGACGCGGCGACGTCAGGGTAGTCAACACCACAGATTATCTAGTATAGTCAACACTGCGAGATATCGATCGGAGATCGTTCTGTTACGTTGCTGCCAGAGTTACATTGCTGCGCAGAGTATGTTTGTAACCACTCGTTCTGAACATCGCTATGTAGGGGTCAAGAGCACAGTACAAAGTGATCGCGGATAAGGACTCAACGTTTGGATAGGACAACACAGTTGTCTGATTACTGCAGAACATAGTCGTCCTATCTCTTGAGTAAGACATATCAGTTCCCTAACCATAGTTTATAACCCAAGTCAATAGTGATCCATGGGTACTAACAAAACATAACCAACGGGACCGTACGTCAGCCGGTAAGGTAACCCTGTAGAATTTCGACGTCCCCACATTTTAATTTAGCAGTATCAAACTAATGAATAGATATGAAATTCTGACATAGCTGAGGAACTTCTCTGTCTTTTGGATAAAAGTCTGTGCATATGAGGTGACTTCACCAGTTCCATTTTATTTTTATTCGTCCAACAGAAGAAAATTCTTACATCAGACGTCCTGCAAGACAAAAATAAGTACAACAATTTCATTTACGGCAATCCAGACTCCCCTTCCTAACGTGTACTGGACTATGTGAACTGCATGACGTTCCATATTTATAACGATTTAAGTACAGCTGAGATTTGGATTACATATATCTTTCAATCACAGACAGTTGAATCCAAATTTGTTACTTATACACACACATACGCATACGCACACGCACACACACACACACACACACACGCACATACCCACACATATGTGCACAAGCATATTCACACATATCCTGAATTCAATATGACCATAGTTTTAAGATACACATATACCAGAAAGTACAAAGCATGGCAGGCAGTACAGAGATAATCACTGTCACTCCAAACATACAAATACCCAGAACAGATCATAATTCTGATTTTGTAGTAACTAAAGATTATTTGTATTCATAACACTAGAGGCAGATTATTCAAGATTTTTTTGCCAGTTTGGTATGCATATAAGGCAACAAGTGTATACACTGATATGTATTCCTAGCATTCACACTGTAAACAACTGAATTTTAAAATGTTTTTTGTTATTTACAACAAAGTACATTAAGAAAAATATGCAGTACTGGTACCCATTAATGATGACATATTAAATAAAAATTCTAAATTCAGAACTCAGGAAAAAATGGATCTTAGTCTTTGTTTTTACTACAACATTATGACAATATAAAACAATTAATTAAATATATCTTTTTTAATTTCTAGTATGAAAACAAGACTCATTTTTAATGTTTCTTTATAATCGCGAAAAGTGACTGTTAGCTTTGTCATGTCTGTCTGTCCGTCCGATTAGAACAACTCAGCTCCCGCTGAACGAATTTTCACGAAATTTGATATTCGAGTAGTTTTCGAAAATCTGTCGAGAAAATTGCGATTAAAATTTGGCCAGAATAACGGGCACTTTACACGATGACCTGTGTACATTTATGATAATATCTCGCTGGATTCTGCTTAGAATGAGAAACGTTTTATATTCAGTAATTTCTCTCCGAAAATTGTGCTTTTTATGAGATAATGTGGAAAAAAAATATGGTGGCACTATACAGGCCACAGGTGACAATATAATGCAGCGCAAAATAGATGCAATTTGCATGCCGGGTAAGTAAGACAAGAATACAGACACACTCTCGTAATATTTAATACTTATTAATTCATAATTTATTAATTCTGTCAGATCTCGTAAAATGTTTGACTGCATCACTTACGAAAACACAGTGAGGTCATCCGGTGTGGTGATAACATGAAGTATAAAATACAGAGAGGCTGCATCATTTTAATGTATGTGACACCAGAGAAAAACCGGAGAAGAACACATTCCAAGTAAAGATAGAAGACGTTGGCACTGCACATGAATAATCAATAACAAGAGATTATATACTCTTTGCAAACTGAACCTTCACCACACGACATTAAAAAATACAGAAGAAAAGAGAAAATAAAACAGACCTCAACGAAAGGAAAATCTTTAATATAGTTTTGAATACAAAATTGTCAAAATACTGACTGTGAAACCTGCACAGACTGTCAAAAATAAATGTTTTAAAATAATCGTCTATCTTACACATACACATAATATTATTTGTAAGCACCGGCTATTTGATGACACGACAAAATAAAAACTAAATTTTTGTAATATATCAGATCTCACGAAGAAAGAAGTGTGTGCCTTGTATGCGCATTTGCTTTTTTTTTTTTTTTGCGTATTTATTTGACAGTCTGAAGATGGTCCTATAAAAGGACCGAAACTTGTAGCTGTGTTACAATAAATGAATAGTTACGTTGGGTGGAAAGTCTGTATATTTGCCGATACTCATAACGCCAAACTTTGAGCTATTCCGACAAATTTAACTTAGAATCTGTACGTTCTTAAATACGTAAAATAACAGCAGTAATAGCAATAAATCTGTAGGAACAGGAATTAAAACGTTCATGATATCCGTGTTCATAATGTATGTGATATCTAAAAGAAAGCTTATATTTTGCAGTAGTGGCAGTGGAATTGCCTCGGTGATTGCGTTCCGACTACAGTCGTCACATGCAGCTGTCGCTTGGCTTTGCTCCTCTCGCGGAAAAGCACATTTTTTTTTTTAAGAAGTAACCCTGCCTGAATAAACTCTTTAGAATTCCTGGCATGGGTTAAGTAGAATATTACTGTGGAGATTATGATTTAATGTTGTATGACGCCATGTAATTTGTCGGGCAGATACCAAGTTTTCGGAGGACCGATTGTCTCGAAATTTAAAGGGGAAGTGATGAAACTTTTGCACACCTACATGTGTACTTAACAACATTACGTCATACTCCACTATTATGTAACATTAATGCTCAACTTTACTTAACATTCAAATCGTACATTAAAAAATCATTGTGGAATTTTCTGTAGTTGTCATTCTAGGCTTCATATGTATGCCTTGTGTAATACGGGAACATAACGTTCATAATTCGCATGCTTCTGCAGACGCCATTGATGAAATGAAAGCACTGGTAATATCGCCTGATCTCTGAGCAGGCTGTAATGGATATTACAGTAAAATGTGTTACGTTTTCTGACAACCAAAGCGCTGTGCGTCGTAACTCTCCGCCTAATGTTGACGCATCTACAGAGTTTGTCAGTTCTACTGACCTGAAAAAAGAGGTGGGTTAAGGAGGTCACAAGGTGCGACAGCAAGACACAACTCTTCAGGGATGACCACTGCAACAAAGCGTTCAGAATTATGAATCTACACAAAAAGCCCAGTTACGTACTGTGACTAAGACCCGTATCTACATAACTACTCTTGTTATTCGCCAAATGTCAACACATTATTCCAATCCACACACAACTTAAAGGTAATTCAACCCCAGTTTTTGCAGTGTTCTTTTCTCCATACCAGATATAATGGGTTTTACCGCTATGAATTTGTCTGTGTGAGACAGGTACTGGAGTTCATTACACTGCATATGAAATGTTATACTGTCGTGACTGTCTCTTCTGGCCTTGTTTGTGAGACACGTTGAATTTGGAATCAGAGGTAGGAAAAGCTTGTAATTTTATCTACTCCTATCACTTCAAATCAACACACCAATTTTTTTCAAACCTGTAAAACAAGCTCTCAAAGCGAGTGTTCGGGTTTTTGCAACGGCGCAGCTGAGATTTCTGTGTTTCTACGACATAAAGTCGTGTCACCCGATAACCGATTACTTGCAGACGCGAACACAAATCCCACAAAAAAGGAACCCCCAATTTTTCTAGGCATCTACTACTATCATTCTCCTCGCCCCATGGCAAACATTATTAACGCACTGCGCTACGTACGCGACATGGAAGTTATGGTTTCGATTTTTGGCTAAGAGGTGCACTGTGATATATTCTCCAAGTAAATTATAAGACAATGTCCGAAAATAGTCTATGACCGCTTCCTCATTAATCATTCTCAACCACCAGAATATTCGACGTTGTATAACCTAATGCAGCCGAAGAGACGTCATTAAATAAATGAAAAGCCATCCATTCTTAGGCACCTTAAAAACTAAGAGCATAGTCTAAGATTCTGCATAGTAAGTAGGGTCTACTAATTTATAATATTCTCAGTATAATGCACTTCACATTTGGTATTCTATATGTGTCTCTTGAGTTTTTCCTGCGTGTTTGACTTGTACTGTTCGGAGATGTCCTAGAAATTAAAGCGTACTTTGTGGGAAGTAGTATATTGCACATTTTAGGGACAGGTGCAATAGCTCTTTTGTGCACGTGTCAGAGCTTTCTATGACCTAAACAAGACGACAAAACACTACAAGATCGCACTGCATGATTTGCGTCATTTTGAAATGGCATCATATAGAGCCTACTATTGTTTTCTGTGCACAACGTTTGGAACGAAAAATTACTTGTGGTGACGTGGATGTGGTTATTTTTCTGGTTATAAGACATTCTCTGCACTGAAATTCGCAAAACTGAAGCCAAGAATATTCTACTGAACGAGTTGGTCTACGAGTAACTGACTTACCATTTGAATCCTGTTGAGCCTGTCTGTTGTTACAATAAATAAATAAATAAATAAATAAATATAATTCTTGATTTATATGCTGCCGCAGTAACTTAATGACCGATTACAAAATCAAACCTAATACACAGTAGCACGCGTACATATACTAAAAATAAAGTAACAGAACACACAATAAAAACAATAAAATAAAGCAATAATTATGATAATGCAATAGTGAAGAAGTCACTAGGCTACGGGCTGGGCGATCCGGGGATTGAATCCAGGTAGGCGCAAGAGTCTTTTTCTCTTTTTGAAATCGTCCAGACCAGCTCTGGGGCCCACCCACCCCCCTATTCAATGGACAGCGGATTCTTTCCCGGAGGTACAGTGACCGGGACGTGACGTGGACCGTTCACCTCCAACTACCGCCGAGGTTAAGAATGAGTAGAGATTTATCTCTACTCGTTCTTCATGGCTTTGGACACGGACGACTATATTTTTTGTAAGTAAATTCATGTACAAGACAACGAGACACACACTTTAAACCTCTGCATTTTATGGCGGTAGTAGTAACAAATAATAATAATAATAATAATAATAATAATAATAATAATAAATATATTAATTCCTAACACCACCGTGTTGTTAAGTAACAGACTACTGGAATGGTCTTTTTCCCAAAGCAGTTGTATTATCAGTTCCACTCCTACAAATTTTGAAGTTCGTGACTGACATGGAAATTTTATTTGTGTATACTCGGAAACTTTTCAGCATTAAAATAATTCTACATACCACGTATGTATGTGAGAATCTCGTTAAACATATGAAAACACTTCTCGGTCAATAAAAACACATTTTCATCATTAGATTATCTGTAAGTTACTTTAGTCGTCATTTATTACTTTCTTTTATCAGAATTAGGATACTGTTCAAGTAGATGTGAGTTCTTCTTGATCAGGGCTGACGAAACTATGGCACGCGTGTCCAAAATCTCACGCTGAAAGATTTCCTTGGCATGCTGCATTCACTGTTGTCCCAATAATTTTTTATTTATTTTCCCCATATAGCTTCAGTATACTGTGAAAAATATGTGTGTATATATATATATATATATATATATATATATATATCCGACTGCGTATAAACTGTATATGAATTACCCTTGTTACCAAATAACACTGCGAGTGAAACATTTTTACACAAATCGGGCGCGGTGAGAAGTGTTGACTGGATATTTTTCATAGTGGTGCTGGCCTGGCGGTGACTGGGCGAACACGTGACATTGGACAAAATGTTTTACAATCTTTTTTCAAATAGTCAGTATTAGCAGCCCCAGTCACTTCCGTATTTTCTTCTTTATTGCATTCCTCGAGGAGGCATTTATTATAAATATAATAATTCTACTGTGCATGATTATATATTTATAATATGTATTGATAATAACGAAGTAATTAATAATAATTATGGAAGACTCCATGACCTTATTTGGCTCTTCAGTATTCCCATGGGGACGCGGAAAAATTTCTTCGAAATTTATAGTCAGTCTGTGCACGCGCCCTCAAAGTTTCGTCAGCCCAGTCCTAGTTCATTAATATAAATTGTATCAAACAACTGAAGTCTAAATCACTAACAGGCTGACTGCCTTAAAGTGAAGCCCACTGTACTAATTAAATCAACAACTTAGGATTGCATTTGATTTCTGACGTCCTCATTAATGCGTTGCTGTGGCAAATCTGGTGACCCGTCTCAATACCAAGGCCACTGGAACGCTGAAAGTGACCCAGAACACCGCCTGTTCAGTCAGTTGTAGTTTGCTGGCACAATAATTTCACCTTGTAACTAGTTCAACCATTTTCAGTTTAGGTTTGAAACACAAAGCTGATTATTCTTCTCGCTACGTGTAACTTTGAGTACTTGGATCATTCAAATAATGCTTCAAGGGAGTAAATTTGATAGAATGCTGACGAAAAGAAAGTGGTTGACACAAACATTTTCTTCTTAGACCTTCAATAGTAAGCTGTTATCACGTTAAAGCTCTAGAATTTTATTCGCAGAGTGACATGTTTTCGACATTTCCTGACGTCGAAGTACTCCGTCTGGCCAAGCGAATTCCGCAGCAGTACACACAGTACTTGCAGAGTATGTTTGATAAACACTCCTCTACTTACTAGACTGCTTATACTGATACACGTACAACGTAACATACCATAAATGTATATACAACCGTCTTCATGAAAGGAAACCTCGGGTTCGAAACATGTAGAAGACATAAGAAATTAAAATATTAATATAGGAATGTGCATTTCGTTGGTTTATATTGTGTAATTATATTAAAACGCATGGTACAAAAAATATAAAAATAATTTTTGCAGTTGCAATAACGCTCCACAGCAGTAAGTAAACGCCGTATATTTATTGCTCACAATTTTCAGTAATTTGATTCCATATTTACATGAAGTCTTCTAATTATAATTTAAATTGAGAAGGTAGTATAGGCTTACTAGTTAATGGCATAATGTATCTGCGCCACCTTAAATTGAGCTCTGTTAACGAAGATGAGGGAGAAGTACGTACGGTAGACTAAATCATCCTTCCAGAATTGCTACTTGTTTCTACTCGCAAGACATTTTAGGACGCCAGAAGTTGCTTCGTCCGCGTGGATCACTTTGGTTTCCCTGTCCTAGACATTGGACGTGCCTGTCGTAGGAAAACTCGTCCTGCCGCACCTCTACGTGCAATGATGTCAGTCGTTGCTGCGCGTCCACTTATTACCTGCTGAATCCCAGAGAATATTACAATCACTCGTGAGAGACCCCTTAGTTATCAGTACTTACGTAGTTTACCAGACTATCCCCTGTCCCAGAAGAGATTAAGCACCTATTTCTACCAAGCGTCATATCCAAGAAGACAGTAACCCCCTACTTCCACCACGCTACCAGGCGTCACAACCCAGAAGAGAGTATTCATCTACTTACACCAGACTACCAGGCATTACATATCTAAAGAAAGCAATAATCTATTTCGCTAGACATTACCTATTGTTGTTAAATTATTAAACTGTGGGGGTTCTTTAGAAATGTGTCAAGTTTATTTTATTTTTGGAAAATAGACTACTAGTCTTGAGAGTAGTGGTTTATAATGGTGTTAAAATAATCTAATTTAATTAAGCTTTTCAGAAAATATTGCAACTTTGAACTTTTTTGCTAATAATGTTATTATGAATAGATACTATTACTTTTCAGACGTAATATTTATAAACTGTCTGCAATAACTGACTGATTTTTAGTTTAGAAGGAGTTCTAGGCTTTCAGCTACACATGGAAATTCTTGCAAGTTGAAAACATAGGCTTCAAAGTACAAACTTAGAATGGTGTATGGACAGTTTAAATTAGTTCTGTAGTTCAACTTAAACTAAAACTTAACTAAAGATTAAAGAGTTCTGGAACAGAATACCTGGAAACTAAAAGAGAAACATTGTTCCTTAAAATTCTTTAGAAATGCTGATAGAAATAGAATGAGAAATGAAGCAGAGAAAGTACACACGTAAAATAAAATATTGTAAAGTGATTAATTTTGACGTCGACAATCCAGGCGGAAACAGCTGGAAGCTCTTTCCCGGAAGTCGCGCGAACCACTGAAGGATAAGTTTGTTTCATCGAAACGATGTTTTTGTATAGGTGCAATGGAGAATATGCATATATGACGTTTAACAGCTAATGCACTGGATACAGTATAGAAGAAGTATGAAACTGAAACAAAAAAAAAAGGTTACAAGAAATGTATAAACAGATATAAGAAAGGAAATTGTGTCACGAAGACTGCAGTTACCAACAATTATTAAAGACAACGGTATATTCATTATTTATTTTTATGAAGCCTATGTTGTGTCACATAAACTTACAGTGCGTGCAAGGGAAGCATTTTACTTTACTCCAGTCATGTTAAGAAAAACGTGGATAGAACGCGAACGCTATAGGAAAGTGCACAAGAATATGTAGTGCCTTAAGACGCGCTGATTCAATGAATGTTTTATATGTTAAAGTTAGAATTCTTTGTTACATTGGCTAATTAATAAATAACGCAACCCCGGAATCCGTCCCATACTTCACTGCATCGTGTGCTAGTGCATGTATTGAGGTGTTATTCTTTATGTTAATTTTCACAGGGTTGGTTATTGAGGAACAGTAAGACATATAAGGTAATTTTCTCATATTTAGTACAAATATGATGTTCAGTATGTGGGCTTAATGAAACAGATTTGTAATATTAATTTCCTCATATCTTTAAAACGAGACACTAAGCAACTAATTTCCCAGTAACAGCGACAGAGAAAGTCACGTTCTTACAAAGTAGCCGATACTCTGAAAGTGGAAACCGATATAGCGTAGTCGGTATAGCAACGCTGTAGGGGCTGGACGGTCCGAAGTTTCAACTCTGGAGGACATGAGATTTTTCGAACTTATCCAGATAGCCCCCGAGCCCCACCCAGTTCCCGCACAGTAGTCACCAATTATCTTTCTTGGGGCAAAGCGACCGGGACATGGCGCTGACCATTCCCCTCCTTCTATAACTTCCCTACGTGCCTGCTGGCATGTAACTGGGCAACTTTTACATTTTCTCTGAAATATTCTACAAATAAATATGTATAGTCACATCCACTACACCCTCTTCTGATCAGTCAGTTCTACTGGCTGAATACAGGCATCGCTCTATGTACAAATATTTTATTCCCGGAGATTAGATTTTATGAAGAACGGTAATTTGTGCTTTTTTTAAAAAAAAGGATAAATTTTAGCGCTTACGAAAAAACGGAGAATGGACCAACACCCATGAAGGCGGAATAAGCATGGATGACTTTTGCACTGTGGTTGATGATTAATGGTGGTGATGAAAAAAGTATTGCAATACCCAAAGAAGATGTCACATTTTATTTTATGTAGGCCTATTATTTTGCATTATTTATTTAATGTCTTATTAAATAATCGCTTTTATTTTACCGTTTTTACTGTTTGCCATTCTACCGTGAATAAAAATAATGCCACGAACAACTATGTATATGTAAGTAAGCAGTATCTTGGGAAGCAAACTGCCTGTACTCGTACAATACCTTACGCCCATAATTACATAACCGCTGTTGTTTATGACATCCGGCACAAAATACTATGGTCAGATTTTCTCTTTTTCAGCAATTACTTTATATTTTATCAAATAATATTTGATAGGGGGGAATTGGTGTCCCCAGTCAACATTTTTAACATTTAAGGTGATGGGAACTGGGTCTTCAATTTACGAATTTTTACCTAACGAAACATTTTCCAAGGAAACATCTTCGTAAACCCAGAGATGTCTTCAAATGAGCACAGGGCCATAATTTATATTTTTTTGGTATCGTTATCTCGTTGTTTGTTAATAAATGTCTGTATTTATTTTCAGCGCGAACACAATGGCCGAAACATGAAGTAGATTAGAGTTTAATGTATATTTTTCTAAAGTTGTGTTCGCCCTGACAATACAAACACAATGTAGAATAGCAGTGTAGAGAAATTAAACAAAGGGAAACAATCTCTGAATCTTGTATAAATATTTTTTTAAATTATGTTTTATTTGTGTATGTAAAAAAGGTAACACTTAAAGTGATCCCATTACAGACCCGGTGTGGCTCAGGGGGTGGGTAGAGGTATAGCTCTACTCTTCCATGACAGTGGCACTAGAAGGGGGTGAGTGGTCAGCAGCACTCCCCAGCCGCACTTTACCCCCGGGAAAGACCCGGTACCCATTTTACAGGAGGCTGGGTGGGCCCCAGGGCCGGTCTGGACGGGCGAAAATCTCGTTCCCACCGGGATTCGATCCCGGACCGTCCAACCCGTAGTTAGTCGCTATACCGACTGAGCTACCCGGTTCTCTATTTGTGTATGTATTGAAGGATAAATTCCTACAAACAGCAAACATTCTTATTGAGTGTAACCTAATGAGGGAAGCGTATATATTGAATATTTGTTCGTATTAGAACTTAGCAGATAACGGAATTAATGTCGAATTTTTCTGGAACGTTACGCAAATGTGTTTCATATGCAGTCCAACATGACTTTTCTTGGAGCCATTAAACCTACAGATAAGGGCAGTACACTCTTTCACAAGGTTGGTGACCATTTACCAATCGTAACGGCGTAACATCTTAGAATACTTGGATTTTTTTTATGTAACATAGTTATGGGAACCTCAAATCTCGAAACTGGGTTTCAGTTTTATACACAGGCTTATACACATTTCCCTAACAATTATTCCAAAGGCTCTTTCGCCGGTACTGAATTGGCCAGAGCTTGGAGTTGACCAGTTACGTTCTTCCGGTTCCAAGATTAATAAACGGTGGAGCTTTATTTCCGTACCTCAATAGGTCGTTATGTCGCCGTGCTGGGCACAGTTACAACTTCACGTTACCTTATCTAATGACAAGCTTCAACCCTTTAAAGAACCTACTAATTTTACTATAACTTTTTAAACTTTAAGACAGGTTGTTGTAACGCCACCCTATATTTATGTGTTCCATTGTGATTCTTAGAATAACGAGCGAGTATTAGCATAAGTACAACTAACTTGATTTTTTTTGTACTGGATTGACTACTTCCGGTGGGGTAGAAACTCAGTTTTTAAACATTTGTTTCATGAAATCCATGTTCCATGATTAGCATTTGTACTCTTTAACCACTATTACAAGAGCGATTAAACAGACAAGTGTGAAGTCATCAGGGTATGCAGCGCACAAAAAGGAAACAAGACATTCTTTCACAGTTTTGGATGAAACCCTCAAAGAAACAGCCAAATGTGAGAGATACAAGTTTATGAAAGGTAATTCTGAATCTTAGCTGAGTTCTGAAATCAGCCTGCTCAGAGCGGTACTTTTTGTAGACCGTCATCAGCCGTTTAGTGCCTCAAAAGTGAAGAATCCTCTGACTCCCTTAACTCCTAATCAAAGAATTATCTGTGCCATGAAGCTACATGTCAATAGCTGGATAGTTGGGTTTTTACTGATATGTAATGGATAAGTCTGTATAACGGCAACTCTCTAGGCGTGAAGTAAATGGCTGTTTTGACTAATGCATTTTCTGGAATTCTTTAGTGCCTTCGGGCAAATGCCAGGGCAGTACCTTCAAAAAAAATTATAACTGTCTCCTTTCCAATCTTCACCGTACACAGTTTTCTTTCTCGTTATATAACACAGCCTACCTACTTGAATGAGCGCCTTGAAAGCCTAAGTATAAATACTTAATCAGTGGTGTTGTGCTTGTGATTGGCTCATATGTTATTATGTACTCACTTGATTATTCACGCTTTATGAAAAGCGGCCGGTGCTTGAAGTTCACCATTAATATTGATTAGTATCAAATTTACTTCTGGAAATTTACTCCAAATCTCCCACACGTGATCTTGGTGTCGTTCTTAAAACTTTTTTTTATGGTCATTCTAACAATTTCGCGTATTGTTGAAATTTAGGACTGTGGTAACTTCCAAACCACATCACCGCAGACCAACATTAAACGTGTAACCTACAATACAAAGAATTCCAGGAAATACTAAACACTTTGACCTCAAAAACAGTTTTCTATTTGTCGTCCATTTTTAGTGTTGTGCTACTTCATCCAGCAATCAGAGCCGACAATTTTGTTTGTACACATTCCCCACATTCTGGCATAATCTTCTTCTCTCTCTGTTCTCTATGATGGGAAAACACTCCAGACTAACAGATTCGGTGTACATTCGTCTCATAGTACTTACTATTTACTACTCTCAAATGCATTTACATGTGTTTGTCCATTTATTTTGGGTGCACAAAGTGTGCTTCAAAACAAAACACTTCGTTAGAAACGATAGAGTGGCAGGAAAATTTGGGCTGTTCTGTGAAGGAGTATGCAGTCAGGGTATTGTAGTCGGTATGGTGACGGGTTACTGGCTGAAAAGGACTTTCGAAATCCAGTAGGAGTAGGAAGATTTTCTCTTA
>Ga0209755_10006236_pt1 | contig 13291 bp, 11 predicted proteins | sample TergutCo191P1_FD_187301 | JGI IMG/M metagenome (GOLD analysis project Ga0209755, IMG submission 187301) | Cornitermes sp. P1 segment gut microbial communities from Petit-Saut dam, French Guiana - Co191P1 (SPAdes) (version 2) | ecosystem: Host-associated > Arthropoda: Insects > Digestive system... | reverse complement strand
CTTCTGGGACATGGTTGCAGTAGCAGCAGCAGCAGCAGTAGTAGTACTGCTCTAGTGACGAGCTCCTTGTCATACTCCAGTCTGTACAACTCAGCTTCTGCACAGCCCTTGCCACTGCAACATGTACCATCACCTCTTCAGTATCATCATTCCCCACATCTCCATCATCAGAGTGGTGGTGGTGGTGGTACAGGAGTGGCAAGCCCACCCATCAATCATTACTATGACCTCATCCAGCATCACATGAACCATTCAAGCAGTCAGCACATTACTACCACAATACAACCCCCAAAAGTGGAGTGCCCATCACCTCCAGCAGGAGAACTCCAAGGGAACAGGTCACCAGTTGTCATGTCTTCTCACTCACCTGGGGAAACAGCTCTTGGAGCATCACCACACATTGTTACCTTAGGCAACAGCAACAGTAACAAAATGGTTATAATAGGAAGTGGAGACAACAACATGGATAGACCAACTGTAGTGTCCATGTCATCATAGACAGTCACAGCACTTGAAGACACCTGTTGTTCACATATCTTTGCTGTGAGGACCATGGTGGCTATTAAGTGTCTTAATGTGTGTCTTGAGAGTTTTTTTAAGGTTGCCCCAATGGTTGTGAGGTACAGTGTTATGTGAGATCTGTTGGGCGAGCTGTTTGAGTGCCTAACCACAGTATGAACCCCGCTAAATCACTGCTGTTTGTTCACCGCAATTTGTGATGGTATTTTGAGGGTGGTGGTGAATCGAACATGGGAATTTCTGTGGTATTCATATCTGTGCACCAATTGTTAAAATCAAGAATGCACCAACAAATGCACTGTATGACAGTAAAAAGTTTTTACAATTAAACCAATAGAATACTGACATGTTTCTACCCTTTCTTGTGGGTCTTCCTCAGGGAGAGTACATCAGTATTTATATATAATGTAGATTATAAATAGATAAAATAGGTTACAATTGTATTAAAATCATTTGTTGTCTTGATGTTGGTGCCATATATGTGTAAGGCTTTGATTACATATTCCTTGTGAAATGGATCTTATGTATGCTCAATATTGTAACTGTTCGAATATTTGGTGCACCTTGTCTGTGTTCCGGTTGTAGGTATGGTACTAATAGTACTGAACCTACAATCAGAATGTACATAACCCGCTCCAGAGATTTGAATGATTACAGTACTGTCCATTACATGGCATATGTAATCAAAACTTGGGCATCCACAGCACCCACATGAAGACACCAAACGTTTTTAATACAGTTTTAACCTATTTTATTTATTTAGATTCTGTGTTTTAGGTGGGCCAGGTAGCTAGTCAGTATAGTGATTGACTACAGGCTGAACGACCCGGGATCGAATCCCGGTGGGGACGAGATTTTCCGCCCGTCCAGACTGGCCCTGGGGCCCATCCAGCCTCATGTACAATTGGTACCGGATCTTCCCCGGGGGTACAGGCGGCCGGGGCGTGGGGTTGATCCCCCACCTCCATCTAGTGCCGAGGTCCTAGAAAGAGTAGAGCTATACCTCTACTCACCCTAAGGGCCTTCATGGCCTATGAAAAGGGTGAAACCTACCTATATTCTGTGTTTTATACAAATACTGATGTACTTTTCCTAAGGTGACCCACAAGAAGGGGTCGAAACGTACTGGAATGCCAGTGGTTTAATTTTAAAAGCTTAATATTGTAATAGAGTGCATTTGTTGGTGTATTCAATTATATTAGGGAATTTTTGTTCACAGACTGTCTTGGGCACTAAGTGAGGGGGGGGAGGGGGTAGCCCTGTACTGGGGGACTATTTTGGGGTTTGCCTGTACATATATAAATATCACAATGACATAATAATTTCAGTTAAAATACAGACAGTGAGCAGTAAGATACTGTAAGGAAATACAAGCATCCATAATACTGTGTTCTGATGCTGAGTCATGTAATGAAAATTATCAAATTATTTTTGCCATAGTGAATGACAGTATAAACTATAATGCATTATTAACTAACTCTGTTTAACACGGCCTTTCCTGAGAAGCTGATAGTCGCTCAACTAGTCAAATTCTCCACCTTCAGTTTGGTTACTGTTTTTGTGAGAGCCTACCACTGAATGCTCTTGTGAGGCACATGAATGCAGTCTATGCCTGCACAACTTAATTTTTAAGATAAATTTTAATAGTATCCTCCTATCAACACCTAGGCCTCTCAGGTTGTTATCCTACTCTGAGATTTTACATTCAAATTTTGTACAAGTTTATAATCTTTACCATCAGTGCTCCATGCTCTTCTGTATAGTGTCATATTTTGCAAAAAAAAAAAATCGTATGAAAGAAGACTGCAAGCATTACAGTATAGTGTAGTAAATTAGTTGTGAGCACCAGCACAATTTAGTTTAACTGTAGAATCAAGCATCAAACCAATGCTGCATTTCACTTGATCACAGCAAGCTCCTTTTTTAAGCAATCATGCACTTCTAAGTAGTAGTTGATCCATGCACCTGTTATAGGCCAAAGTGTGGTCTTCAGATTTGGGGACTGCATAGAGTGGTAGATGTTCTATGTTCCTGAGGAACATACTGTTGCTTACGTCTTAGGTGCTGCTACGAGCCGAGTTATGTGCATTAAAACTCGCAAGTCTCTTCACAGTCACACAGTGGGAAAACCTTAGAGGAATTTTGTATAAATATTTCAGGCATTACTTGTTGTTTAAAAAATTGCAAAACATTCTTTAGTATGTTGAACTTACATGGGAGTTGCTACCGAATGCGGTAATTTAAACTTCCTTCATGAATTTGCTACTGAATGCAGGCTATTGATAATTGCTTTGTATGCTGATGCATTGATTATAAGCCAACAAGTATGGATTTTTCCACTATGATATGCAAGTTGTTTTCCATTCTCACATCTTGGCATAAATCATGAACAGTATTACTATTTCGTACTGAAGTTAAAATAAAATTAAAATATATAAATAAGACAAATTGTGGAATAAATGGAATAATTATATTTAAAAACTAGAAGCTGGAAGATAGCTACAAAGGGCTGGAATTATTAGCCAGCCCCCTTTCGTTATTCAGAAAATATGAGAAGTTCAACTGTATACTAACAAATTCAAGAATAAAATTCTAGTGCATTATTGTATAATGAATAATCTGATGATTATCTGTAGCACACAATTTATTAACTTTTGCCCAAGACCCCAGTGTGTTGTGGTTACAATCAGATGAGTAACCACAGCCTAACATGATGAACAGCGTAATGCACAAAATCTGCACAGAAACTACAGCTCCATCAGATGATGATAAGGACACCAGACTATACATGCATACTTCCTGTGGTACCCCTCTTTCAAAACAAACTCTTCAGTAAACTATCCATCATGATGACAGGGTGACAGTAATCGTATTAACTACAAGTAACTGTATTCTATACCACACCTAACATAAAAGATTCAGCAGTTCTCTCATAACTTTAATAAACTTTGTTATAATTCTATAAATGGTGTTAAGTGTTTCGAGAATGCTACCATATCTGTGGAGAGGCATGCCTATAACAGACAACCTATTATGTTACTTTACATTGAAATATCCTATTTAATGAATATGTAATAAATCCTTTACACATTTCAAAAACCAAGTACATGCAAGACTTTGATGATGATACAAGGTCAGAAATTAAACATGTCAGGGCTTTGATAGAAGTTAATAAATATTTGTGTGCTTTAGCTAGTATGAAATTAGCTATTATATAACACTAGGGAATTTCTGTAAAAGGAATACAAGAGTTTCTACCAGTTGACAAAATATTGTGTTAAAATTGAGCAACTTAATTTTTACAATTTTTCAGAACATATAGAAAACCTCTTCTGGCATTCCTGTTTTTGTATTGACAACAGAGACAATCCTGTTTCATATAACATTAGGGTTATCACATATTTGATACCACTTTGGTTTGTGGTTTTTATTGTTATGTCACAGTATAATCTTACAAATAGTTAAACACTGTTCTAAAGAACCTGGTGTTTGTTACAATACACAGCATCATAAACCAAACTGCAACTGTCATGAAGATCTATGTCTATTTGTTTGTGCAACATACTACTAATTTATTTCAAACTTTAGAGTATCGAGTATGCTCTAACCCTTAGTGCAATGAACATGAATTAAGAAGCAAGGAAGATCATAAATGGAGACATTTATACCTTTTTCCATATTTGAAAGAACAATAAGTTGTGTGGATGCATGACACAGTAAAGAACTCATAAGAATGGAGAAAGTAAATGGTTTAAAAAGGATACATGTCAATCTAGTGGTCTGTAGTAAATAGCATCCTGCTTGATTGGAGCAAAACTTCACTTTTGTGGAAATCCAAATAAAGTGAAGGTTAATATCCTCAGAATGTCACTGGCTGCTGTGTCGCTAGTTAGGATTTTGTGAACCGCATACCAAATGAATGAAACATGAATGTAACATAAATGTGGAGATGTGCTCTGTGCCAGCACAGCAGGTAATTTTTATTGCAACAGTTGTCCTTTCAGGTACAAACTTCTCATTAGAAAAATGTTTTAGTATTTATGTTTACTAATTACAAATCTGTAATTGGCTTCATTGTATAAGGTTAGATGTCATCTCAATTTAAACAGCAGACTATCAACTAAACACTTGTGTCACATGACACGAGCCTCACAAAGTATATGAGAAGTTCCTATGCAATTGGAACTGAATCGCCACCTTAGGACATGCTAAAACACACTGTAAATTGCAAGAGTTGCTCAATATCACAGGTTATCATTCAGAAGTAACTGCAGTTATGCTTGTGTTTATACTGTGGAAGATACTTTACACAAGTATTACGTTATATTTCAAGCACAGTTTCTCATAAGGCAATTACTTAGCCTGGCAAAACTGTTTCGCTGCTTGTAATAAGGTGTTTCTTGTGCTGAACACTACAAAGAAAATGAGAAAGACCTTCTTGTCAATTACTTGCTTCAATAGAAGTCTAATTACTTTATTGTAAATAAATTGGGAATTTTGGTGTTTTCTGTGAACTGATAACTGTCAAACAACTCCACACTTGCAAACTTCATATTTTGTTTATGATAATTTACAGTGATGTGTATATATGCTTGTAACATGGAACCAGTTTTTAATGTGTGCCTGAGTGTGCTGAGTTCGGCCTACATGCAATATAAACCATGAAGATTTCTGAGATTGGCAGTGGATTATTGCATATGAGATTTGCATAATTTCATTACCAAAAGATTTATAACATGATATGTGCAAAACTGGCGTCTTATATGATAGAGTATAATGTAATGAAATTATGTGTTTTGAAAGTTTGTGATCTTGGTTTACTTGTTTATGCCTACATGCCAAATTGTGAACTTTATTTTCACTTTCATTAATGAAGTTCTATATATGTCTTCTTCAGTCATGAGCTGAAAATGTTAGGCCTGTAATTAGCCATGCAGTACTAAAGTAAGTGTGTTGTCAAATCAGAGCTGGAAGAAGTAAGTGATAAAAATTTCTACCACCAATTAAAGTTTTGGGAGAGTAATATTACTGTGTTAGTTTGTCCTGTGGAGGGTGATGCTCCAGTATCCTTGGTAAATTGAAACTGCAATATGTCAGTGACAACACTCAAATAACAAACTCAACTTTGTATTTGTGTTCGAAATATGATTAGTATTTTCACAGGTTACAAAGTGAAAAATTCCTCCACAAAATGGAGTTATTCACAAAATTTGGTACAACTTCATAGTAGGTTACTGTGTGCATTTGTTACATGGGTAATAGAGATATCATAAATGATTATGTTTTTAAGACATTGTATAGTTGAAATACCCATATGAAAGAGAAAACACCACTTTCTTAAAACAGGACTTCCCTTGAATTCTGTCATGTTCTGTGTTTATTCATCCAGCGTGAGAATCACTTCAGTTTTTAATAGCTCCAAATTTTTCAGTGCTGAACATAAAGAATGAATGGCAGTTGTCTTATAATGATGAGGGAAATACAAGAATACTCTTTAAGTATTTTATATGTTTTAAAATGTGCTATATCTGAATGTTTTATCTTTGTTTTGTATACACAAGGCAATAAACCAGCGCTGATCCAAGGTTGGATTATGGCTTACAGGAATATATTCATAACAATGTACTGGTCCTGGGCAAATTATCATACACATGTTTATTTTTTACCAAGAAAGTACATACCACTTTAAGCAACCATGTTACCAGTGTCCTGCCTTGGTTATCAAGGAGTAACTGACCAGAAGAAGTACTTTTTTTATAAGTTAATTAGTGTTTTCTGTTTACCTGTGTATCGTGCAGTGGCATGTAATGCTCAGAGAGATTTTTATGGACCTGTAAATTTATAGTGGCAGCAATAGGGAGTGATACAACAGCAGCAATAAAGTACTTTCTGCTGTGTGCTGTTTAGTGCACATTATAAATACAGCAGTGTTACATTCTCACATGGGGTGCTTTATAGTTGTCTAAATTTTAGACAGTTGTATTTGAAGGAATGAAAGATAGATAGTCATATAGTGAGAGTAACATTTAACAAAATCAGAGGACTCAGGTGAGTGACACATACATTGAATACAGGCACAACACACAAAGAGGATTTGATGCATAAATTTAATTGAAAGACTGAATTTCTTTAATTTGGGTAAAGTGTTAAAAGATTTCGGGCTTCTTTCATACAAATGGCGTGGTACTTACTTGCATTCAAAATCATTTCTGAAATCAAGAGTAGCCTCTTAACAACCATTCTGCATCACTGCTAGGTGTATGTTAGAGTGTAAATAGTGAAGTGACACACCATTATGGACTCAGCTAGTGCTTATTGGAGAAATGATGCATGTTGAATAGATGGGCAATATGTGAAAGAGTGGAGATTATGGACTGGTTGATTGGTTATGTATTAAGAATAATTAAACCTGAAACAGAAAGTGATGATTCACCACTTGTACAACACTAATACAAATATAGTAATAAATCACATGTTGTTATGTCTTGTTTTTCATGTTCAGGACCTTACAAGTGAAATATAAAAACAGAGTTCCCATTATTTAAGCCTATAAACAACAAGATTGTAAAATCACAGCTGACATTGTACAATATGCCGAGAAGTCTTATGTGGCTAAATAATGAAGACAGGAACACATTTAAACACGAGTTGTGTTATTTGGTGACCAGCTGTCTTGAGTCTGAGAATTAGTCTTATCATCAACAGTTAGCTCCATGTCTTCTAAAGATTGAAAGTGAACATGAATATTGCCATGTAACGCTGAAATTTGCTGTTACCATGCCTCAAGATGATGAAAATCTTATATGATTTGATAAATTATTGTGTTTTGGGATCTGTAACCAAATATTAGTGACATAAAAATATTGAATGACAATGAGGTTCAGCATTATTACATCATATTTTAAAGAATATGAGTGAGTTAAATGTGAAACCACAAGGAAGACAGAATATAATTCTATGGCACTACGTAAGCTGTTTTCATAAATCCTCCGTTGTGATGACTTACATGACATTTTATGGTGTCTCTTATAATGTTTGTCTCTTTCCTTTAGTAACCTTTAAAGTCATGCCGAAGGTCAACATCTGATTAAAATTAAAATAATTTCCATCCAGTTGTGGTCCACAAATAAATAAACTAATGGACCTTTTTCGTCATCCTAGTATTAGAACTACTGCTTTGAGTCCTTTGTATGTCTTCAGCTGACCCCGGTATTCTGTACTTTGAACCGTGATTACAGTAAGAGAACGGTGTACCGAAGTTCTTTTTGGCAGGTAACATACACATATTTTCTGGGAGCTAGTGGAGTTCACACTGTTCAGACGACCATACCCCAGTTTCGTAGTAATGTATTACGTCTTAACGAGACTTATCACTGGCCCGTAGTGAGTATTAGCTCTTCATATTTGAGATGAGGTAAATGTGACAAATCCTGCAGGAAATGCGTGTAATTACTGCAGTAAACCAGGCAATTTTGCATATGATTGTTGGAAGAAAAGACTAAATGCAAATTCTTCAGGGAACATGAAGCATGGTATTACAGACCGGAAGGATGGGAATGTTACGATAACAGACAGTAAAAGAAAGGTGTTCGCCAAGACAAATCGTTGTTGTGAAAGGTCTGTCATATGTAACCCACATGATGTTCGACGAGTTTACATGCTAGGCAGTTCATCGAGACCACGGCCAAAAAAGGTCGCTGACTGCTACGCGCCTTGTCGGAAGACGACCGAGGGAGTGAGGACTGTCCGTGCAGCTAAGATTGGCAATAATGCCAGTGAAAATGCCGGTATATCACAGACGGCGGTGGTATCGAAGTCGGTAGGATTTAGGAATCCTGAAATGTTTGGAAGTGCCTATAGCGAAGACAGGAAATCTGACGTTGTTGCCAACTGTGGACAGTCATATACACATTGGTAAAAGCACGCCTGAAGTAAATTTGGGAAGAAGAAAGGTTTCGTGCCACAGAATGTGACTGCTGATAACCACGATGATAATATTCTCATTCATACGGGATGAATACGCCAATCACTGCGAATGCTCTTGGACACGGGGCACAACATTTTTTGTTAAAGTGACGTCTGATACTGGGCAATATCCCTAGTCATACCGATAAGAAATATGAAATTGCTAAAATATTAACGGCTTCGAGTAAAACTCAGGCAAGAGTGGAATTTCTGGTAGCACCTGACATCTGAATTGAAATAACGTGGCCTGATAGGCCGACACTCTTTGAAGGATTGTATAATCTATAACTGAGATTGGTACGTGGATTTTTGTGGGAAGAAGTATCCGTTTGGTGCGGAACAATTTTATTCTACGACACTGAAGCCAGAAACGGAGATGATCGAAGAAGTTTGGGTTCCCTGAGTTGAAGGATTTGGAACTTTTGATGAAGAAGACATCTATCCTGGCGTGTATATAGCCTGTTCTATATCTCAAGTTAACAGCAAAAGAGGTGTAATCGGCATCCTTAACTCGAATGAAGAGGTCATAACAGTAACAAATTTGAAGGTCTCTGCCACACAGTGCATTGATCCAGTCAGTGTACAGAAGGTTGAATCCACCGCTTTGGATAGCACTGAAAACATTTTATCACAGAAAAAACGGGTTAGGGAAGTCGCTGGAGACGACCATATGGCGGAGTGTCATGCTAAACGTATGATGTAAGGAATTCACTACACGTTTGATATGAGAGGGAGATAAACTGGCACACACTGACCTAGTAACATTCAGTTCCCCACCAACTCTAGATAAGAACGGACTAATTAAAGTAAGGCCTTGCAGGTTTCAGGAAGATTAGAAATAAGAGGCGTACAAACAAATTAGCAAGCTTCTAGATGAAGGGATTATAGCGCCTTCCAAAAGTGCTTGCAACAACCCAGTGCTCTTGCTGCCTAAGGAGACAGATGTCTCTTTGAACTATAAATGGCATGCAGTAACTGATTTCAGAAAGCTAAATGAATGGGCAGTCGGATACGCATATCCTTTGTCTAAAATAAATGACAGTTCAGATCATATAGGTAAAGCAAAGTATTTCCCTACCGTCGATCAAGTCCAGTTAGTCGAAAAAGTCAGCGTGAAAAGTGAATTTGAAATTTCCACGGGTCATTTTGAATTCCTTCTTTTTCAATGGACCTGAAAACGTCGCCAGACACATCAGTCCCTCGATAATTTTGTACTTGCAGGGATGAATGGTTTGCAGTGTTTTTGCTATACGGATGTTGTAATTATTACAGCAGAGTCGCTGGAATCTCACACTGAGAGACCAAGACAGCTGTGTCAAACTCTTCGTGAGAGTAATATAAATGCAATGCAAGATCGCATGCCATACTCACCGAATATTTGCGACGCTTCATATGCAAAGAAGAGAACAACAGGGACATAGCACTGCGAACAAAAACTTCTGTTTATAATACGACTCCCCGTAAGAGAAGTGAGTGCTGCCCATTTGACCTGGATTCTAGACAGAAACCGACACCCGTCCTACTACAACACCATCCTCATTCTAAAGGTTACAACGGGACAGTGGACTTTGTGAACATGTTTAGGAAGAGATTAAAATGCAGTCACGAACTGGACTACAGTGACGTTTAGCGAAGGGGGATCTTCGTTCCTATTGCGGCAGAAGGTGTTGAGAGGTCGCACTAAGAAGCTACCGCATGGGTAGCTCCTTACGCCGTAAGTTGAAGTATCAGGCGTAAATCGCGCTTTCCGTTAGGGACAAAAAGACGCACCTATAAGGTACACAACAACAGACTTAAACTGCTAATTTAATTTCAGTTCGAAATGCGATTCGAGACATTGGTGGTGTTGGTTGCGATGTGTAACACCGCTACTTCTGCTGTCAGCTTCACGGTCAACGCGACCGGCAGTTACGTAATTACGACCATGCAGGACAAGTTCGGCTGTATGGATCGGCATGGAAAATTGCAACGTATGTAAGTTTATCAAACTAGAAGCCACATAAAATAGAACCGTTGACTGTGTATCACAGATGAAAGGAATGGTGGAAAGGCTTGTCATCTGAAGCCATTTCGACTCGCCCATCCGATTTAATTCATAACAAAGAAAGTGTGTCTCAAATGCATAGAACAAGTTCCATTATTTCTCATACACTAACTAGAAGTAAGGAGGACGACACTTGTAGATTAAATAGCACTTATACGTAGAACGGGATAAAAAAGGTTTAGTTTTCTGGGTCTGCTTCCAAGATTTCATTCGGTTCCGTATGGGATAAGGACGCAACTTACTTTCGAAACAAAGCGAGTGAACTGGTGGCCGTGCAAATTTCTGTGCTGAAGGTAGCTAAAGACTTGGTGCGCTCCACATTGCAAACTGTAAACTCGGAGTTAGCCGATATCGCAGCTAATGCATTGCAGCTTAGCAAAAACATAAGAATAGTGCAGAAAAAAAAAACGGATGAAAACGGGGAACAGGCATATCAGACATTATCACAAAGACCTCCTGTAATTGCAGCAGTTCAGTACATTATCTCGGTGGCCGCGCAGTCTGATGCGTGGGTCTGCCGCCGCTCGCATCCTAGGGTTGCGGGTTCGAATCCCGCCGGGGACATGGATGCATGTCTATTGTGCTTTATGTTGTCACTTAGAGGTCTCTGCGACGGGCCGAACACTCGTCCAGGGGAGTCCTAGAGAGTGTAGTGTATCTTAATGTGATCTTGTAACTCGCCAATGAGGAGACCTGGCCCATAAGGGCTGTCGAGCCATAAACACAATTCAGTACACGATATTTATTAAACATTTAATCATCCAGCTGCGGGAAGAGTACCACGTACTATTGACCATACAACTTTTACAAAGAAAGTAATTTTATTACCCCAGCTAATAGTACCAAGAGATACGGCTAAGGTATTTCAGAAATCTGACTTGGTTTTTTCCCCTTAATCTGTCCTCAACTTCCACAGTAATAATGCTCACATGCATGTAGTAACGGATATTACCGACAACGGTGTGTTTATAAATGGCAGTGTTTTAGGGTAAGTCTTAAGGATCTTTTTAGTAAACACTGTTGTTTTCAATGTTGTTTAGTTGACTCAATTTCTGACCAGGATTAAGAACAGTAACGATACATTCCTCTGTATATGAAGTGAAAAGGACTGTCTGCTGATGTACAGGTTGATACAAATGTATAATAAACTTAATAACCTAGAATTAAGCGCGTTAGAGATTATTTCGCCAGATTGGCCTGTGTTTAACAAAATATTTCCTTTAAAATCTACACATTTACACTAGGAAAATGGGGCTAAATTACTGGAACCGACTACAGCAGTTCCTCCGGACTCTTAACAAGAAAATAGTCACACTTAATAAAGTAGTTTGATTACCCATTAATTATAACAAGTGTGATGTTTTCCTCCTGCAGAAGTAGAAGGTTACAGTAATGTGTAATGATCTGGACCTCAAAGATATAGTTGTGAAAGGCACTGATTCTTTATCAGTATTTTGCAGATGTGATGCCTTAGGGCCAAATACGAAATTTCAAACCCACTCTACTTCTGCGACTAATGGAACATACAAGGATTGTGTCCCCAACAAATCTTTGCATTATGATTGTTGTGAGTACATAGGATCCAAAATAAACCTGAATATAACTAAGGATAAGCAAAATCGTCATGCTATATTTCACGCCACGAAACCCGATGTTTAATACTGACGGGTCTGAAAGCGTCTTCCTTTTTTAAGCAAAATTTGCATCGGTTAAATATTGGTTAATCTCTCCGATATGAAATTTCACGAAAATTTGGAGCATAACAGACGCGTTATTCAACTTTATCACTTCCAATTTTCCGTGATAGACTTCACTGTCTCTGTTGCAGATTCTACAGCAAAATAAAAAACAGAACAATGACCTTGAGAACTGAGTTCTTCTGAGTTACCACGCAGGCGGTAGTGATATTTCCTTAACGACGTTGCGGGACAACCTATCGGTTCCATTCTCAAGGGTCAAGAATTAAAAAAAAAATCTTGGTCCTTGAATAACCAAAAAGATATGGATTCTTGACCCTTGAAGGTGGGACCAATAGGTTGTACCGAAACGTCGATAAGGAATTACCACTACTCCCTGCGTAATGACGCAGAAGAGCACAATTCTCATCTACTTCGCGGCGGAAGCCTCAAATCACGCAAAATACGACCTTGTTTTGTTCGATGTAAACTATAAGTGTATCCGATTCATATTTTGTTAAATAAAATACACTTGCTACACACGTCATAAATAAGTTACAAACTTCATTTAACCTACGAAATTTCTTGGGTTTTCCAAACCGAATCGAAGCCTTATGTGATAGTTCACCGTTCGTGAAAACTATAGCCTATTCGCGATTCCGCTTCGAAGAACATATTAAGGTTTGTCATGAAATACCCTTCAGAAGTTCTACGTGATGCATGCTCGCGAGCTTTCTGTAGCTTCCCAGAACCCAAACCAAGTGCACTAAAGCATATTCCCTGTTTCTATACTTACTGCGTATCCACACACTAAAATAAAAACAAGGGCCGTGTGATATTAGGAATGTAAGTAGCAACTCATTAGTCTATGAAGAAAGAATAAAGAAGAATTTATTATAAAATGATACGTAAGCAGTCAAACAGCAAGTGGCGCAAGTATGGTTCAGCGTTCACACAACTGCAACACCACCGAAACTTACACACGTCAGGAGTCGGTGAAAACAAAACGTAAAAGTAATGCGTTCATCCGCAGCAACTCCGCACGTAAGTTTGTTTTGTTGCCATAGTTTTGTTTTCAGAGCCGTGG
>Ga0209755_10006235_pt1 | contig 13291 bp, 10 predicted proteins | sample TergutCo191P1_FD_187301 | JGI IMG/M metagenome (GOLD analysis project Ga0209755, IMG submission 187301) | Cornitermes sp. P1 segment gut microbial communities from Petit-Saut dam, French Guiana - Co191P1 (SPAdes) (version 2) | ecosystem: Host-associated > Arthropoda: Insects > Digestive system... | reverse complement strand
TATCCTGACGCATGTGCCTTGGACTTGGACAGACCCTTTGGAGCAACGCACATGCGTCAGGATAGGAACAAGTGGCAGACTTTTGTGACCATGGGTGTTAGACTTTGGGATCCAAAAACCGCACAGAATTTCTAAACTGGTTGAGGAACTAGTGGTGTCTCAAGAAAGACTCTGGTCAATGAAGATGATCAGCGAAATCCAATATTAGTGCATCTATATTTAGTAAATAATGATCTCCATTTAGTGTACAAATTTCCAGCCTCCCATAGCCTGTACACTGAATTCCGTGACCGTGGCTGAAACAATATATTCACTTTCCCCTGTCCTATCTGATTTCCAGCTGTGGTAGTTCCATTGTTGATTTCGTATACTGTAAATTACTTCATGAAGTAATTTGATATTATTCATTATTTAAATGCAATTATTTGTGTAAAAATAATCCTTTCTCTACTTAAATAAAGAAATATTATTGTAACTGCATACAAAGGTCTGATCAGAAATGCCTGCCAAGTACTTTTAATTCACATCTCATTCTGAAAGAAACAGATAAGAATACTTACTTTCCAATTTTGTCTACCTCATCTATTAATACTAATGGATTTTCAGTCTTGGTTTTTTTGAGACACTGAATCACCTTCCCTGGCATAGCACCAACGTATGTCCGACGATGACCTTTGATCTCAGCGACATCTGTCATCCCACCCACACTGAACCTAAAGTACTGCAAATTAAATTATAACAACAATACATTCAAATACATTACGTAATGCACACTGAATAATCAGAATTTCTTAACACATTTTCAATTCAATTTCAAATTACGTCAAACTTACTCCTGCAAGAAAAAAATATGCCAAGACCTCATTTTATGCCTTTTTGTCTTAACAACCCCTGCATAAGTTACACCACTTCATAATTTTTGTTTTCTCATTTTTGGTTTAATGCCCTGTGGTTTATGTATTTACACTTATTGAAGCCTTTTTTTTTTTATGGGAGTATAATTTCTGATTTACACCCACTTTTTCAGGAATGCAACTAGGGTTTAACACAAGGACTTGGTGTACCAAAATAAAATGTGTGTGTTTACAAGCCAAGGCCTATAATCAAGTTAATACTGACAATGTGTAAAAGCTGTATGTACCAACACCCTACACCCACTGTGCCTTATTAACAAATGCTAACGATTTCCTCACATGCAATTTCCTGTGCTGGGATGCAACCACTTTGACTCATACATACACAGACACACACACATTACATTATTGGTCAGTTCTAAATGTAGCAGATTTGGCTGAAACTCTTTGCGTACTAATGACACAATTTTGCCTTTTGTACATTTGTTCTGTCACGTGTATCTATCACATGTAATAACTAGTGTTTATATTCTTTCAAAATGATGATCTGTGTCATGAATCTGGTCCATCTTGCTATTTCACTCTCTGATGAGCCACTGACTTCATAGAAACACATTCCTTCAAGCCTACACATTTACATCTTGTTAACATATTCAGAGTTATACACTTTTCACACAAGCACCAGCACCATCACAGTTGCCGGCACCACTGACACCAAATTCATGTGACATCATGTGATGGACATTTCTCATGGAATAAAATTTGGGAAGGCTCATGTTTGATAGCATGAAATCATGCTAAATGCAGTCATAAAACATTTTGTGGACTCTGTCAAAGTTTACTGGTCACTTTAAAATGGCTTTGTCCATGTAACTTATAAAAAACTCTGAGAGTTGAACAAATTCTCTATTCAGGTGTACTCTGACTCTGCAATTTGGCTTTTATTTTCATCCCATACACAGAGGACATTCACAGCAGTAGGTTAATAAAGCCCTTCTTTTAAACATTTCAGGTACCATAACTGCAGATACACTTAGTTAAAAAATTTGTTTAATACATTTGTTGCTAGTTATAAAATGCCTGTAATAATAAAAATGCTGGGATAAAAGCCCTTGTTTTCTTATGAGATTTTTCCATATGTGTAAGTCACAAAGTTGGAAATGTGAATGATTCTTGTGCCTGTAAGGAAGTTGTTGTTAAAATCAATACCTATTCTATCATGGTTACACTACATACTTTTATGCATGAAAACACAGAAGATATCACTGTTAACCTACCTCTCTATTAAGTGCTCGGGCAATTGAACGCGCTATACTAGTTTTCCCAACACCAGGTGGTCCATAAAAACACAAAATTTTACCCTGAGTGCTGCCCTTTAATTGGCTCACGGCAATAAACTCTGTAAGAATAGAATACATAAAAAATAAATCCATGAACAACTTAACAGCATTTCCTGCAGTGGGTATTATTCACCAGAAAACTATTACTGACCCAGTATTCTCTTCTTTACATCCTCCATGCCATAATGGTCTTCATCAAGGATCTCAACTGCCCTTTGCAAATTTAAGTTCTCAGTGCTAGTCATACCCCATGGCAGTGAAGTCAACCAGTCCAAGTAGTTCCGAGTTACACTAGAAAATTCCAAAAATATTCCCAGGTCACGCTCATGGAATGCAAATTTATGAAATGTCTGAATCACTACATATCTCTTCATGCTCTTCAAGCACTGCAGACATTCTGTAACCCCTGCATGTATAGATCAGTTTGAAACTAAAGAGAGATGCTTTACATGAACCACATCATTTAACCTTACACAGTGCACTGAATATATGTTAATCATGGGGTTTGCTATTGTAGGGAGGGTATGAAAGGGTTACCTCTCTCCTTAAAGGAAGAACATACATACACTTATCATTATTACACATTTGTTTAATTTTTCTCAAAACTTCTGGGTAGGCTGAAGCCCTTATTCATGAACCGCCCCTGGTAGAGACATCAGCAAAACATTCTATAAAAAGGAACACAATTCATTTTAAACATTAAATTAACTCACTTGAATTCTGATGAGTGACTCTCAAGAAAACCAAGCTTGTTCAGTTCTTCATCTAGAACCTCCATCACACTTTTTGGAACAGTTTTCCCCTGCAATAGCCAGACATAAATTACATATTGTCAGAAGTTCACAGGCAATAAATGTGAGCAATAAATATATGATCATTAGAATCTGTCATATACTTCCAACAGATGTTCAATGTGCAGTAAAAATGATCAGTACTTAACCACTTCAAAATTATATTATCATACAAATCAATCCCCAAAATCAAACATAATAATAATACTTCACACATAAATACTTTCATAATATTCCAATGATGATTTTCCATAAAAATCACTACAAAACATTAAAATGGTAACATGTAAGGATTATAAAACTTTTGGACTTCCTCCATCACCTAGGTTCCAAACAGAACACAATATTTGTTGCAACTGGATTGATTTCTGTTCTAAAGTCATCCTGTGCACTAACCCATTCGCTTAAGAGTTATTCCTAATGTATCAAAGTAGGGGATTCCCACCTTCCTCACCTAAAGATTAAAACATGTACAATTTCTGAAACATTCTGTTCTGTTTGAAATACTGTAATACAACGGACAAAAGCCCACACTGATAAACCCTAAATGTAACATACTATTGTCAGAACTGCAGGCTTAAATAACAAATAAGCCTGCCCTATGACAGCTGCAAGATGCTAGTTGAAGCCAACAGTGTTGCCAACACCTGAGGAGTTTATGAAAATATACACAAGAAACAGAAACTAAAATAATGACAATAGAATGTGATTTTAAAATAAATCACACACAGACACATACAACTGTAAGCAAGCAGTATGCAGGACAAGAATATGAGGAGGAAATACTATACAGCTTATGGTCAAATCAAATCATGAGATGTATGATGAAAAAATAACAATAACAGATAAAGAATAGGATGGTGTCATATGGAATGAACTGCATGTACTTGGACAGCTGTAAACACTTGTAAACAAGATCTAAACAAACACATGTACAAACTTAAGTTATCTTCCCTACCCTGTAACCAGCCAGATGTGGGGTCAAAGAAATAGTCCCTAACTTAAAGCCTGAGGAAAGGATAAAATATTGCCTTGTTAACCTTTAGATGCCAAATGCCAACTACAGTTGACGTAACACACCGCTAACCTCCAAAGTTGCATTTTATATATTTAATCAACAAATACAGGTACCGAATATTTTAAACATAGTATATACTCTCCGTTTTTTCCTCTTCAAAATTCAGTTTGTTTCATAATTCTAATGTATTTGGTTCCTGTATTATTCACATTTTATATACAGAATGTGCTAAAATTAAAAAAATAATTTCAGCGCCAAAAGGTTAAAGTTACTCTACACCTCTTGGCGCAGTGACACTGTATGAAGCAATGACACAACAATAATTAACATGTTACAACCCTCCTACACTGCCAATTCATCCACCACAAATCTCACAGTCACCTAAGAATGAACCCGAGGCTCCACTGTGACAATCCAGTGCCTTATGACAACCACAGCTGTGATACAGCCTATTAGAAATAACTGTATTTGTTTCTCTGATCCAGTTTTTAGCACATGAAACTCAATCTCTATCCTTCTGCAGTTTTAACAACATGCAAAAATGACAAATTCAAGATATAATTTTATTTTAAATTGTATCACTGGAGGACTGCAGAGCTCACATAAAATTACAAGAGGCCACAGAAATTGATAAACACAAAACTACAAGACACAGGCATGCAGCTATGTAAACAAATATCCCCCTAATTAGGACAAAATAATTTATTTTCACTATATAAGACTGTGACAAAAACAACCGCAAATGATAAACAATCACACGTGACCAAAATATGACAGTGTAATCTGATTTGTGAGGAAACGATTGGTTTGGTGTGATTTATGTCCATTCACATTACAACTTCACAGAGAAAATTCTCACAGCAATTTTTAGATTCAAAAGAATGTAGCTACAAATGATAATTGGTACTATCAAAATTTAAACAATATTTACCTTAAGTCTTTCCCTAAATTTCTCTTCAATTGCATCTTTATCATCCTTTTCTACGCCCAGTTCCTTTTTGATCACTTTTAATTGTTCATGAAGAATGTATTTTCTGTGCTGCTGCTTCACTTTCTCCTCTACTTCACGTCCAATTTTTTGCTGTAATTTACTGAGCTCAAACTCTTTCTTCAGCAAGGCCAAAGACAGCAATAACCTTTTAGGAATCTAACATAAATAAACCAAAAAAAAATTACTACTTTGACACAAGAATAATGATAAACTACCACAGGATGAGAATTATACACAATACAGATGACAGAAAAGATATGAAAAATTACCATACAGAGTTCTGTGAATTCCCCACAGTGGAATGGAGGCCGTTATGCAACAGGCATACAGGAAACATTCTCTCACAATATTCCTTATACTAGCTAACAGCCAGCTGGTATAAAGTCTGTCAAATTATTTCAATGGGAAACAGTTACAAACAAACACAATCCAATACACCTCACCATAGAAAAATGAGAAGTTATGAAAGATATTTTACATATGTACTGCAAATGACAGAGTAACAATATGCAGCAAGTGGTGCTGTTACACACAAGAAGCTTTACTGTGGCCAAGATGGATACTTTAATAGTAACTCAAACATACCACCCAACAGTTCTCTTTGTGAAGATGTCCACAAATTTTAAAATAAAAGCAGAAGTTTCTGATTATATTCACCAGAAAAAAACTATAAAATAAATTTATTTTAAACAAAAACTCATTCTAATTCGGGTAAGTCAGTGGGGTTGGGCATGTGGGACTAATGGGGACAAAAAAGAAATGTATACACAACTTGTCAGAAAATTGATTGGAACAGACAAATATCAATAAAACTACAACTACAACTGCTACTACTAATAATAACATAAACCTGTGATAATGAAAAAGGAACATGTAAGTTAATAGATATTACAATTTCAGGAGACAGAAATGTGATTTTGAAAGAAGCTGCGAGGATTCTAAAATATAAATATCTTATAACAGAAATTCAGCGCATGTGTGAATGTAAAAGCAAAAGTGATACCAGTAATAACAGACACAACTGTAACCACCTCAAAATCATTCAGACAAAACGTGTGCCACACAATGGGATAACACAAAATAAAGGTAATGCAGAGAGCAGCCATGATGGGCACAGTATAGCCTAATTTGGCAAGTACTGATGTTAAAGTACAAAATATACCTAACATGCAAAACAACATTACATGTAGCACAAATCGTAAATACAGATCGGCTGCAACACTATATACCCCAGAAACCTGAATTTTGAAGCTTTCCACTCCATACATTCTTGCAGTCAATCATTTCTTTTATTCCAACTAAATATACACAATATGTTACATACATATATTTATCACCAATTACCTCCTACATGTTTCAGTATTTGTTACACCATCTTCAGAGAAAACACTGTTAGTTGCTCAAAAACTATATGCTTTTTGCAATATTGTTACATAGGTTGTACCATAAAACATAAAATATACCGTTTTTTTAAATTTACCATGCTGTTACAATGTTAAAACAATATGTACTTCATCCTTCTGTAACTAAAAAATCTCAAAAATGTCAATTAAAATCCTTAATTGTAGTACATTAACCCTTCAACACTGAATTAAATCCCTCCACGCAATGGCAGCATGCTGAGATTTTTAAATGGGGATTTTGATATTAATGCCTACTCTTAGAAAAAAGGCATATCTCATAGGCTTTTCCTTCAAATTTAAGGAAATAAAATTTTTCCCTCTTTATGAATTGGTTAATCCAGGAAAAAATGTTCACCTATTTTTATAATAAATTTATGCCTATGAATTGCTTGCATTATATAAAATGTGGTGTAAATAGTTCATTACTCATGTAATTCTGGTTGTTGCAGAAGGTCTGTGGCACCTTGGATCACTGTTTTATCATGACACACAGTATTCACAATTGGGGTGATTTACAAATTTACAATGGTGTGACATTCCGCAACACAAGGTACCACGCACAGGCCCAGGTCACATCTGGCGCATTTATACAATGAACCCTTTCTCTGGCCACGAGAAGAACACAGACAGCAGCACAGTTGGGTGGATGATTTCACTGGCCAGTGTTTGTTATGGTGATTCTCAAGTCGCATAACATTTGTTATGGCCACACTTGGTCTTCCAACCAATCTGGAGGGTGGGGCAAACTTGGTTCTTTCCAGCTTCCTCAATCAAATTCCTCACCAGAACGAGCATGAAATCTCAGTGGGTAAATTTAGCCCCATTTGAAGATAACAGTAGCCAACTGTTGAGTACTGTTACATCCAGAAGGTGGAAAAACAATTTCGTGGTCCACTTGAAGGTACGTCAACTCATCGAACAGCAGTTGGCCATATGATCAGAATTGTTGATGTAATCCATGTGCTGGTTGTACCATTCCACAATGTGAGGTTTCACCATGGCAGCTGCTGTCATCATAAAAATTTCCTTCTACTGGTGGTGGGTTCCTGTTAGTCAGCATGCAAACTTCTCGTCTGTCCTTCCAAAATAATGTGGTCAAAGCTTATGTCACCCCTTATCAGTTTCAGTTGTTTTGGTCCAAAGTCACGGGGCATGTCTTTTCTGTTGGGCCATACTGTCCTGCATGAATTCATTTTACATCTGTCCAAGTCACCAAAAAGTCTTGGGGATGAAAAGAAATTGTCCTTAAATATTTTGTATCCTAAGCCTTCAACTCTGCAAATCAATGTCTAACAGATGCATGTGTTACAGTCATGTCATCAGTGACGCAGTGTGCGTCTCTACCCAAGTACACTCTCATGTCATATGCATACCCTGATTCATCACAGAGCTTGTAAATTTTTAAGCCGAAACATTTTCTTTTCTTTGGAATGTACTGCCTGAAGATAACCCTGCCTTTGAATTTTACAATTACCTCGTCCAATGCCAAATACTCCAAGGGGTTATAGAATTTAGCATAAGCCTCATTCAGTTTGTCAAAGATAGTCCTTAGTTTCCAAAGTCAGTCATATTCTTCGCCTTTGTCAGGTCTCTGCAAATTGTCTGCAAAATACATAAAACAAGGTATCTGTAAAAACCTGTCTTGTCATGGTCTCGCTGTATAACGGATTGTGTAGCTGTCTAAGCCTCGGCCAGCAGTCATGTAGTGTGTCTTGCAATTCTTGTCCCATCTGCAGAGCTAAGACAATGAAAGTTATCATGTATGCCAACGTAACGTCAGGCAGTCGGGGGCTAGGTCCGGCTTGTCCGTCTAAGTGTTGCCGGTAGTATACGTTGGTTTGTTCCACAAGCAGATAAAAAGTTTCTGTGAAAAACATCATCAACACAGACACAGATGAGCTGTCTTTGTTAATGTGTGGAGTCTCACTTTTTTTTCACACCCCCTTGTTGGACTGACAAAAGGATGAATACAAGCAAAACAGACCTAAAGCTATGATGTGACTATGGCATAAAATTCCAGCTATTCGAGGGTGTCCAAGATGGCTGTGTGTTGCATGTCTGCCCTACAAGCCCTACAGAGTACCCCAGCACTACAAGAGGCATGTCTGTGGGGCCTCCTGTAGCTGTAAACACTGATTTTTGTGGATATCTCCAATTTTTGAGCATTAGTTTTGTATGAACTATATGGGTACAGTACACCACTGAAAACCTTTCTGGTCAACAATTAGTGATCATTTCGTAGGCCAGTGTTGATATTTCAACACACAGTGAACTCCAGTGCAAGTGATAATCAAAGCTAGCAGTGTCTGAATCTAATTAGCTTGGATAAAATGCACAGTTGCTGTGTGCTGACATATAAATCAGGGTATATGGAGGGGTTTAGGAGGTGCAGGGGATCCATTCTGGCTCCACACAAAACCCCAACCTTCACGTGTCCTGCAGCTAACCAAAACACTGTGGTATTTCAAATAGGAGCAATAAAAATTCCTCCAAACTTTGACGCACTATTTGTGGCTTCTTTGTAAGTCGTTCAGCAGCAAATGGTTAATATCTATATCTGTCAGTTTACTGTTTCGGCATATCTTGTTGTAACACACCGGTGCATTAGTTCTGAGCAATTTACACGAGGTGTTCCTATAGTTGTTAATAAACTTTGCTTGATGAGCATCAATTATTTTTAAGCTTCCCACACCACACATTCTTCCAGTCACTTCTTTTATTCCAACTAAATGCACATATGTTAAATACATATATTTATCACCAGTTACCTCCCACATGATTTGGTGTTTGTTACTCCATCTTCACGGGGACCACTGTCTTAGATACAGATATTAATGTACTACAATAAAGGATTTTAACTAACATTTTTAAGATACAGAAGGATGATATACATATTGTTTTAAATATTGTAACAGCATGGTAAATTTAAAAAGGATGGTATATTTAGCACTTTATAGCACAACCTATGTAACAACATTGCAAAAAGCATAGTTTTTGAGCAAGAAACGCAATGGTCTCCCTGAAGGTGGTGTAACAAACACTGAAACATGTAAAAGGTAACTGGTCATAAATATATGTATGTAACATAGTGTATATTTAGTTGGAATAAAAGACGTGACTGCCTACATGTAAAAGGTAACTGGTCATAAATATATGTATGTAACATAGTGTATATTTAGTTGGAATAAAAGACGTGACTGCCTAGAAACATGGTTTGTTTTAGGTATATAACTGTAACACCCTGCATTGTAGTAGTAGTAGTAGTAGTAGTGGCAATAAACTGGATCTTCAAAACATAGGGTGGGAGGGTGTGGTTGGACTCATATCTCAGTAGAACAAACCTTTTGATTCCATATAGGGTGGGGAATTGCTCTAGTAGTCAAGTGGCTGTTAGCTTCTCAAGACGGATTGTTCCAGGAATTTTACTGAGGTTGGGGGTTATTTGTGCAACATCAAATCTTCCCATACTTCTTGTACACAGTTACATTTAGCACATCAAGCATATCATCCTGTATCACTCCATATAGCCTCAATCAACGTATTTTCCAACAAATGCAATTCATGATATGCTATACATCACATATTAAAAAACTACTACATGTTTCAGCACCCAGGTGCCATCTTCACAGTGTTACTATAACAAAGGTGTATGAGCTAACAAGCTAATTTAGGTTATTATCATAAATTAGTAGGTTGGCTCATATACCATACACATAATCAGTGAATACCTTTAACAGTAATAACTGTGTGTAGATGATGGACTGAATGGGATAGAATGCAGAGGAGGCAAAACCCTGAGTGCAGTACTTTCCACTCCCTATGGAATCTGACCTAATTTAGTCAGTCATATGATTCACTCACATCCATCTCTTCAAGTACTTGCTGCAGTTCAGATGCCTCAGCTCCAGTCAGGGCAGCTCCCAAATCTGACAAATAGACTGGATTGTCAACTACTCTCTGCCCAGTATGCAACATCTGTTGTAAAGATTCACGATATAATGGATTCATGTTAATGATGTCACGAATTGTCTTGATCACCTCTTGTGTCGCAGCCTGTACAAACAAGAAAATAATTGTTGTAACTCACATTTAAATACCAAGTACAGCTTCTTAACAAGTGCTTTTCTGCCAAGTTAGGACCCCAAAAATTCCTTCCATGGTTGACATATCATGGCATTTCATCTGCTAGCATTCAACTGCCCCTAAAATTGACCAAAAAGGAAAACTGACTTTGAAAATAAAAAAAAACCATGTGTCAACACTGCCAAAATAGCACTTAGCAACAGGGCATTCTTTGTTCAGAATTACTGCAGCAGCATGTAGCAATAAAAAAGTTAAATACTAATTTTGTTACCAATAAATTTGTTGCACACAACTTCAAATGTAGGGATGACCTCCGCTGGCATAACATTCATACCAGCTTCATGAATACTGCACAAGTGGTTCATGAAATCAAATTGGGGAGTACCCACAAATAGGACATTGCTTCTTCTTCTGTAAGAAAGAGAAGTAAGCTAAAACACACACAAAAAGGAGTATACCATTATTTTAATTTCACCTTAACTTCTTCTGTTTGCCTGAACTTCTCGTGTGTAATGTTCTCGACTTCCACCATAAGCACTGGCTGGTGTCTGGGAATGTCTTCAACTGAAACATCCTGCATGTCACTAGAAGCATCAGGTTTCTCCTCTTCGTCAGTGTTTGTTGCAGATTCCACTGCATTCTTCTTCTTTTTACGCTTTCGTCTCCTCCTCTCTACATCTGTTTCTTCTACAGACACATTAATGGATGTTTTAAATAGTGGAAACTTGATAGTCATTTCTGCAGCAAAAAGCAGTTAAGGAGCTGTGTACTTTGATTCTGCATTAGATTTGAAAATACATGTCTTCTAGGATGTGACACTGTATTCTAGTAGAAGCATACTAACATTTAAAAGGAAGATACTGTCTCCAACATGTACCCAGATGATTGAGGCAACAGCTTTCTCTATAACACAGGCACACTTATACCAGATTACATGGTGTCACATCTTTACAGTCACAGCTGTAAGAACCTCAGATCTTGCATGGTATTAGAATTAACAGAAACAAGGCTGCAAGATGTAAGGTTTCCACAGTGGTGTAGTTGAGGATTTATGTCTTCTGGGATGTGGCATTCTGTTGGTTGTTCCAGACATTTCAAAGGAACATGGTGCCTTCAAAATGTGAGGTTAACATCCACTACTGACATGGTATCACATTCACATCCTCAGTAATGAAGTTCATTAAGGAATAAGTCAAAGAACAGAATTCCCACTTCCTTCAATGTCCATGATAAATTTACCACTGGGAACAAACCTGCATTCCTTAAGAGGCATCTCAGTCAATAACAAATATAATTTTACAGCTGTAAAAAATAAGTACCATACACAGCCAAACAGCAATAATGATGTATTCATATACGATTATGCTTACCTGACAAGGATTAATCATGAGCAGGCAAACTATAAGTAACAAGTACAGGGTAACATAAGCCAGTTCCTGCCACTAACAAAAAGAATACTGTACGAAGTTCTGAACACAGCTCTGAGTTACCATTCAACTTTACTTGTTCTCTGGGGCATCACTGAGTGCCTTGGTATTGTAGCTAGTGATGTTCATACTGCATGAACCTTGAATTAATATCACCCCTATTTTATAAAAAGGGGACAATCCATAAAATGTCAATTTTACATGGGAAGTAAGAAGATGACTCTCTTTTACATATGACAAATGCTTTGTAAGTTTGGATATCCTCCACCTCTCTTATTTATTTCTGAAGACAGTGTTGTCATCAGTTTACACATCACAGAGGACCATTAATCGAATGATTTACTACACATAGCTCAATTTAGCTCTAAAGTGCCAGTTAGCCCCTTTTTACAAAACAGGGGTTATATGCAACAATACAGGACTGACAAGGAAAAACAATGTACTTGGAGAAAAATCTGACACAGTGCCACTCTGTCCACCAAAATTCCCACATGGAGAGCCAATAGCTCAAACTCAGACCTCTAGTTAGAAGTCAGTGCCCAATTTCCTTGGCTGCAGCACAGCCCTTACTTTTCATTACTGCCATAAATGGAAAAGGCATTAAACTTCAGAAGACAGAGACAGAGAGTGTCCAACATTGGTTCCTGTTGACAGCTTTAATTTTGAATACAGGGTGTTTCACGACTTTATGGCATAACTGCAGGAGGTGATTTCCTAGGTCTTTGTGATCAAAAAAGTTCATACAAACATGTGTCCGATTTTGGACGGTTACGGAGTTATGACCATTTTTTAATTCCCGTACACGCCTTTGTGTGAACCGCGTCTATCAGCTGGCGGGTCACTATTTTTTGCCAGCTACAGACAGAGCGTTCTCGTTATCTCGACACTTGGGAGGTACCTAAGGCGTGCAGGGAAAGGTGGGGTGGGTTGGTATGGCCGGCGACGGCTAAAGTGTGCCCGCTACTGGTGTTCAGAACATTTCTCATCTCTGTGCGTCTGTTACGTTCATGATGCCATTTACATTTTCATTTGAAGAGTATGCAGATATGATTTATGTGTACGGGTTTTTGATGGTAACTCAGTTCTTGCCGTAGCTGAATATCAGCAACGGTTTCCGAATCGTAGAATACCAAACCAGAAAGTGTTTACTGGAGTTTACCAGGCAATGCGAGATACTGGTAGACTTCCCGGCGTTCGTATTGCAGCCGAGCGTGGTGTTAATGAATGTGTCAATGAAGAAGGCATTGTTTGTATGGTACACCGCAGTCCACGTATGAGTATATGAAGAATTGCAAGATGTCTTCGTGTTCCCCACACGAGAGTGTGGAGAACACTGCATGCAGAGGGCACGTATCCATACCATGTGCAGCAAGTGCAACATCTT
>Ga0209755_10006234_pt1 | contig 13293 bp, 15 predicted proteins | sample TergutCo191P1_FD_187301 | JGI IMG/M metagenome (GOLD analysis project Ga0209755, IMG submission 187301) | Cornitermes sp. P1 segment gut microbial communities from Petit-Saut dam, French Guiana - Co191P1 (SPAdes) (version 2) | ecosystem: Host-associated > Arthropoda: Insects > Digestive system... | reverse complement strand
CCTGGACAATGTGCGGCCGGAGGGCAGCCTTGCCCTGCTTTCCGCACTAGGCCAGCCCATGGTCATGGCCGTAGGCTGTGAGCGGGGCTGGTCTGACAGGGAGCGGGAAGCGCTGGAAAAAGCCGGCTTTCTGCGCCTTTCCATGGGCGAACGCGCTCTGCGTACCGAAACCGCCTGTGTCGCCGCCGCGGTACTGGCTCTGGAAAAAATCGGCGCGTTGGGTTAAGGTTCTGTAGAGAAGGAGATCATGCAATGACCCAGGATCTGGTAAAAGAAAAACTGCTTGCCATAGAGGACGCCCCCCAGGAATTTACCGTGGTTTTTTCCGGCAAGAAAAGCAAAAAGGTGAACGGCCTTTACAAGCCCGACAGCCGGGAAATCATCATCCACAACCGAAACTTCGCGGATGACAACCTTCTCATGTACACCGCCGTCCACGAATACGCCCACCACCTTCACGCCTGCTCCAGAGGCGGCCACCTTTCCTCCAGAGCCCATACCGCTGAATTTTGGGCCATACTCCACGGGCTGCTGGAAAAGGCGGAAAAGAAAGATGTTTACAAAGATGTATTTTCCGGTTCAAAGGAACTGGAAAAACTAACCGATACCATAAGAAAGAAGTACCTTACGGAAAACGGAAACCTCGTCAAGGAACTGGGCGAACTTCTCCTTAAAGCCCACGAACTCTGTTCCGCCATAGGGGGCCGCTACGAGGACTATGTAGACCGGGTACTCCGCATCCCGCGCCAGGCCGCGAACCTTGCGGTCAGGATGCACCAGTACAACCTAAACCCGGAAACCGGGGCCGACAACATGCGCTTTCTCGCGGGCATCTCCAGCGAAGAAAAACGTGCGGCCGCGGAAACCGCACTTTTGACCGGCAAAAGCCCGGACACCGTCAGAATCGCCGCCCGCGAAAAGCCCGAAGGCGAAGACCCCCGCTATCGGCTTGAAAAAGAAAAAACCCGTCTGGAACGCACCATTGCGTCATTGACAAAGCGGCTTGAGGAAGTGGAACGGGAACTTGGCGACAAGTAGGAACTTTTTTGGTTATAAAGTATCCAGAACAGGGCATCAAAAATTCCCCTCAAAATTCTCTTGATCTTTAAGCCAAAATTAAGTATTTTTTATATACATATAGAATAGAACCATGTACAGGAAGTCTCATGTCAAAGAATAGTCATAAACACGGCAGCCCCGAAGCCCAAAGCGCCCAGCAGAACGCCGGCGACAGCGGGGAGGCTCAAACCGAGCCCCAAAAAGGTGATACAGGGATGCCGGAAGCAGAACCCGCAAATCCCGAAACAAACTCTGAAACCGGGCCCGTAAACTGGGAGCAAATGTCTACCGAGCTAGGGGTCAAACTTGCGGAGTTAAACGATCAGTACCTTAGAAAGGCGGCGGATTTTGAAAATTACCGCAAGCGCATGACCCGGGAAAAGCAGGAATTGACCGAATTTGCCAACCAAAACCTGCTTTTGGATCTGCTTCCGATGCTTGATGACTTTGAGCGGGCCACCAAGTCCGCCGAAACATCCAAAGATTTCGCAAGCCTTTACGAAGGCATTATCATGATACAAAAACAGCTTGCCTCCCAACTGGAAAACAAATGGGGGCTTAAGCGTTTTGATTCCGAAGGGGAGCTTTTTGATCCCAACCGCCACGAGGCAATACAGATGGAAAAAACAGCGGGGATTGCCGAGACGGTCGTTAAAGAAGATTACGTGAAAGGGTATCTTCTGAAAGAAAAGGTAATACGTTATGCCAAGGTCAAAGTGCTTGTACCGGCGGACGGGGAAGGCGGAGCGCCGGACAGTGAGCCGGCTGCGCAGTAGTTCTTTTGCGTACAGGGTTTGGCCTTGGACATAAAAAAATAAATTTTGTATAGTATTAATGTAAGGAGTCTTTAGTATGGGTAAGATAATCGGTATTGATTTAGGCACAACGAATTCATGTGTAGCCGTCATGGAAGGCGGCGAGCCTGTGGTCATCCAGAGCGCGGAAGGGGGACGTACTACACCCTCTATCGTGGGCTTTACCAATAAGGGAGACCGCATAACCGGCCAGCCCGCCAAAAACCAAATGATCACCAACCCGGAAAATACGATTTTTTCCATAAAAAGGTTCATGGGGCGGCGTTTTTCCGAGATCTCAAGCGAAATGAAGCGGGTTCCCTATCATGTCAAGGAACAGGGCGATGATGTCAGGGTTGATATAGCCGGAAAAATGTACTCCCCCCAGGAAATTTCTGCGTTTGTGCTCCAAAAAATGAAGCAAACCGCAGAGGACTACCTGGGCGAAACCGTTACCGAAGCGGTTATAACCGTTCCGGCCTACTTTAACGATGCCCAGCGCCAGGCTACCAAAGACGCGGGCAAAATCGCGGGCCTGGACGTAAAACGTATCATCAACGAGCCCACCGCGGCATCCCTGGCCTTTGGTTTGAACAAAGACCAAAAAAAGGAGACAACCATCGCGGTGTACGACCTGGGCGGCGGCACCTTTGACATTTCCATCCTGGAATTGGGGGAAGGCGTTTTCGAGGTAAAGTCCACCAGCGGCGACACCCACCTTGGCGGCGACGATTTTGACCTCAAAATCCTGGAATGGCTCATTTCGGAATTCAAAAACGACACGGGCATAGACCTGGGCAAAGATCGCATGGCCCTTCAGCGCCTGCGGGAAGCATCGGAAAAAGCGAAAATCGAACTTTCCGCCATGCAGACCACAGAAATAAACATTCCCTTTATCACCGCCGACCAGAGCGGGCCCAAACACTTGCAGAAAAGCCTTACCAGGGCAAAGTTCGAGCAGATGGTGTCCGACCTCCTGGAACGCTCCAAAGAACCCTGCCGCAAGGCCCTTGCGGACGCCGGACTTTCCGAAGACCAGATTGACGAGGTTATCCTCGTGGGCGGCTCCACCCGGATTCCCGCCGTACAGCAGATTGTTAAAGAGCTTTTCAAGAAAGAGCCCAACAAGGGCGTCAACCCGGACGAAGCGGTTGCCGTGGGCGCGGCCATTCAGGGCGGTATCCTGGGAGGAGACGTCAAAGACGTGCTGCTCCTGGACGTAACACCCCTTTCGCTTGGTATTGAGACATTGGGCGGGGTAATGACGCCGCTTATCACGCGGAACACCACCATCCCCACCCGCAAAAGCCAGGTTTTCTCCACCGCGGCGGACGGTCAGACCGCTGTTTCCATTCAGGTTCTCCAGGGAGAACGGGGAATGGCCGCCCAGAACCGTACTTTGGGCCGCTTTGACCTCGTTGGCATTCCCCCGGCACCGAGGGGCGTCCCCCAAATCGAGGTAACTTTCGACATTGACGCCAACGGCATTGTCCATGTTTCCGCCAAAGACCTTGGCACGGGCAAGGAGCAGAAAATCCGCATCGAAAGTTCTTCCGGGCTTTCGGACAACGACATTGAGCGCATGGTCAAGGAAGCGGAACTTCACGCGGAAGAAGACAAGAAGGACAAAGAAAGGGCCGAAGTCCGTAACGAAGCGGACAACATGATTTACTCCACAGAGAAGAACATCAAAGACCTTGGGGACAAAGTCAACGCCGAAGATAAATCCAAAGCCGAGGAAGCCATTGCCGACCTGCGCAGGGCCCTGGAAGGCGGCGATATCGAGGACATCAAAGCCAAGACCGAAACCCTTAAACAGGTTTCCTACAAAATCGCCGAGGAAGTTTACAAGCAGTCGGCCCCGGGGCCTGATGGCGCGACGGCGGGCAATCCCGGTGACTCTGCCGGATTCGGCGGCGGCGGTGATTCCGGCGGGACTGACAACACCAAAAGCGCCGAAGACGCAGACTATGAAGTAGTGGACGACAACAAGTAATGGCAAAGCGTGATTACTACGAAGTTCTTGGCGTTCAAAAGGGTTCCTCAAAGGACGACATAAAAAAGGCTTACCGGAAGCTTGCCATTCAGTATCATCCTGACAAGAATCCGGGAAACAAAACGGCTGAGGAAAAGTTCAAGGAAGCCACCGAGGCATACGAAGTTCTTTCTGACGATCAGAAAAAACAGGCCTACGATCAGTTCGGGTTTGCCGGGGTCGAAGGCATGGGCGGCAGTTCTCAGGACTTTTCCCAGGCGTTCCGGGGCTTTGAGGACATTTTCGGGGACTTCTCCGGCATCTTTGACACGATTTTTGGCGGCGGCAGGCGCGGCGGCGGCTCCGGCGGTCAGCGGCAGGGCGCAAACCTTCGCTATGACATTGAGATTGCCTTTAAGGACGCTGTTTTTGGAACCAAGGTTGAAATCCAATATTCCAGAAACGAGTCTTGCGCGGCCTGTAAAGGTTCCGGGGCGGCCAACGGGGCAGGCAGAAAAGTCTGCCCCACCTGTAAAGGAACGGGCCAGATACGCCAAAGCGCGGGCTTCTTTTCCATGCAGACGCCCTGCCCATCCTGCGGCGGTCAGGGAGAGATTATCGAAAAACCCTGCTCCGAATGCGGCGGCACGGGAGCACAGAAAAAACGCCAGAAAGTCATGGTCACCATCCCGGCAGGGGTCGAGAACGGCAAACGGGTGGTCATCCCCCGCCAGGGCGATGCGGGGCCTTCAGGCGGCCCGGCAGGGGATCTTTACGTTTTCATACGGGTTAAGGCCCACGAGTTTTTTGAACGTCAGGGCGATGACCTTTACTGCGCCATTCCCATTTCCATAACCCAGGCAAGCCTGGGCGCGGAAATCCAGGTTCCCACCCTGGAAGGCAAAACCATCAAGGTGAAGATTCCGGCGGGAATACAAAACGGCAAAATGCTTCGCATACGGGACGAAGGCGTTCCTGTTTCAAACCGCCGGGGAAATCTTTACATAAAAATGATGGTTCAAATCCCGGAGAAACTTTCCAGACGGGGCCGGGAACTCATGGAAGAACTTTCAAGGGCGGAGGGGGAAAACAACTCGCCCAAGCCCATTCCCCTTTCTGAGCTTTCGGATTAACCGGCTAACGGAGGCTCCCTTGATCATCGGGATAGACATAGGCAGCACCACGACAAAAGCCGTTTCCCTGGAAAAAGGCAAAGTCGTAAAAAAGATCAAAACAAAAGCCGAAGATGCGGTTACTTCCGCCACCGGCGCGTTGGGTAAAATGATCGTTGAAAACGGTATCAAAATGCCCGACATAAAGCGGCTGATGATTACCGGCGCGGGCGCGACAAAAATCGAGGGGGACATATTCGGAATCCCCACGGAAAAAGTAAGCGAGATTGCCGCCATAGGCACCGGAGGCATGTTTCTTTCTGGCCGTGACAATATTGTCATTGTCAGCATAGGAACCGGCACTGCGATTATCGAAGCCCGAAAGGACAAGATTATCCACCTGGGCGGTTCCGGGGTAGGCGGCGGCACGATTATCGGGCTGGCAAAAAAACTGCTTTCCCTTTCGGACTTCAAGGACATTATGACGCTGGCGGCCTCCGGCAACCTTGACCCCGTGGATTTACTCCTGGAAGACATCATGGCATCAGACTTGAATTTCCTTGACAAAAAATCAACCGCCTCCAATTTCGGGAAAATGCTGGACACCGCGCGCAACGAAGATATCGCAATGGGAATCATCAACATGGTTTTTGAGGTTATCGGCATGCTCGCGGTTTTTGCCGCCAGGAGCCGTAACATTGACCGGGTAATCGTGACAGGCTCCGGCAGCCATAACCCCCTGGGGCAGAAAATCCTTGCCAAGATAACCTGTATGCATTCCATTGTTTTTGAATATCCCGAAGGCGCGGAATACACCACCGCCATTGGCGCGGGGCTGCGGGGAATGGAAGTTTAATGCCATAGGCATGCTAATTTTCCGGCTGTGCTCCAAAAACAGCGGGGAACGCAGCATCCGCGTCGCGTATAACTTTTCGCGCGGGGTTTGCTTCAGCTTCCGCTATTACAGGATCTTCCGCAAAAAGCGCATGCCACATTGATTTGTTGACAAGCGTCAATTTTTTTGCAAGCCGTTCTGTCTGCCGCTTTTCGATTAATTCGCTGTCGTTCACCCGGGGAACCGCGGAATCACCGGCGTACCTGAAAGACCATAAGGTGCCGTACATTGGAACATAGCAGGTCGCGGTAGAAATATGTTTAAATGCTTCCGTCAAAGTCGCTCCAATGCAGGCAAAGGCTTCGGGCCACGCCATTGGGGATTCGCCGTGCATGGAAAAAAGTGAATCAGCATCGCGGAACAATTTTTTTACGGCGGTAAAAAATTCCGCCGTGTACAAAGCGCTTGAAGGCCCTATAGGGTCTGTCATGTCCATGATGATAACGTCATAGCCGCCCGAAGACTTTTCCACAAACGCGCGCCCGTCCCCGTAATGAAACGTAAGCCGCGGGTCTGAAAAAGAACCGCCGTGTATCGAAGGAAAGTGCTCCTTGCTGAACGCCACTACGTCAGGATCAAGTTCCGCGAAATCAACGGCTTCTATCGATTTATATTTTAAAATTTCCCGCAGCGTTCCTCCGTCTCCTCCGCCGATTAAAAGCACGCGGCGGGGGTTAGGGTGAAGCAGCATTACAGGATGAACAAGCGGCTCGTGGTAACGGTATTCCCAGCGTTCAGTCACCTGTGTTCTTCCGTCAAGCAGCATTGCCTTGCCGAAACTTTCGGTCTCCACAAGCTCGGCTTTCTGGAACTGCGTTTGCTTTGACGCAAGATTGTTTTTCACCTTGTAAAAGAAACCGCTGGATGCGTTTACGTTTTCCCGGACTTCCATAGTGCACCTCAATACATCAGGATTTTTTCTTTTTTAATTTAGTCAATGTCTTGCTCTCAAATATTTCCTGTATCTCAAGTTCCAGTGCGTCTTTAATCCGCTTTTTTTCGGCGCGTCCAAGCGTGGTTACTTCATCGCCGAAAAGAAAACCGGAAAGCTTGATGTTTTTTATTCTCATCTTTGTGTGAAAAAAATTGTCAGAGATGATATTGATATCATACACAGAATATAAATCCAGCACATCTTCGGAAATATATTCCTGTATGCTGGAAATATCATGATCGATAAACAATTTGTCTCCGTGCGAATCGCGCGTGAAACCCCGCACGTTGTAATAGATGGTGATAACATCAGACTCAAAACTTTCGATTAGATAGTTTAGGGCGGAAAGCGGGCTTATCATGCCACAAGTGGAAATATCAATATCGACACGGAAGGAGGCGATGCCGGAAAGCTGGTTGTACTCAGGGTAGGTGTGTATTGCAATGTGGCTTGTATCAAGGTGACCCACAACTGTAGGAGAAACCGTCACTTTTTGAATGGGCGTACTGCCGGCCATAATTTGATCTTCGTTAAGAAGAGCGACTACGCTGGCACCCCGGGGCTCGTAATCCTGCGTTGAGACATTAACGAGTCTGGCCCCGATGATGCGGGTAATTTCTTCCACAATGGTTTCCAGGCGTTTTGAGTTGTATTCCTCATCAATATATTCAAGATACTCAATCTGCGATTCTGTTGACCGTGCATAACAAACATCATAAATGTTAAAACTCAAGGACTTTGTCAGATTGTTAAAGCCTTCCAGTTCTATTTTCCTTCCCTTAACGTGTCCTACCAATTCCTGTACCTTCTCATACCGTTCATGTCCTGATTCTGCAAAATACAATCTTAAGGAAATACACTTAACGCATTATATGAAAATAGTCAATACTGTTTTCCAGCGTATGTGTGGCTTGACAACAGCCCAAAAGTCAGAGACTCTTAAATACCATGATGGATGAAACCAGATCCGCAAAACGCGGATTTAATATCGCGGCTGTCAAGCTAATGATAGCGTTCATTTTCTTTGCGGTAAGCATCGCCGCGGCAGAGGGAAGAACCGTAGAAATAAGCGAAAGAATGTTTGCAACCCATGTCAATCACATCACGTTGAACCCTTTTGATTATGAGGGAAGGACTATCAGGCTTCAGGGGATTTTCGTAAACTACAATGCGGCCCTGGGTTTTAACGAACCCCTGTATGTCGTTTACCGCAACTTCTCTGACGGCTGCTGCGTCATGAGGATTGGGTTTGAAGTGCAATGGCCCGAAGGAACGGCAAGGCCGCCTCCTGCTGATTATTCCTGGGTCGAAGCGATAGGCGTGCTCAGGATGAGGGGGTTTGTTTACATCGAATTAACTTCGCTCACGGTTTTAAGCAGAAGGGGCGCTGAGGTTGTCAGCCGCTGATATTTTCTATTGCTGAACTGCGAACCTCCAGCTTAACGTATAATTCCACTTTTCCGGAAAGTCCGTGGCGGCGATATTGAGCGTCAGCCGCCCCCATCTGCCGGGCCTGAAAGAGCCGGCAAAGGAAAAATCCCAAATGGGGTCTTTTTCCGCCCGTGTGGTGTAGCCAAGTCTGCTTCGCACGGTGAAAAGCCCCGCGCTAAAACCCAGTTCCCCTGAAACCCTGAAGGAGTCAAAACTCTCAAACGCGCTGGGCCGGAACAGGGGAGGCGTTCCGCCGCCTTCCTCAAAAACCGATAGGCTGTTAAGCGCGCAGGAAAACACGGTGCTTAAAGGGCCAAGGTTAAAGCCCACAAGACCGTTCAATGTATCAACGGTTTTTTCCGGCCTCCGCGCATCCCGGTTAAAGCCTATGGATGCCCTGGAAAAACGGAGGAACCGCGGGTTTTCCCGCCTTTCCCTGGCTGTAGCGGCGGAGGGGCGGTAAAAGACCGAAAAGGAGCCGCGCTCAAAGTCAGCATCAAAGGCGGGGGCGCGGAGAACGCTTTGGAAGCGCAAAAGCCCGGAACGGGGCCAGAAGCGTTCCCCCCTGGCGGCAAGCCTGAACCCTGAACCGACGGCAGCGCCGCTCCGGTCGGCAAAGCGGTCTGTGGCTCCGTCGCCTGCCAGGGAAAAACGCCAGGGGCTGCTTCCCAGGCGCAGGGAGAAGCTGCCGTACATGCCCCGGCCCCAGGCAAATGTTTCGGATATGGCCCAGTCTGCGGCAAAACCCGCCCCGGGTGAATTAAACATCATCCCCAGGGAAAATATCCTGAAATCCCGTTCGGGCAGGGGCGGCGCTTCGGAAAACCAGGCCGAGGCTGTGCGGGGCGGCAATTCCTTTTGGGTGTAAAAGCCCTCAAGCCGCACTACCGCATCGGCGAACTCCAGCCCAAGGCCTGCCCCCAGAGCCGGATTTTTTTCCGCGTCCAGCGCCGCGGAAGCAAAGGCGTCAAAACCCGGCAGAAACCCGTGGGGCAGCGCCAGGTACAGGTACGTTTCACTTTCGTCTTTTGCGGCGGGCTCCGGCTTCAGATCCCGTGACGAGGGACTGCGGGATTCCATAAAGGGAACAGAGCGCACCCAGACATTGTTTATCCGTGCCGGAAGGCCGTGCTCGCTCTGAACGCCCATGAGAAAGCGGGAACCGCTTGCCGTGTGATACATGCCCAGGGCCGGATTAAAGCCCGCCCTGCCGTCATCTTCCTCAAAAGGCAAAACCCGCTTATCCGTTGCCATGAATCTGAACAAAAGATTTTGCCCCGGCACACCCAGGCGAAGATCCCCCCGGTTAAAAAGAGTTCCGCCGGGAAAAATATCCTCTTTGGGCGGGAGACCGCCGTCCGCTCTTGGCACGCTTTTATACCACGAGCCCGCCCAAAAGAGATCCCAGGTAAAAAGGGACTCCTCCGCCATACACGGAAAAACACCCAAAACAAAAATAAAGAGCATCGCCTGACTTTTCATACTCCATATACTGCGCGGGGATGTATTAAATCTTTGATTTTTGTTATAAATGTCATAGTAAGGAGACAAAGAAATGAGAATAGGCTGTTGTACTGTTATAGAAAACTATGAAGAACTGTGCGAGCTGGGGTTCGATTTCATCGAACTTGCAGGAATCAAAGTTATGGCCATGAGCGAAGCGGAGCTTGAAGAAGCCGCAAAACTTATCGCCAATAAAGGCGTACCCTGCAATGGTTTCAACGTCTATTGCGATGCCAGTTTGCCCATGGCCGGCCCGGAGTTTGACCTCCAAAAAGCGCGGGACTATGCGGCTGAAATTTGCCGCCGGGGCAAGAAACTTGGCATAAAAGCTATCGGCTTGGGCGCGCCCCTTGCCCGCAAACTTCCGGAAGATTTTGACAGCGCTGTTGCCACCGGGCAGTTCAAAGAGTTTGTCCGCGCTACGGCGGAAGAATGTGACAAACAGGGCATAATGCTTTTGCTTGAGGCGCTTAACCCGCACATTTGCAATGTCGTTACCCATACCAGCGAAGCCCTGGCAATTGTCAAAGAACTGAATATGCCGAACCTGCACATGGTAGTAGATTTCCATCACATGACACGGGCGGGCGAAGATGTAACCGATCTTGCCCATCTCATTCCCCATGCAAAACATCTGCATATTGACCACACAATGGAAGACGGCCGCTATCACCTGAAAGAAGAAGGTCTCCCGTTCTACACCCGCTGCATATCCGCAGCCCGCGCTTGCGGTTACGACGGTACGCTCGCCACTGAAACAACAGCATCAAAAACCTCCTTCCGCGAAGAAGCGGGGGAAAGCCTCCGTATTCTGCGCTCGCTTTAAAGGGCACGCAGGGGAAGATTCTTTCATAAAGTGAGGCCGCCCATGATTCCCCTGCAAAAACTCACCACGCTTCCCCGGTCGCAGCGTCTGCGTAAAGCGGCAAAGATACTTGGGGAAGCGGACAGGCGCATTGCCGTTTCCGCCCTGGAAGCAGGGGACGCCGAGTACCTTTGCGGCGTGGCGGAACTGCTGGCAAAGGATGAAAGCTTCTCCCCGGCGCAGACAGCGGCGCTAAAAACCGCCCAGGCAGCCCTTGCCGCCGCCCGCACAGACGCAAAAGAAACCCGCCGCGCCCTTAATACCGTGTATCACATTCTATTGGCGGAAACAGGTCGCTATCAGGCTGATTGGGACTTTATCGAAACATCCGGCGCACTTGACCCTTCAAAGCGCCATTCCTTCCCCGGCATGCAGATATACCTTGAAGACATACGTTCCCCCTTTAATGTAGGTTCCATGTTCAGGGCCGCCGAATCGTTCGGCGCGGAAAAACTCTGGCTCTCCCCCCTCTGCGCCGATCCCCGCCACAAACGGGCCGAGCGCACCGCAATGGGCTGCGTGGATATACTCCCCTGGGAACGCCTCCCCCATGACCCCTTTGCCGCCGACACTCCTTTTTCCGCGGGCCCTTTTTTCACCCTGGAAACCGGCGGCATTCCCCTGGCGGAATTCCCCTTCCCGCCCCGTGGGATTTTAATTGCCGGTTCAGAAGAACTGGGAGTAAGCCCGCAGGCGCTTGCTGTGGCGGACGCTTCCCTGGGCAGGGTTACCATCCCCACTTACGGCGCAAAAGGCTCCCTTAACGTGTCGGTGGCTTTCGGGATTGTGATGCAGGCCTGGGCGGCGGCGTTAGGCAATCTGCCAGCTTGCGGGATACACCCAGATACTGCGTTATAGTGTTCAAAATCCATAACACCTATGTTATAATGAACATATGAGGAGATATCATGCCCATAATTCGACCTGTATCAGATTTGGAAACACGATTGCCTGAAATCACAAAAGCCGTACACGAGACATCCGAACCTGTTTTCCTGACAAATAACGGTTACGGTGATATGGTCGTCATGAGTATGGAAGCCTGGGAAGAAATGAACTTTGAAAACGAGATTTACCAAAAATTGGTAGAAGCCCAGGCCGAAGCTCATTCAAATCCCCGCCGCCTTTCGCACGAAGAAGTTTTTGGTTCTCTCCGCCAAAAGGTCGCGGATTACAGGGCTTCTTTAGAGAATGCCTGAAATAAAGTATCTGCCCTCGTTCCATCAGGAACTTGGTGCCATCGTAGATTATATAACCTTCACTCTAGAAGCACCCCAGGCGGCTTTGAATTTACTGGATGAGATGGAGAAATCGATCAATAATCTAAAAGAGTTTCCGCTTGCCCACCGGCTGTATCGTCCGGTAAAAGCAATCTCGGCAGAATACCGTGTGCTGACCGTAAAAAATTACCTTGTGTTTTATGTTGTCCTTGATGATATTATTGAGATTCACCGTATCATCTACAAAAAGAGGGATTTGTCCCAGTTGATAAGATAACATTCGCGGCCTCTTGACTTCTCCTTTTCTTTGAATGATACTGAAAGCAATCTGGATTGCCCATGATAGCGCTTGAGGGGGCGGGCTTGGTGTCACGCAGTAAGTAGTGCGCCGTTACCAATCCAGTATTATACGCCGCTTTTGGGCTTTGTCCAAAGCGGCGTTTTCTTTTTGAAGTAGTTTTTCCGAGCAATCAACCCCGTTTTTACATCGTAAAAGTCCTCTTCGGAAGCTGGTGTCAGTTCTATAAAAATTGATGTATCCGTTGTCTTCCCACGCTTTGATAAAATTATTCTCTGGCCATCACCGAAAACTGTGTCAAAAGAAGCGGCCACGTCCTGCACCAGATCACGGGCGTTATTGTAGCCGTGGCTTTTCAACTGTTTAAGGCGCAGAGGCCGCTCAATGTGTTTTTCGCCGAAATCCCCCGGTTTTTCTTCCTGCTTGCCTATCCGTAGCCGTATTTTTCCGGCTTGCCGCCTTATCTTTTGGGCTATTTCGGGTGAAATTTCCCCAAAATCTTTATTGCCATCACTGGTAAGGACAAATTCACCTTCATATTGCACCGCTGAAGCATTTTGCGTCTGCTCCATTTTACGCCTCCTCCATTACCCAGAGGCTTCCTTGATGTATTCTGTAAACTACGGCCCCAAAGATCCATCAGTCCGGTAAAAGAGATTCACGAGTCCGGCTAAAAATGATCCATCCCTACGGAGTGAGATCCACCCCGTAGAAAAGCTTAACAGCAAATAAATTAACTAAGAGCCTTCCGCTTGCGCATTGATTCTTCACCGCCGATTATTACCGAATAGGAATTATGAACAATGCGGTCGAGAATCGATTCGGACAAAGGGCCGTCGGAAATCTTGGTGTGCCAGCCGGAAACATCAAATTGGCTTGAAAAAATAGTTGAACAGCGGGAATAGCGCGACTCAATTATTTCCAACAGGTCACGGCTTTCTGTAGGCGAAAGCGGAATCAAAAGCCATTCGTCCAGAATAAGCAGGTCAATCTTTTTATAACCCTGCATAACCTTCTGGAAAATACCCTCGCCCCTGGCTACTGAGCTCCTCCAGCAAATCCGGCAAACGGATATACTTAACCGAAAAGAAACGGCGGCACGCCGCCATCCCAAAAGCGCAGCTGAGATATGTCTTACCCGCCCCTGTCGCACCGAGGATTATGATATTGTGGTTCTCATTGAGGTAGGAGCAGGCCGCAAGCTGCA
>Ga0209755_10006233_pt1 | contig 13294 bp, 9 predicted proteins | sample TergutCo191P1_FD_187301 | JGI IMG/M metagenome (GOLD analysis project Ga0209755, IMG submission 187301) | Cornitermes sp. P1 segment gut microbial communities from Petit-Saut dam, French Guiana - Co191P1 (SPAdes) (version 2) | ecosystem: Host-associated > Arthropoda: Insects > Digestive system >... | reverse complement strand
GTTACTGAGGTTGGATTGTAAATCGGTTGATCTATTTCAACAAAATAGCCGTTATACCAGTTTTTAGCCTCTTCAACGTCAACTTCAAATCTATCACACAATTCTTTCACCTCAGAGGCAGTGAAACCAAAGTAGTTAATAAAATGATAGGGGTCAATCATCGAATATTCATCAAACATATTAAGTGCCGAATGCGTTCCGTATTTTTTAATTGGTAAAATTCCAGTCATATAAGCAAGACCCACATAAGCTTGGTCTTTTAACCATAATCTCAAGAAATCTAAATATTCTTTTTGTGCGGCAACATCGTCTTTATACTCACGGAATAAACAATCCCATTCATCAATCAAAATCACAAATGGTCGCTTTGTCGCTTGATAAGTGTCTTTTAGCACTTGGATGAAATCAGCAATATCATCATACTCAATATCAGAATAGGTTTTTTGTAATTCCTTTGTTGTTTTTGATTGTAGTAAATTAATCATTTCCGTCACAGAGTTTGTCTTGCTTGAAAATTCTTGCATATTAATCATAATAACATTGTACTTGTTCAAATGTTCGTGATAAGATGGGTGTGTGGCAATAGATAAATTTTTAAATAAAGGACTTGCATCATCATTTACACCATAATAAGCTGCCAACATTTCTGCTGCCATTGTTTTTCCGAATCTGCGCGGCCTACTAATACACATAAAACGCTGTCGCGTTCGAAATAATGCATTTGTCTTTTCTATTAGATTACTTTTATCTACATAAATTTCTGAGCATAAACTCATTTGGAATTTATCTGCTCCTGGATTTACATAATCTCCCATAGTACTAGCCTCCTTGCGTTTGAATATATTCTATTTTAACATTTTTGACTCTCAAAATCAATGATTTTGAAGTATTAATTTCAACGTTTTAAGAATCTGATTGATTATATTCTATTATAGCATTTCTAATAATTAAAGTCGATAATTTTTAGAAGATGTTTTCAATTTATTTTTAGAAGATGTTTTCAATTTATTGCAATTAGTAGCAATTCAAAGTATAATGAACAATAGTAGATTTTGATGAAAGTTGAGGTATTGTTATGAAATTATTCGGTTCAGATTATGATGGAACATTCAATCGGCATGGCAGTCGTGATGAGTTTGAATTGCAAGAAAACCTAGATGCAGTGGCAAAATGGCAAGCTGCTGGAAATATTTTTGCCTTTGCAACCGGTCGATCAATTAATGGTTTAACATATGATCGTCATGTTACTGGTATTAAGTTTGATTATTTAATTGGCTTAAACGGTGGTATTATTATTAATGATCAAGATGATGTTATTTTCAGGAAATTGATTGATCCAGATATTTCGCAAAAAATTGTTGAGTTAATTAAAAATCGAGGGCTCGAGTGGTTTTCTGTTACCGACGGTCTTCAAGGTTATCATCCTGCGATTGTGAATTGGCGAATTGATGATGAACTCTGGCAAAAACTGGGTATTAAAGAGAGTTTTTCGCTAAGTCTTGAAACAGCACTAGCTAACCCTGTTGCGATGATTGCAGTGGAAATGCCTACTTCTGAAGATGCTGCAACATTTGCGACTTTAATTAATCAAACATTCGCAGGTCATGTTACAGCATTTTCCAATATTAACAACGTTGACATTGGAGCATCGGGATTGTCTAAAGCAACGGGGTTGGAATATATCGCAAATCTTCATGGCATTGATAAAAATGATGTCTTTGGCATGGGAGATAGTTACAACGATGTTCCAATGTTTGAGGCTTTCCATGGCTTTACAGTTTCAAATGCAAATGATGAAATTAAGTCGCTTGCAGATAAAATTTATCCAACTGTTAGTGCGGCGCTTGAAGATGTTATTTAATTTGTTTTACAACTGAAAAATGCGATATTCAATGTTGAGAGTGTTGAATAGAAAATGCATATGAAAAAAAGATTGAAGAAATAGAAAAAGAATAGGCTAATAATTTGTAATAAAAATTGTAAAGGATGGAATGAATATGAATGAAAATATTTCAAATGAGATAAATGAGTTTCCATTTTATACGCCTATTTCTGTTAACCCAGCAAGCTATAAAATGGAAGTTATCATTAATAATGAATTAGTATTAAACGGAACCTCATTAATTGAATGGACGCATTCGGGGTGTAAGCCATTAAAAATCTTACAAATCAAGGGATGTTATAACAAACTCACGGTTACTTCATGTGAAAAATATACTGTTGAGCAAGATGGGATTATTACACTTATCACACTTGGGAATCCTCTAAAGCAGGGTGAATCAGTTAGTATAAGTATTGATTTCACAACTGATATGGTAACAAGTCCTCTGTGTGATGAAGACGGAAGTGTGCTAATGCCCGAAGGGGAAGATGGCATTTGGTATCCATATTTGGCATGGGATGTACAAGTAGGCGGGCATTTTGCTGTAGAAGTGAATGAGCTAGAGGACTATCGTATTTGCATGACAGGCGAAAAAATTGGCAATGTTTACACCCAAGATTATATGAGGTTTTGCGGGCTATTACTATGTAAAGGGCTTGAATATGCTGAACAAGAAGTGGCAGACGTGACAATAAAAGCCTTTTATAAAAAAGGGGATGAAAAGGCTGCACAAAATTTGATAGCTACTTCTGCTGATGCCATCCAATATTTTAAAGAGTTAATCGGTTTTTATCCTCAAAATAGCTATTCTTTTCTACCATATTCCAGCAAATGGGGTGGCGGTGGAAATTGGTCTACTGGCATTGCATTTTTCCATAGCATGCATAAATTTAATGATATGGATGGAAATGAAAAGCCATGGATTGCTCCTCACGAAATAGGTCATCATTATTGGGGTGAATACGTCATCGATGGTGATTATTGTGGTTGGTTATGGATAGGACTTGGAATGGTAATGGATGAAGAATATTCTATTAATCGGGCGATAAATGATGCCAACCAAAGTTGTGCAAAATCAGTTATCAAATATCATCAAAGAGGCAATGACACCACCGTTTGGCGATCAAAAGAGGAATTACAAAAAGTTGATAATGATTATAACATGATTATCCGCCACGATAAATCATTCAGTATTATGCAGATGTTAAAACAAATTATAGGCAAAGAACTTTTGTTTGATATAATGAAATATATACTAAATACATATGCGGGGCGTGAGTTACGAACAATGGATTTTTGGCGTATCTGCGAAGAAAAAAGCGGGATGCAGCTTGATTGGTTTTTCAATGATTGTTTGCCTAGTAATCGCATTGCAACGTATGAGGTTACGTCTATTGAAAAAGATGGCAGTAATACGAATGCGATTATCAATTCCCTTGCAGATTTTAAGTTTCCAGTAACGACAGAAATACGATTTTCGGATGGTTCTGTTACTTATAAGAAACTTAACCGTCTTATGGATGCTCAAGTTTTTCGATTTGATACAAATTCAACAATTGATGAAATAAATTTGAATCCTAATGGTGATACACTACTCCAAATTGGAAAAACAGATAACAGGCTTTTGATTGAAATTGAAAAGGCTGGTTATGAAGATGATGGTAAATCATTAGAACGGTATAACGCACTATATTCAAGGTCTATTGAGGATTTAGATATAATATTCAAACTAGCGAGTCAACTTTTCACAGGGAAACACTATAATGAATCTGAGATTGTGTTGAAAATGATATACGAATGTGAGAGCCATATTTGGCATATGATCTCATGTATCTGGCTTGGCTTGATTATGGATATCATTGGTAAAAGAGAACAAGCCATCAGCTACTACAAAGAATTGTTAGATATTTTCCCAGATGAGAAGTTTAATTTTTCGCAAATAAATTTAGATGTTGATATAAATTGGTTAAACGACCGCTTGGCGACACCATATATTTTAGAAAGCTAAGTTAGGTAGAGATTCCGATCTTCTGAACTATAAGGTCTAGATATAGAAAATTACAGTTTAAAAGGTGTTATCCATGTGTGAATAGCATCTTTTTAACCACGTATTCGATTATTTTATGAACACATATAGGAAAAAATAAAAGCCACGCCTCGGTTTTAGCCTAATCGTGACTCTTTATAACTATAATTTTACTATTATGGTATCTGGTTTAATATCTGATTTTCTTTGCCCAAATTATCGCATGGAAAGTATCTTCACTAATCGGGTTATGCCAGACGGTTTCCCAACCATATTTTTCAAGCCAAGCTACGACTTGTTCATAAGTCGGGAAATGTTTGTTGACTTCTTTTGTGACAGAAAACATTTCGCCATCTTTTGGCGTGATTTCATAGCGGCGATAACTTTTATCTATACGAGTTTTGCTGTCATATTCGCCACTTACCATAATAAATTTTCCATATGTACCAAGGTCGTCTATTCCTTCAAAAATAATCCGCTCTTCGGGTTTATCTGCTATAGACTCTGACCAGCTAGCACAGGTGAAATCTAGATACAAATTCCCACCTTGTTTCACGCAAGCTGCCGCTTTTTGAATAAATAATTCCTGTGCTTCTTTGTAATCTCCAGTGGTTACGATATTAACAAGGACATTACCTGATAAAATAACGACATCAAATCCATCACCCCAGTCATCTATTATTGCATCGGCTTTAAAATAGTTGAAATTACTAAGATTGACTGCTTTTTGCGGTATTCTCGCTAGCATTGCCTCATCTAGATCAAATCCTGTAACCGAATGACCTGCTTTTGCTAAAGGGATTGAAATTCGGCCAGTTCCACAAGCAACTTCAAGAATATTTAATGGTTGATTGCCTACCATCGAAAGGATATGTTCGACATCATCTTGATGAATTTCCTGGTCGTAAGTATACGCATACCAATACTGCATTAAATCGTTTTGATTCATATTTGCCTCCATTTTTTACAGAGGGCTAAAATATAGTCACCCTCTGCTGTCTGATATTAGTAACTATGATTTTATTAGCCATGATAACCACTCCTTTACTCGAAAATTGATTACATTGTATCAAAAACTGTGTTTTAAGTCCAACATTTTATCGTCGCAAATTCCATTCCTAATCAAAAAATTGCCTCAGACACTGACCCGTATAAGAATTATTATTTCTAGCAACCTCAAGTGGTGACCCTGTTGCAACAATAAATCCCCCTTTTTCGCCGCCTTCTGGTCCTAGGTCGATAATATAATCAGCTGTTTTGATGATATCTAGATCATGTTCAATGACAATAACCGAGTTACCACTGTCGATAAGCTTATTGATAGATTTGATTAAGTTTTCTACATCTGCAGAGTGCAAACCATTACTTGGCTCATCAAATAGATATAAATTATTTATTTTACCCCTTTCTTTTGACAACTCATATGAAAGATTCATTCGCTGGGCTTCGCCACCAGATAAAGAGCTGGTGTGTTGTCCAAGTTTTAGATAGCCGAGTCCGAGTTCTCGCATAAAGCCCAGCTTTTTTTTCAAAAGTTTCTCATCATCAAAGAAATGATAGGCTTCGTCAATCGACATCTTTAACACATCGGCGATACTTTTGCCGCGATACATAAATTGCAGTCCCTCAGCGGAATAAAGCGATCCCATACAGACAGGACATCCGCTAACGATATCTTGCATATAGCGCATTTCTGTTTTTAGAATACCTTTACCATTACAATGGCGACACCTTAGACCTGTTTGCGACAGGAGTGAAAAATCCTGCGCTGTATAGCCTGAATTAACGCATTCAGGGAGTGAAGCATAAATATCACGTATCGTTTTGAACATGCCCATATAAGTAGCCGGCGTTGAATTGCTACTTGTACTAATTACTTTTTGGTCGATATAAATAACATTGTTGATTAAATCAATGCCTTCTATTTTGTCGTGCTCACCCGGAGCAATTGGCTTTCTTCTTTTTTCAACTAGGATTTGCTTGACTAGTATGCTATTAATCAAAGTGCTTTTTCCTGAACCGGATACACCTGTAATACAGACAAATTGATTTAAGGGTATTTCAACATCGATATTTTTTAAATTGTTTTCTCTCGCACCGAAAATTTTAATTGCGTCATGGTATTGCTTTTTTGGATTCAAGTTAGGCTTTATTTTATTGACATCTACTAAGTAGGGCTTTGTTATTGAGTTATCATTAACAAGTAATTCCTCATATGAGCCGTTAAAAACAACATTGCCGCCATTAATTCCTGAGCCAGGTCCGATTTCAATCACTCGATCGGAAGATTTTATAATATCGGTATTATGTTCAACAATGATAACGGTATTGTCATAATCACTTAGTCGTCTAATCATTTTGATAAGATTTTGGATGTCTTTCGCATGAAGTCCGATGCTTGGCTCGTCCATGATATAAATTAGATTTGTAATGTCACTACCAATTTGCGTTGATAATTTAATTCGCTGTAATTCGCCACCTGATAAAGAAAATGACTTTCTATCAATATTTAAGTAATGTAGTCCAATATCGCACAATACTTGAATTTTTCGATTAATTTCATTCAAGATAAGTTTTGTTTTATTGTTATCATTAAATTTTTGTGCTTGGTCAGTAAAAAATCGTAATAATTTCTCTAACTGCATTTGACACAGTTGATGGATATTCAGACCAAAGATTTTTATTTCAAGATATTGCTTCCTCAAGCGTGCACCATCACAAACAGAACATTTACACTCAACCATGTATGGTAGAATATCATTATCAGTAGGAAGGTCACCACTTGATCTTCTTAAAGCAGACTCTCTATGTTGTTGTTCGATCATATTAATGAATCCTCTAAAAGTCCAAATTTGATTTTCAAATCGACTTGGTTTCTTAGCTTGTGTTGGTGTTAGCATCTTAAATCTCTTGCCTTTTGTGCCATACATGACAATATCCTGTATTTCTTGTGGCAATTCTTCATAAGGTGTATACAAATCAAAACCATATTCGCTCGAAAGTGAGTACAAAATCGCGCCATACATACTCTCTGGCACCATATTGTATAAACTTTTATGTAATGCCCCTTGAAACAAGCCTTTTTTAGGTGCAACCACCATAAACTCTGGATTGGCTTTGTATGATATTCCTAAGCCCATACAGACTCGACATGCAGGCTTTGGATCATTATAAGCGAAGTCAGACGGTAACAATTTCATCAATATGTATTTATGTTCACAACACTTTAACTGGCGATAAAATTCTTGTGTCTTTTCATCTTCAACCCCATCGCCATTTTTAACTGTTAGCTTACAAAAAGGATTGTTTAAAACGGCAGTCGTAATGGAAATCGAATTAACTGCTTGCTTATAAAAATTGCGGTTGGTAGTGAATCTATCAACAAGAATGTCGATACACGAATCCTCAATCTCATCGTAATCATCTATATCAGTTATTGGCGTTAAAACATCATCAATAATCAAGTGTGTAAATCGTTTTTCTTGTGCCTCTTCAATCGCATCAACGATGCTTATCCCGCGCTCTTTTACTAACGGACTACTTAATTCTACTGTATAACCATGAGGTAAAGAGATTGTTATTTGCTTTAAAGTATGACCACATTCTAAACAATTTGCAGTTCCGAGCATTGCATACAATGAGCGTAGCATGCCATAAATGCCAGTCATGGTGCCAACTGTAGACCTAGGATTATTGAAAGTACGTCTTTGCTCAAGGGCTACAACAGGATTTAGATTACGGATTGCTTCAACATTAGCCTTTGTCATACCGGCATCCATATAGGACATAGTTGAATCATTTATTTCCATAAACTTCTTTTGCCCTTCAGCAAATAAAACATCAAATATTAAAGAACTCTTCCCCGAGCCAGATACACCAGTAACCGTTGTAAACGTATTTTTCTGAATGTTAATAGATATATATTTTAAGTTGTTTTGATTTGCGCCAATGATTTCAATCTGCTTGTTTTTCATAGATATCCTCCTTAGTCATTGTTGATATAAAAAATAGCAATATCTTCTAGCTCAACCTTGCTTTTTCTCGTTAACTTAACTGGCACAGTCACAAGCGTCAAATCTCCTTTGTCACATAAAAATTGGATTAACGGGAGCAATGCCCATCCTGGAATTTCGAAGTTGAGATACAGATCGGCACCAGTTATAATATCTTTCTTATATTTTTTGAATAGATGTAAGATTGGTTTGCTTAAGGTTTCAATGTGGGAAATAAAATATGTCTCGAGTTTTTGAAGAGCTAGGTTACAAGTTTCAATGGTCCATTTTTTAACGAATACTTGAGTGCTAAAAGTATCTATTAACTCGGGGTTAAATTCTCTTGCTGCAACGACGACATCATCAGGGATTGGTAAGTGACGTAATAGGTGTTCAATTTTTGCCAATCGTTCAGCAATTGTGATGAAAAGGTATTGACAATAAATAACATCTTGTTTTAGTGTTAGGTGTCTTTTTATGTTAGACATATGACCCAAAACATGTGCTACTTCTTCCATTAGATAAGCTGAAAAGGTTTGAGCTCGCATTTGTCTAACATCATTAAATTGCTTAACAAACTGGTCGTCTCTCGAAAATAAAACCTCATGCTTAGCGAATCCTGAATATCTCATCAAACCACCAAATCGAGTTTGATGGGAAAGATCTTGTATGATTTGAAGCCGTCCCCAAACGACAACTTCAAAGATGGTTTCTTCATAGATACATGTATAATAAAACTGCTCATAAGTATCATCTTTGACAATAATTGAAATAAGTAACCCGCTCTCGTTGTTGATGAATTTTTTTCTCATACTTTCATTATCATACAAAATACAAATAACATTATTGTCTTGTTTAACTTCCTCTACGAACGATTCAAGAGCATCCTCATATTTTTTGATAATATCCATGTTCACTTCCTCCTTGATTCGATTCTTTATTTTTAACAACAGGTGCGTAAATCTGTAAGATCGATTTCTCATCTTTGAAATCACTGGCATAGACCTCAATAGCGGGATAAATAGAAAAAGTAGCATTTTTTTCACGAAATGCTTCTTCACGCATCATATATCCTGAATTTGGCAACCATTTTGTGTAGAATGTGCGCCAAAACTCACCTGTCCAAATAATCTCTAAAGTTGTGTTGAAAACGGCATAGTCAGCAGCTAAAAACTTGCGCCCAATTAGACCTACTGGAATTTGATTAAGCTCATTCACTTCAACACCAATAAAATATTTTGCTGTATTTTCAATCGTTTCTCCATGCGTAATGCCGTATTCTAAATCATTCAATCGATTAGGAATTTTTTCTTTTAACTGTTTCTTATTCCACAAATCTACTAGATCACCAATCGGATCAGTTCCTCCTTTAGTGTTGTAATTAATATCAACTTCGATACCAATCACAAATAGTTCTTCTTTTTTGATAAATGTCACGTCTTTAAAGCAATCCATAAGTGCCATAGAAGGTGAATTGTTTTGCCAAATATTCTCAGGCGGAAATGTTTCAATTTCGGGCTTTAGCAATCGGAATTGTGCGGGTGTCGTTCCATATGCTTGTGAGAAACGCTTCGTAAATGATTGTTGTGATGAAAATCCTGAATCGAATGCAATGTCAATAATTTGTTTGTTGCTTTCTTCAAGTGCTTTTGCGGCTGTATACAAACGATAACGATTTAGATAATTTTTGACTGTATAACCCGTTAATATTCGGAAAACTGATGAAAAGTACGAGGGGGATAAATGAGCTTGACTTGAGATGTCAGCCACATTAATCTGCTTATTATAATTATCATGGATGAAAAGCGTTGCTTCATAAACGAGTTGCTTTATGTCCATATTTAATGACTCCTCCTTCGTTTTTGATCTATCACAAGCTTTTAGTATATCACATTCGCAGACTGGATGTTTTGTCCAAAACAACTTTTTTTGGAATTTTAATGAAAACCCGCAAAACCATTGGTCTTACGGGTTATTTCATTCGGCGGTACAGGTCGTACCAATACTTGGCGAATCCTGGTTTGAAAGGTCCTTCTTTCTTATTAATCATACTGATTAATAAACTCATTTGATCCCGTACAATTTTTTGAATATCTTCTGGATAATTCATTTCACGCTGGTGTTTGTTAAATTCATATTCATCAAGAATTTTGTAGCGATAGTTCGGAAAGACTTTTAAATCTAAGTCATAATCAATATACTTTAATGCACCTTCTTCATATAAATAAGGGGAGCTTAGGTTGCAATAAAAATGAATGCCATCAGCTCTTAAAATAGCGATGACATTAAACCATAAATCATCGAAAAAATAAGAGATGGCTGGTTCAGTTGTTTTCCAAATTCTTCCATCTGCCTCAACAACCAATGTTTTATCACTGACAGTGATGATGACATTATCAACTACGTCTAGGATGCGTACTTTCTTCCAAACACGATGAATATTACCATTGTGCTTGTAACTGTGGACAGGGATTTCTGAGTCGATACTGGGCTTAATCATCATCAAAAGCCACCTCCCTGTATAAAGCTATTTTGTTTCAAACCTTGAAAATCTATCCCATTAAGGGAATGACTATCTCATTATACCACAAATTGATCTAAAAATGTTGAAAAAATGAAAAAAACAAACTCGAATGTAACGGGGAACGAGTTTGTTCTACAATTTTTACAATTGTTGCAATCTCTTTAGATTGTTATAATCTTTTGGAATGTTGCAATTCTTGAGATTGCTAAATCATTCAAATGACTAGCTATACACTTAAAGTAGAATAATTAGATTGAAATGATTGCACGAAACTTGCAACCAATGATAATCATTGGTTTTAAGAATGTGCGTTTTAACCAGTATTATAAAATACCAGTCCCGATAACTAAGTTATCAATCAAACCCTTAGGTTTAAAAGGATATAGTGTCCTTAATAAAGAAAATCAAGTACATTTATTTCTTTTTTGATTTAGATTTAGATGTACTATTTGCTGATGCTAAAGCCTGAGAAACTAATCGCTTAGTCATTTCTCCACCAACAGAACCATTTTGACGAGCTGTTGCATTTGGTCCTAATTTGATACCTAATTCATTAGCGACTTCAGCCTTCATATTTTGATATTTAGTGTTTTTCTTCATTGTGTTCACCTCCGGGCATTAATTCGTTACTTTGTTAATTTTCCCTATTTGCTGAAATTAATACCTTATTTAAATTAATTAATTCGATATTTTTTCAAGTCGTTTTTAGTGTGTAGAATCAGATTTTTTTCATCATAAAAAATAAATTTAATCTCTTTTGTGACTGAGAGTGAGTGTTTATCTAGTTGACGTTGAAACCAATCTAAATCGAAACCAGCATTTTTGAGAGCATATGGTTTAATAACACCCGAAATAACGAAAGGGAGTGGAAACATTTTAATTGGCAGTCGTTTTTCATAAATACTTAACCGACCACTAGACTCCATAATGGCATATTGAACTTCATCGATATTAATGACATTACTTTGCCGAAGTAACATCATTAATTCATCAAGCTGAATTCGCAGTTTCGTAAGTTCATCATAATCAATTTTACCGTTGTTAATGATCATTGAGGATTCGCCATTCATATATTTCCTTAATTTTGGATGTTTGAGTTGGAATTTTGCCATAATAATTTGTAGGATAACTAACGCTACAAGGCCAGTAAGGGAATCTAGCCAAAATTGTTCTTCAACGATTCCTGTTGCTACAATGTCGGCGATGATTAAGTTCATAACAAAATCGAAAATAGATAATTCACTAATTTCTCGTTTACCCATGATTTTGTAGGAAATAATAACAGCAATATAAAAAAAGACAGCTAGTAAAATTGAATAAATAATATGCATAACAACACTCCTTGGATGACAAGTATCTTAGTATGGACGATAAAATTTAAAATATACGAATGCAAATAATGAAAGCTATTTTATTCTAAAGATTTGAGCTAATAGAGGCATTTGATTGATTTGAGGCGAGAATTTAATGATGAATACGGTGACAAAAGTTAATTTGATATTGTTGTGACTGTTTGTTTGTGTTAAAATAATGAGATGCCTATTATTTAGGAGTTGAGATGGCAATGGATGAAATAGAAAAAATTAAAGATAGAATGAAGCGGACGAGGAATTTCTCGATTATCGCACACATTGATCATGGGAAGACAACACTATCTGACCGGATTTTAGAGAAGACAAATGCACTTGAGCAACGAGAAATGCAAGCACAAACCTTGGATTCAATGGATCTTGAGCGTGAACGTGGCATTACGATTAAATTGAATGCTGTTCATTTGAATTACCGTGCAAAGGATGGGAAAGATTATATTTTCCATTTAATTGACACCCCAGGACATGTGGATTTTACTTATGAGGTTTCCCGTTCACTAGCAGCATGTGAAGGGGCTGTTTTAGTCGTAGATGCTGCTCAAGGAATTGAAGCACAGACCTTAGCAAATGTTTATTTAGCGTTAGATAATGATTTAGAGATTTTACCCTTAATTAACAAAATTGACTTACCAAGTGCTGATCCTGAGCGTGTAAAAGGAGAAATTGAAGATGTCATTGGCTTGCCAGCTGATGATGCTGTTTTAGCGTCGGCAAAAGCTGGCATTGGAATAGAGGAAATTTTAGAGCAAATTGTTGAAAATGTACCAGCGCCAGAGGGTGATCCGACTGCACCGCTTCAGGCCTTAATTTTTGATTCGCTTTATGATCAATATCGCGGAATTATCGTATCTGTACGAGTGATGAATGGTGTTGTTCGTAAAGGTGATAAAATTAAAATGATGGCAACGAATGCTGTGTATGAAGTCAATGAAGTAGGGGTTTATACACCGCATGAAACACAGGTTGATTTTTTAGCACCAGGCGATGTTGGCTTTATCAGCGCGGCGATTAAAGATGTAAAAACAGTTAATGTTGGAGATACGCTTACAACGGCAACAAAATCAGCATCAGAGCCGCTGCCAGGATATCGAAAAATGAATCCAATGGTTTTCTGTGGACTTTACCCGATTGATGCTGCACAGTATAATGATTTAAAAGATGCACTAGATAAACTGATTTTAAATGATTCATCATTACAATTTGAGCCAGAAACCTCGCAAGCGTTAGGATTTGGATTTAGAACAGGATTTCTTGGCTTACTACACATGGATGTTATTCAAGAACGTATCGAACGTGAGTTTAACCTTGATTTAATTGCTACAGCACCATCAGTTATTTATCATGCTCATTTAACAGATGGACAGATGATAACAGTTGATAATCCAGCTGATATGCCTGATGTCCAAAGGTTATCGAAGATTGAAGAACCTTATGTTAAAGCAAGCATTATGACGCCGAGTGATTATGTTGGTGCTGTGATGGAATTATGTCAAAAAAAAC
>Ga0209755_10006232_pt1 | contig 13297 bp, 12 predicted proteins | sample TergutCo191P1_FD_187301 | JGI IMG/M metagenome (GOLD analysis project Ga0209755, IMG submission 187301) | Cornitermes sp. P1 segment gut microbial communities from Petit-Saut dam, French Guiana - Co191P1 (SPAdes) (version 2) | ecosystem: Host-associated > Arthropoda: Insects > Digestive system... | reverse complement strand
GTGGAAAACATGGTGAAAGGCGTCCCGCAAATCCGCGCGCTCAAGGGCCGCCGCTGTTTTTTCCTGATAGCCCCTGACGGCCTTCCAGAACTCTTCGTCTTCGGCGCAAGGGGTGTCAGGCACCTTCCCGTCATAGTAGCGGCTGACAAACGAAAGCGTGCGGTTCACGAGGTTGCCAAGGTTACCGATAAGCTCCCCGTTCACCTTTTCCTGAAAATCCTTCCAGGTAAAAAGGGCGTCGGACTTTTCCGGGCGGTTGTAGAAAATGTAAAAGCGCCACACATCCGCCGGGATTCCCGTTTCCATGGCATCGTTGCCGAAAACGCCGATACCCCTGGATTTGGAAAACTTCCCGCTCTCGTAATTCAAATACTCGCTTGAGGACATGTGGTGCAGCATCGTCCACGGGTCTCCGCTGCCCAAAAGGCTTGAAGGGAAAATCACGGTGTGGAAGGGGATATTGTCCTTGCCGATAAACTGGTAAAGCTCCGTTTCCTGCGGGCTTTTCCACCAGTAATCGACAAAAGAGCGCCAGTCTCCTTTCTCCTCCCCCAGATTCCCCGTTATCGAAATATAGCCGATGGGGGCGTCAAACCACACGTAAAAAACTTTTTTCTCGTAGCCGGGCTTTGGCACGGGGATGCCCCATTTAAGATCCCGGGTAATGGCCCGTTCCCTAAGGCCGTCCCGTATCCACGCCTGGGTCATCTGCACGGCGTTGTTCGCCCAAAAACCGTCAACCGAAGCGGTCTTAATCCACGCCTCAAGGCGGTCTTTAATTTTGGGGAGGTCGATGTACAGGTGCTTTGTTTTTTCTGCCTTTGGCGTTTTGCCGCAGCTTGAACAGGCGGGATTTTTAAGCTCGGTGGGGTCAAGGAGCTTACCGCAGTCCTCGCACTGATCGCCCCGCGCGTTGGCGGAAGCGCAGTGGGGGCAGATGCCCAGGACGTAGCGGTCTGCCAGGAAACGCTCGCAGCTGGAACAGTAAAGCTGTTCGATCTCGCGCTCAAGGATAAAGCCCGCCTCATCGAGCTTTTTGAAAATGTCCTGGGTGACCTCGGTCTGGATGGGGGTGGAGGTGCGCCCGAATTTATCAAAAGCGATACGGAACCAGCGGTAAATGTCATCGTGGACGGTATAGTAGCGGTCGCACAACTGGCGGGGGGAGATTCCCTCTTCGGCGGCTTTTGTTTCGGTGGCGGTGCCGTACTCGTCAGTACCGCATATGTACAGGGTCTGGTAGCCCCGGATTCTACAAAAGCGGGCGAACACATCGGCGGAAAGTACCTGGATAAGGTTCCCCAGGTGCGGCACATTGTTCACATAGGGGAGCGCTGAAGTAATTAATCTTCGTTTCATGGTGTAGTCATTATGTAAAACCCTGCCGGTTCCGTCAAGCGATGCACAAAATGCCGGCGCTTACGCGCAAAAAAAGGACTGCCCGTTATTTCAGAGGCAGCCCTTTGCAGACAGTTCCCGTAAAGCCTACTCGCCTACAAAACCGCCCTGCTTGAGTATAGCCAGCGCGTCATGGTGCTTTTTGTCGTTTACAAGAACAACCGGGCCGGTGCAGCCCATGCCGCTTTCAGCGTAAATGCCCTTGCTCTTTAAAAGCGCCACCGCGTTATCCAGGTCGAAAATCTCAATGCCCGCGATTTCTTCGGTTACCACTTCTTTATCCGGCTCTTTCGCTCCCGGCACTGCGGGGGCCGCGCTCTTTTCAGGGGCAAGGCCCGCGATTATGTCCTGTAATCCGGCGGCTTTGGCTTTGCGGTATTCTTCCTGCGCTATGCCAAGCGCATTGCCTTCCGCCAGCTTTGCCGCGTATTCAAGGGCGTTCGCCACAACAGGCGTGCCGGAAGCCCGCGACAATATAAGCACAAGGCGCTTACAGGCCTCGCCAATGCCCGGGCCGTAGCCGTAACCTGTCGCCTCGTAATTGCCGCCGGTAGACCAGGCGGAGAACATCTTCATCAAAATGTTGCCGGTAAGGCTGTCCGTAACCATGACATCGGCGGCGGGGTTTAAGAGGTCGTTGCCGCGCATGACAGAACCGCCGTCCGCCCGCAGGGACTGGGCAAGGTTTACCTTGTAGCCTTTTTTGGCAAGTTCGTTAAGGGCGCGTTCCACGGCCCTGGCCCCGTCCAGGTTGAGTATGCCTACGGTCGGGTCGGCAATGCCCATTGCCTTGGCGGTAATAACGCCGCTGATGGCGTTTTTCACCATCGCACCTACGCGGTCGGTGTCAGAACTTCCGGTGGTGGTGGCAAGATAAAGCTCTTTGCCAAGGGCCGGTGTTACCACGCGGCCAACTGTCGCCACGCCTATGGGGAAGTTGTAGTGCATGGTGACACAGCCTTTAACATAGCCAGAATCCAAAAGCTCTTCCATTTTGGCGTACATTTGTTTTTCGTCAGCGGCTTCAACCTGTTCCAGGCTGCTGTTGACTTTGGGGCCGATAAGCACGACATCAAAACTTCCGTTCCGCGCGGCTATTTCCGCGCCTTTAACAAGGGTGTCAACGCCATGCTCACTGCCAAGCGTAGTCAGCGCCACCTTTACCCGGTTCGTTTGCACCGCGGGAGAAGCCGAAACGGACTCTGCTTTTTCCTCAGCTTTGTTGCGTTCAAGCACAATGGACACGCCGTCAAAAAGGTTTGTCATGCGGCCAAGGAAGAGGCTCCCCTTCCCTACTATCATAACCCGGTTAAGTTTGCCGCTTGTCAAATCGTCTATCGCAAAACCAAGGTACGGCGCGCCAGAGGGGATATGCCCCTGGGTGGGAGCCCAGCCGGTCATGCCGTGGGTTTCCACAAACTTTTGTATATCGGCCCGTTCGATTTCCTTCTTCATTACAGCCAGCGCGGCGATCATTTTGTAGTTGGCTTCGGGTACGTCCCCTGCCCCGGCGGGCTTTGTTATGTCAGGGTTCTGCATCTCAACAGAGAATTTTTCAACGTCGGTGATTTTAAGGCCGCCCCGTTCCAGCGGGAGCGACACAAGCGAAGTCATAACCGCCTGGGGCGCGGAGCCTGTGCCGACAGTATGGCGTCCCACAATGTCCGTGTTAAACACCGGCGACTTAAAATCGTTTTCGCTTACAAGGACCGCAAAACCGGCTACCATATCTTCAAGGATGGGAAGCCCTTTTTTCACATGATCCTTGCCGTTCATGCCGAGTTTCGCGGTGGAACCTCCGGCCACAACGACAACATTTTTGTACGTCCCGGCCTTGACCAAAGACGCGGCAAGAATAAGCGCGTGGGCAGGCGCGGCGCAAAAGCCCCTTGTGTCGGAGCCGGTGGCGTTTGTAAGCCCGGAAATTTCGGCGATAGCCTTCGCGAAATTGCCGCCGCCGCGCTGGTTCATGTCACCGCAGGCTTCTTCGGAACATTCAATCACGTAATCGACCTGGCCCATGTCAAAACCGTTTTTCAGCGCCAGGTTGTTAAGCGCCAGCACGCCGGACGCCTTTGACACAAGGTTTTCAAAAATTACATGGGCGTTCAAATTGACATCAATATCATGAGCGCGCTTTACACAACCGATAAGTTTCCCGTTATGAAAAAGGCTTTCGGCATGGTGTTCGGAAACCTGGCTCTGTATTTCGCTGAGTTCCACGCCCTCGCCAAGCCTGGAAAGCGATCCGTTCAGCGCGGGATGGGCGGCGATTTTTGCTGCGGCATCGGCGGCGAAAGCTTTTTCAAGGAGAACCAGGTCAAAGGAATCGACTATCTTTATGAGAGCGAGAAACTCTTCCTGGGGCATAATTTCACCCATGCGAGCGAAACGGCTTGCGCCTTTTACCGCCTTGTCGTACCAGGGGAACTCATAGCCTTTGAGGTCTTCGGGCGTCATCTGCCCGATATACACCTGGTTGGGCGGGTACTCAACGGCTTTCTCAAAAGGGCGCAGGTGTTCGCCCAGTTTTTTCAGATACTCTGATTCAGGATTAACCACCCGCTCCGTAGTCTGCGTGGTGCCGTTATGCAGCACCATGTCCGGCGTGTGGATAAGCACATACGATGCGCCTTTTAGCACAGGTTTCGCCATTTTTGCCTCCGTAATAATTTAAAAAGGGGAAAAACTTTCTATTGGAAACAAGAAAGCCTTTCCCCTTCAATGTGTTCCGCAAAAGTGCGGAATGTTTCGTCTAACCTTTTTGGTTAATTCTCAAACACAGTCTGCTTGTCTACCTCTGTCTGAAGGGCTTTAAGGGCCTTTTCAACGAGTTTCCGGCGGAGTTTTTTCTCCTCCGATTTCTCAAGCGAGGGGTTCCCAAAAGGATGGGGTATTGCAACTGCGGGGACAATTCTGTTAGCCCCGACAGTGAGCGAGATGGGTACTACGGTACATACATGTACAACAGGAATCCCCGCGCGCTCTATTTCTTTGACCATCGTTGCGCCGCAACGAGTACAAGTCCCTCACGTGGATGTGAGTATAACCGCCTGTACACCGTCGTTGACAAGCTCACCCGCGATTTGAGACGCGAAAGCTTTGGAATTGGCAACTGATGTACCATTCCCGACTGTAGAATAAAAATACTTATACAGGCTGCCGATAGCGCCTTCTTTTTGCAGATCCGCCAAAACGTCAAGGGGTAAAACCCTGTCGGCGTCCTGGTTGGCGTATACCGGGTCGTAGCCGCCATGTGCCGTTTCATAGCCGGTGTCAGTCAAGTCAAGGCAGCCTTCAATGTCGTACTTGCCGTACTTTGAGGCGCTTGAGGACTCGATTTTATCCGGGTTGCTTTTGGGCACTATGCCGCCGCTTGTAACAAGGGCAATTTTGGCTTTGCCCATGTCTTTGACCGCGGCATTCGGCGCGACATTGTCAAAAACCGGCATGGCATACTCTGTCTCAAACTTTTCGCCTTTGATTTTCTTTAAAAGCATATCAACGGCGCGTTTTGAGCCGCGCTCTTCCATAAACACGTTCTTGCGTACGCCGCGGGAGAAATAGCCTTCCGCCTCGGCACTGCCGATTTCTTCCTTTTTGCCAAGCTTAAGCGCAAAGGCGGCAAGGTTTGGGGCGGCTTTACGCATGTCAGCCCCGGAATCCCCGGTTTTCAGGATGTACACATCCTTGCGGAAGGAATCCACCCCCGGGTTTTCGCTGTACATGGCGGTGACGGCAGGCACGTTAAGTTTTTCCAAAACAGCCTTGCTTATCGTTCCGCATGCCATACCGTAGCGCCCGGCGTTAAATGCGGGGCCGGCTACAAAAACATCGGGTTTGTGCTTCTCGATCATGGGAATGATGGTGTTTATCGCCTCTTCCACATTCTCGTTAAAATACGAATCGCCGCATATAATTGTGGCTACTATTTCTGCATCTGCCCCAAAGCGCTGCGAAAGCGCCAGGCCAGGCCCGACATGGCCTTCGCGAAGTTCAGGCTTATAGTCAGCCTTGTCTTCGCTCCCGACGCCTCCGTAAAACTGGTTGATATAGTGCACTACGCGCAACTTACTCAATTACAGCCTCCTGTCTTTTCTGAATTCATCAGTCTTTGAACTTGCAAAACTGATCCCTTATGCTCTTCATTTCGGACGCTATTTCATCCACGTTAAGAACCATTTCCATCATGCCGACCTGTTCGTCATAAACGGACGATTCTACCTCACTCTTGAATTCCTGCTCTGTACAATGGTATACCCGGAGTCCCAACGAGACTCCTGCTAATGGACCTGCAAAAGTCGGGTCACCGTTTGTTACTGTCTCGGCGGCAAGGCCGGCGGCCTCACCCTCGGCAGCGCCGATGATTACAACTACGTTTTCCGCACCGTACTCATCAACAAACGCTTTTACCCTCTTCTGGTTTTCAAGATCCATAGCTCCTGCAGCCGTTCAGACAAAGCATTCGGTTGAGGAGAAGACTACTTCGTACCCGCCGCTTTTAAGACATTCGTCTATCGCGGGGCCGGGTACGCCATCTCTGTCGCCAATGACAATCATTTTCTTGCCACTAAACAATCCCATGTTATTCCTCCTGTGTTAGGATAGTATTAAGCACAATAACATTGCTCTTTGTTAAATGTCCCGGGCGCTCATTTTATTAAAGCCCAGTTCATTTGTCGCTCCGGTGATTACCTGAATCTCCGCCTCTATGGAACCGTCCGGGCGAAGGGAACCGGCAAACCCGCCGGCGATCTTGTCCGTATAGTCCAGTGTCCCGATGATTTTGTCCATGGGCGGAAGAACGATAACTTCGTTCGCATTGCCGCCGGTGACAACCGCGTTGGCCGCGGCGTCGGCGTCCGCAAGCGATTGGGACTTGCCATCGCGCCCTGCATATTCGTCCGTCACGATAACGGTTTTAATGCCTTCGCCTTCGATTTTCTTGCAGTTCATGATAAGGTCGGTGTCCGGGTTGCCGAACCCTTCCTGGGAAACAATGGCCGCGTCCAAACCAAGGTAGCGGCAGAGTTTTGCCGTCCAGTTTGAGGAGCGTTCCTTGTCCGCAAGGTACACGTTTTCGTTCGTGATTATTACACCAACAAAGTTGATATCTTTCCCGTGGCGCTCATAAAGGTCGTGGATAATAGGGTTATTCTGGTGATGGTATGTGGTGTTTTTGTCACACGCCGATACGCAGTTGCCGCTTACGATAGCGCCGTCCATTACCTCTGTGGGATACAGGATGGTGGGGACGATTTTTTTCGCGTCCACGCCGTACACGTAGGTGTCATGCAAAAGGCCCTGGGTTTGGAGCATGTACACATAGCCCACTTTGGGCAGGTTCGGGTATTCGGCGATGGCATCAAGAAGCGGTTTTGTTTCGTAGACTTCCACCGTATCCGGCGTAAGGTCTTTCGCTTTGGAGCCAAGGTATTCGGCGGTTTTGAAACCGGCCATACGCGCCGCAGCTTCGTACTCGTACTGGCTAAGGCCGTCCCTTGGTTCTATCACCAAACAGATATTCTTTGTTTGGGAGAAAGGGGTGTACTCAGCCCCGGGGCCGGACATGTCGACAATGCCTTCCTGAAAGCCGACGATTTTTCCGCATGTCACAACCGCCGCACCGCACAGGACGTTTGTGCGGCCGGAGCCAACGACATCGACTTTGCTACGCATTCCGGGGAAAATACCGCCGGGGCCGGAAACTTTTACGCGCGGCTGGATGACGTCCTTTACCGGCGTTATGCGCGTTTTTTCTCCGGGAAGCGCTATTTCCACTTTAACGTCTTTAATGTGTTCGTCTTCCAGTACAAGGCTTGTTATTTCGGTTTTGCTGACATACAGGACACCTTTTTCAACTTTCGTGGTATCCCCGAATTGTACGCCGTTAATGTTAATTTTTCCCAGTTCAAGACGCATTCTTAATCTCCTTCGTTCGTTTATAGGGCTTTTTGGATCATGGCTTCAATACTGTCAGCCGTTACGTCATCTTTTGTGAGTTCAGCGATTTTCTGACCGTCCCTGTAAAGGGTAATGGTCGGAAGGCCAAGAACCTGCTCGGAAATCGCCAGGCGTCTTGCCTTGGCGGCATCCAGCTTGGTGAATTTCACCTGTTCACCGTATTTTTCCGAAAGCTCCGTTACCTGGGGCATTAACGCTTTGCAGGGCTCACAGCTTTCACTCCAATAATCAACCAACACAAGACCTTTCGCGTCTTTTACTTCCGCCTGAAACGTATCTTTGTCTAACGCAAGCACCGTACTTTCCTCCTACTGTTCTATGTATTTTTCCGCATGGACTGCCGCAATCGCGCCGTCCGCTGCCGCTGTGACAACCTGCCGAAGTGTTTTTTTCCGGCAATCCCCCGCAGCGTAAACACCGGGTATGTTTGTGCACATATTTTCATCGGTCAGGATATAACCGCCTTCCATAGTGATTTTGCCTTCGAATATCTTTGTGTGCGGGTCAAAACCTATGAACACAAAAAGCCCGAACGTCCCGTCATCCGGGTCGGCATTGAATTCCGTTACTTCCCCTGTCTGTGTGTTCTTGACAAGGATTGTATCGAGGATGCCTGTTTCACCCCGCGCTTCTTCCACAACGGAGTGGAAAATAAAGTTGAGTTTGGGATTGTCAAAGGCTTTTTGAAGCAGGGATTTCGCGGCCCGCATTTCCGCTTGGCTTTTACGGTAAATAACCGTTACTTTCCTGGCAAAACGGGCAAGGTACAGCGCTTCCTGTATGGCACTGTCACCGGCACCCACAACAAACACTTCCATTTCCTCAAAAAACGCCGCGTCACAGGTGGCGCAGTACGAAACACCCTTGCCGGTAAATTCCGCTTCGCCCTTGCAGCCTATCAGCTTCGGGAACGCCCCGCTTGCTATAATGACCACCCTGGCCTTGTATTCGCCTTTTTTCCCCGTGACCGTCTTTTCATCCCCGGAAAAATCCACCGAAGTTACTTCGTCCGTCACGCGCTCCACACCGAAGCGTTCGGCCTGTTTAAGCATTTTATTAATCAGGGTCGGCCCTGTTTCTTCTTCTTCCGAACCGGGATAGTTTTCTATTTCGCTCGTTATGGCCGCCTGTCCGCCGACCTTTGTTTTTTCAATAAGCAAAGTCGAAAGCCGACTGCGGCCGGAGTATATTCCGGACGACAACCCCGCAGGCCCGGAACCGATTATAATGACATCATATAAATTGCTCATAGCATGCTCCAGTGTTAAGCTTATTTCGTCAAAGTTTAATTATAGCTGAGGAACCGAAATTCCGCAAGCGTTTTTTCGCTTTGTTTTTAAAATAACTCCCAATTTCCATAAATACTGAAAGACAGGCAAGGGCGCAAAGGGGGTGAAGGCGGTTCCGCCCGTCCCTTATGCGCCCTGCGGCACTATTTTTCAGTTAATCTTTACAGCAAACTTTCCGGTGCCGTGTAGGTAAGGCCAAAATCACGGGCTACCGGCTCGCAGGTGAGGTGTCCCTTGTAGCAATTCACGCCGAGCATGAGGCCGGGATCGGTTTTAACGGCGGCTTCCAGGCCCATATTCGCGATTTTAAGGCCGTAGCGCAAGGTCGCGTTGGTAAGGGCGAAGGTCGATGTCTGGCTTACAGCACCGGGCATGTTGGCAACGCAGTAATGGATTACGCCGTCCACTATAAACGTGGGATTGTCATGATAGGTGGCTTTTGTTGTTTCACAGCAGCCGCCCTGATCTACGGCCACGTCCACGATAACCGAGCCGGGTTTCATACTTTTAAGGAATTCGCGTTTAATCAGTTTGGGGGCCGCGGCTCCGGGTATCAGTACCGCACCGATGACCAAATCGGCCTCGGGAAGCGCCGCTTCGATATTGGCCATAGTAGAATACATGGTCCGAACGCCGAAAACGTCGTCCAGGTAGGTCAGGCGGTCGAAGTTGTTGTCAAAAATTGTGACATTCGCGCCCAGGCCCATGGCTGTTTTCAGCGCGCCTGTGCCGACAATACCGCCGCCGATAATAACAATATTGCCTTTATCCACGCCGACAGCCCCTCCGAGCAGGACACCGCGGCCGCCGACGGGCCTTTCAAGGCAGCGCGCACCAGCCTGCACGCTCAGTTTGCCGGCTATTTCGCTCATCGGGCGCAGAAGCGGAAGGCCGCCGGCCGCATCCCGAATGGTTTCGTAGGCTACTGCCTTTGACTTGGTGCTCAAGAGGGTTTCGGTCAGGGTTTTGTCCGCCGCCAGATGCAGATAGGTGTAAACAATTTGACCTTCGCGGATAAGGGGGTATTCATCGGGCAGGGGCTCTTTTACTTTGGCAACCATCTCGCAGGTTTCCCACACATCCTTGGCTGTAGGCAAAATTTTGGCTCCCGCCGCGGTGTAATCTTCGTCTGTCAGTGAAGAGCCGAGGCCGGCCCCCGCCTGAACAAAGACCTCGTGTCCGTTATTGATGTACTCCCGGACATTGTTTGGCGTAAGACCCACACGGTATTCGTTGTGCTTGATCTCTTTAACTGTACCTATACGCATCATAGAACTCCTTCAAAATGGATTACCCTCGCTGGGGCTTTGCTTGCATTATGTACCCACTTCCAGCACAAAGATATTGCGGGATGGTTAATAGTTTACTGCTGTTATGTAATTTTCGCCAAAAACCTGTCGGTTTTTTCACCTTTATTCTCCGCATTATATCACAAAAGTGAAATGCGTCAAGGGGAAATCGTCTATTTTTTGGGCAAAAAAAGACTGCTGTTCCAAAAGCCAAGGTTCCGGAACAGCAGTCAAAATTAAACTTAAATGGTAACAAAGAGCGAAAGAACGAAAACGCAGACCATGGCGGCAATACTGCCTACGGCTGTACCGCCGGAGACGTTAAAGAAGCCTTCCCTCATGGTGAGGTTATCCGAACGTACAACTACCCAGAAATGGCTGGCATTTACGTGGTAGAAGAAGGACGCGCCGGCTGTCAACGCCAAAGCGACAATAACCGGGTGCAGACCGAGGTACGGCATAAACGGCAGCATAATCATGGAGCCGGTTATCAAAGAAACCGTGGCCGAACCGTTTGAAAGTACCAACAGCAGGGTTACAAAGAAGGGGATAAGGACGACAGGCATCGCCGTAGCGGCAATGCTGGCACCCATGAATTCACCGATACCGGAAGCGCGGAGAACAAAGCCGTAAGAACCGGCTGTACCTGTCGCCAGGATGATGAAGGCGGAGGTGTCAACGGACTTGGAGAACCACTTGCTAATCTGCTCCCTGCTCAGTTCTTTGGCGGCAAGGAAGAAGCACATAACAACGCCGATACCAAGGGCCATTACCGGGTGGCCAATAAAGGCCATCAGGGGAAGAATGCCGTAAAGGGCGTGAGCGGAGCCGCCGGCCACAATGGGGAGTCTTCCGAAAGAGTTCAGACAAATCAAACCAATGGGAACGACCAAACAGGCGAAGGACAAAGGCGCGCCGGGAAGGGGTTTATCGGATTTGATGGTAAGATCATCGTTCACCATGGTAGCGTCAACCGCGTCTGATTTGGCGGGATCGGGGAACCTGCCGACACAGAACTTGGAAGTACAATAGATGAGCGCCGCGACGCTGTAAGCCATAGCAACGATCAAGCCCAGGGCGATCATGAGGCCCAGGTCGACACCTAAAGTACCAGCCGCGGCCAGGGGGCCAGGGGTGGGGGGTACGATAGTGTGGGTAGCCATAATACCAGCGTTCAAAGCGCCGAAAGCCGCGATACGGGGAGTGCCGGACTTGGCGGAAACCGTACGGGCAACAGGGGTCATGATGACGATGGCCGTATCGCTGAATACGGGAATGGATACCAGGTAGCCGGAAAGCATCATCGCAAGGGCGGCATTCTTTTTGCCGACCCATTTAAGGATGGTATTCGCGATTACCAGCGCGCCGCCGGTTTGTTCCAAAATGATACCGATGGTACAGCCCAAAAGTATGACTATACCAATGTTACCGATTGTGGTACCGAAGCCGGTAATTACTACCGGGATAACGGTCTGAAGGGGTATGCCGAAGGCGATACCCGCACCAATGGCGCCAAGCAACATGGCATAAACAGGGTTTGTTTTCCCCTTGGTTATCAACAGTACAATAGCGATTAAGCTTACAATCATTACCACTACTGACATTGGGCCGGCATCTAAACGCACAGCATCAATATTAATCATATACTTTTATCTCCTTTGATAAAATTAATGAAAAAACAATCGAAAAACGCGCGTCTCTTTCCTCTGATCAACCGCACGTTTGCCGTTATTGTTGTCCCAATACCACAAAAAGGTTTTAAGCTTTCAGGGTATATCCTCCTCGCAATAAAAACCCCGTAATAAAGAAAAGAGCCCACTCCTAGCCGCCCCTGAGATTGGCGATAGCTGCTTCTCCCTGGCGCTCACTTTTAAGTGTAACCACTGGCTTAGCCTCCTTACTTTATAATGTTGTTATGCAATGATAGCTCTCCAGGCCCAACACCTCATTTTATAAAAGTCGGGCAACAGGAATCAGCCTAAAGGATAATGATACCATGAAAACAGGGGGCGTCAAGTGAAAAAACCAAAAATATGGAAAAAAACACGAAAAGAGGGCGGAAAAATGATAACCGCCCTCCGGCGGCATACCGTTACCGTATTTTGTGTATACAAATGTATACATAATTATATCTCGTTTTCTCTAAACAGCATCTTTTTCAGTAATATGTCTTCCAAGTTTCTTCTTCCGTCTATTATCATCATAATATAAACAATTTCATTTTCTATTTTAAATATAATTTTCCAATAATCTACGTTTAATTCTCGATACATTAAATACCCATACTTTCCTAAATCAGGTACTATTCTACACCTTTCAGGATAGATATCCAATGTATTTACTTGCTCATAAATTTTATCCATTACGTTAACCGCATATGTTATATTTGTTTTTGAAATATATTCTATTATCTCATCAAGATCATCTTTTGCAGGAGATGCCCATTTGATTGTATATTTTTTATCCATGTTTTAATCCATATTTTTGCCTTATCTCAGAAAATACTTCTTCATTATCATAAATTTTCCCTTCCTGTAGTGCTTTTTCAGAAAACTGTAGTAATTTCATCAAAGATAATGCGTTAATCATACTTTGATAGGATTCTATATCCAGAAAAACCCCTCTTGCCTCACCATGTTGCGTAATTATTATAGGATTTTTATTTTCATTTATATAATCCATAACTTCTGCAGCATTAGCTTTTATATAGGATATTGGTTTTACATCCTCTTTCAAATTTATGTTCATGGGAATCTCCTAAAATGGTACTTTAATAATACTAAATAAAGACCATTCTGTCAACATTTCGCAAAGCGGTATGTATATCAAAACTCCTGATTTTCGTAAAGAATTACTAAAACATACATTGACAATTTAAAAAATTTATCGTAGTATCCAATAAATTGTGCATGAGTAATGCATAAAATAAATAAGGGGACTACCATGGCATATTATATCGAAACGTTTTTCAGAACCATACAACCAATCGTATGGGGACCGCCGAGCTGGATTATTCTGCTGGGTGTCGGGCTCATTCTCTCAATCAGAACAGGTTTCCTGCAAGTTACAAAATTCTCTCACTACTGGGACAGAACAATTCTTGACATGTTCAGAAAGCCTGAAAACAGGAAGAACAAGTCAACGGGAAGCGGGGACATTACACCCTGGCAGGCCATCAACACCGCGTTTTGCGCGACTATGGGTGTAGGTACGCTTGCGGGTACGGCTACCGCCATCGGCTTTGGCGGCCCTGGCGCGGTATTTTGGATGTGGGTTGTAGGCTTTTTCGGCATCGCAACCAAATTTTCGGAAGTTACCCTGTCGGTACATTTCCGCGGGTTTAACAAAAAGGGCGAA
>Ga0209755_10006231_pt1 | contig 13297 bp, 12 predicted proteins | sample TergutCo191P1_FD_187301 | JGI IMG/M metagenome (GOLD analysis project Ga0209755, IMG submission 187301) | Cornitermes sp. P1 segment gut microbial communities from Petit-Saut dam, French Guiana - Co191P1 (SPAdes) (version 2) | ecosystem: Host-associated > Arthropoda: Insects > Digestive system... | reverse complement strand
TACAATGTTGCGTCGGAAGAACCGCACACGAGTCAATCATCTATTGACATAATGGGCGAAGCCACTTTACACAGCTCTACGTTCAGCCTTAATGGTATAATATACACCCTACCTGTACACTTTTCAGAACTTGAAGCCAATGGTTGGAGCTTTTGTGAGGTTGAAAACGAGCATGATTTTGCTACATACACAATAGAGCCGGGTGATTTTGATGTTATAAGACTGGCTAACGGTGACCATAATATATTCGTGTTTTTCACCAATTTCACTGATGAAATATCCCTACTGCGCGAAGTGTACATAACAGGGGTTTCTGTTCTTCGTGGAACAAATAATGCAGAACTTATTTTTCCGGGAAATATCATAATTGGCTCAACATATGAAGAAGTGCTTGCAGTGCATGAAGATTATTTAGGATACATCATTGAACTTGAAAGAGCTTACAGATATGGTTTTCGTACTGTCCCTTACTCCTGGACCACGCTCAGCGTACAGTTTGATGTTGAAAACCTTCAAGTAACTTTTATGCAACTGGATTACTGGGGTTGGCTTGAACTGTCACGAACACTCCCGCCGACCGAAGTTGATATTGAGCCTGAGCCTGTCGTAGATATTGACGGGTTAAGTCACGATTTGAAGAGTCGAGAATTTTATCTTGACGGTGTTATATACACTCTACCCTTCAAAATATCAGAATTGAGAGCTAACGGTTGGGATTTTTGTGAGGTTAATAACGACGAAGACCCTGAAACCTATATACTGGAAGCCGGAGAGCGTACAGGTTGGTGGAGAGCGTGGATTGTGACTAACGGGGAACAGTTTGCAGAAATTAGACTTACCAACTTGTCCGAAAGTAAACTGCCTGTAAGCGAAAGTTATGTTGACGGATTTGCAACAGCCAGACTTGTCGCAAGTGGCTTACACCCTGTATTTCCGGGGAACATCACGATTGGCTCTTCCTATGAGACTTTGGTGACAGCACATGGAGAACCTCGTATTAGGTGGTCAGAATATTCTTTTGATTTTTCTGCGGAATTTGTCCACATGTTCATCCGAATGTGTTGCCATGCCGAGCGAATTGTGTATATTGGTATGGTTTATTTACCATAATATATAGCCCGGGAAGACAAGGGAACGGTTAATCCGGAAAGACAAGGGGAGGGCGTAATGATGGCTTGGACTATAACATTAACTATAATTGGTGCCGGAATTTTTGCTATTTTCCGCTTGAAGAGTGGCTCAACAGCAAAACAATCCCGTATTACATTTTGGGTACTCGTTTCGCTCATATTCATTTCTGTAGCATTTGTTTCAACTGTGGTAATTGTTCTTAGTTTTCAATGGCGGGCGCCCCCTGAACCTGAAATAACTTACGGAGAGTTTCCGTTCAGGCTTGAATATGAAATAGACGGTGAGCGTTTTGTCATAGAAGATGTCGTGATTGTTGAGTTTATGGGAAGTTTCAGAGGGAATCCAACAACCAGACCTTGGCGGAGTTGAAGTCGCACGTTTTTGCATACTAATGAAAATGATTTGTATGGAGGTCGGTTCCTGTTGCATGAGGCATATGGGGCAAGTATTTATTTTAACCCGGGAGATGCAAGGTACTTCATGGGATATTTAGGACATATTGAGGACGAACCTGTTCAAGGAACGGCTCCCGGCATTATGCCATATATCAGAGTACGCTACCCTCACAATAGACCATTTATGCCCGCCGTTAGAATTGAGGACGCACATGAACTTTTAGCAGATTATGAAATAACTATAATCAGTTGGGAATACACATCGCCGATAGTGAATAGGTTTGGATAAGACAAATGAACCGTCCCCCTGTCTGACAAGCAAGACTTGAAACGAGGAGCATTTTTAACTATGCATGATAATGTTAAAAAGACAAATGAACCGTCCCCCTGTCTGCGAATCGTGGTTGTGGTATTCATGGGGTTGTTCGGTGTTTTGTTGCTGACCGGCTGTGTTACTCCCGGACCTCAGCAGATGACAATTTTGGTATATAACGCTCCGAATGATTTGCAGATAGAAGTTGTTTACCATGAAGATTTATCAGATTTTATCATGGCAAGAGTTAGCCGAAGATTATGGGAATCTACCTATCAATTTACCTTATCCCGACATCATGTCGATGGCTGGCATCATGAGGATATTACAGTTCTGGTCAGTAGCGAAGATTATGGTGAGTTTGAGGTGACCATTCCTGTGCCGCGTGGTTGGATCGATTTTTCTGTTCGGTTGGATTTAGAAACTCAGTCCATATCGCGAGGGTACACACACGGAAGAAACCTTATGATTATGTCCATTTGGCTGATTACTCTTTTTTCTATGGATAGTGTTTTATTCTTTTTATTTAGGTATCGAAAAAAACGAAGTTGGGTATTATTTATTACGATAAATTTGTCGGCGCAAGTGATATTTATAGGGATTTGGTCTCTTTTCCATATTTTTATTTCCGCAAACGCAGTTCTTGCTCTCCTCGCTTTTTTTACGTTAACGCTTCTCATTCCCGGTGTTCGACTGGCAAAGTTTGTCACGGAAATTGTCCTGTATATAAATAAGCTTACAGAACATTCAAAAGGGCGCGCTACGGCATTTGCAATTGTCATAAATTTACTTGCGATAGTCGTTGTTATAATAATGGGTATCTTTTTACCCTTGCCGAGATTATAAGACATCGCTCACTGTTTTCCTAAATCGGGAGACAGGAAAAGATTAGCCTGTTTGTGCTACCAGTCTGAAAAACAGGGTGTTTTCGTCTATGTTGTCGCTTATGATTCTGCTGTGGTCAGTCCACAGTGCTGCGCTGGATAGATAGACGACAATGCCGTCATATCCTATGGGGACAAGGAAAGTGTATTCTCGTATCACGTGAGCGGCACCGTCGACCCATGCGGTCGAGATTTCTTCATATCTGATAAAATATTCGCGTTCCTCACCGTTTAAATTGATTGTTCTGTTTGACGTTCGAAAGCCGGGAATATCACTTTCGGGAAGCTGCAGATGTGCCACGGATTGCTCATTTAAATTGATGGTGTAGTAATCGACATGCCCGATAATATAACCATAACCGTACTGATTAGCTTCTTCATCATCGAAAATCAACATGATTGTGGCGCGGATGAATTCGTAGCCGGGCTTTGTCGGGAGGTCTTCGAGCGATTCAAGTATATCAACAAATAACAGTGAAGCTGTTCCAACGGTGGTTATTGAAGGATCCAGATTAGTAACTGTGTGAAAATCATACGATCTGCCGGATGTTGCATTGATTTGCAGTCCCAAAACTGTAAAATTCGGTTCCAGTACATCGCCTACCACATCGCCGCAGAGCGTGCAGACCGGAGGCTCTTGAAAGTTTGCTTCGGTCGGTTCGTGGGGGGTAGGACCGGCGGATATTTCACCGCAGTCAAGGCAATATCTGGGTGTGTGACAGTCGGGGATTCTCCAAAAATGTCTGCACTCAATAATCTCAAAGTCAGGGGGCTCAATTTCCGGTGCGGGCGTGGGTCTCGGAGTGGGTCTTGGGGTTGCCGTAACTTCCGGCTCGATAATTTCGTCGGCGCATCCGACAACAAGAAAAAGTACAAAAATGAGTAGAAATAATGATTTAGTTAACGCTTTCAATATGTGTTTACCTCGTGTGCTGTTTTGATCATAACTACCCTGAATTATAATGCATATCAATTATAAAATCAATATTACAGCAAATTGAATTTTTTTTATAGAAATTGAAAAAATTTTGTGATATACTGCCTGTGGTGCATTGAGGCCATTTTTAATGTTACAGCTTATTGAAGGGAAAGACGACTGTGGCTACGGATAATATGGATATAACGCAAAAATTTAGCGGCGGTAATCCTGTTAAGAATATGCTTAAAAAGTTTAGAGGTAACGCCGGGGATAATTTCGACAATGTAGTGTTGGGTCAGTTTGATAATTTAGACATGATAACACTTAGCTCAATTGCGATTATGCTGAGTGATACCAAGTCAAGAACAAACTCGCCCTATATCAGTTCGATGAAAAAAGCTGACGTTGGGATTATGTTGCTGAATTTCTGCAGAGAGACTTATGACATGACGAGCATAGAGCAGTTTGACATGTTTTTCAGCGAGTCCTTTTATCATCAAATGATCAATAAGCACCTTCGCAGCACTAAAACTTTTGTCAAAAGAGGCATAGAAGAAACCCTGCCAAAGCGTTCTCCGCCGGGAAAAGCGAAAAAAACAAATAAAATCTATCTTGATAAAATCTGCGAATCTATAGGACTTTTTGAGCCGGTTAAGCTCATATCCGCACTTTCCGGAAACGATGAGATTACAGATTCAAGGCGTAACTATAAGCTTGACCATCTCAGCGACTATTACCGAGATGCGCTCATCTATCTTGTTGACGTACTGCTGACCTGTACATGCATTTCAAAGATGCTGTTTGTAGAGAGAATGGTAAAAGGCGTTGATGAGAATTCCGAGTTTTGCCGTATCATCAAGAATATGACGCAGTCAATTGATAACATAAACTTAATAATCAGTAAGTCCCGCCCCATTTACAAACAGTATTATCAATCTGAACTGGGTAATATAAGCGGTGACGATTTGCTTTACGGCATGGCTATAACCATCATGGTAAACAGGTTAATAAAAAAAGACATTGAGGATGCGGACACCCCCGGTGCTGACCATAATGTCTCAGATTTCCAGGACTTTAATGCGTTCATGACAACTTGGCTTGATTCAATAGCGGTGGATAACAAATCTGATGACATTGGTGCGCTTATTTTGCAAATAATCGCGCTTTCCGTCAAGGGAAATTACGGTTTGCTGATAAATGCTCTTGCACAGCTTACTGATTGGGAGAGTTATTACGAAAGCAGGGTGGCTTACTACGAGAAGGAAAGAGCCAAAGAAAGATACTTACAAGGCGTTTTTGATTAAAAAAGTTTTGACTAGAGAAAGGGAATGGTCATATTAGTGCAGTTAGTTTTAATTATTGTCGGAAGTTTACTTTTTCTTTTGATTGCCATAATCTTCTGTATTGCCCCGGGGAAGATGTCGGCAAGTGCAAAGAAAACGGCTGAGGTTTTTTACGGACTCTATTGTGCGCACAGAGGACTCCACACGGAGGACCAGGCAATACCCGAAAACTCGCTTTCTTCATTTGTTGCCGCGAGAGAAGCCGGTTATGGCGTGGAACTCGATGTGCAAATGACTAAAGATGAAAAGATTATTGTCTTTCACGATTACGATTTAAAGCGTACTTGCGGTGTAGACAAGATGATACACGACCTCACATATTCGGAACTGTCGGAGTATACTCTGTTTGAAACAGATGAGAAGATTCCGCTGCTTTCCGAAGCTCTTGAGGTTCTGGGAGAGGCTCCTGTTGTGGTTGAGCTTAAACCTGCAGGAAGAAAGAAAAATAAACTCTTTTGCAAGAACACGCTTGATGTTCTGAGAAAAGACGGAAAGATATGGTGCATGGAGAGTTTTGACCCGAGGATCGTCGGGTGGTTCAGAAAAAATGCACCGGATGTTTTAAGGGGTCAACTCAGTAGCTTGCCTCGCTTCCTTGAGCCGCTTTCGAGATATACTGCGCTCATTTTGGGCAATCTACTGACGAACTTTATCTCCCGCCCCCACTACCTCGCTTTCTCAAACACCTACAGACCGCTTACGGTTAAGCTTTGCAGATTTTTAGGCGTAATGCGTATCGCATGGACGATTCGCCCCGACCAAGATGTTGAGCGGGTTGAGAGAGAACATGACATGATTATATTTGAGTATTTCACGCCAAGTCCGCGGTATAAATAAAGAGTCATAGAATAATGCCTACTGTAGATTGAAAAAGGTGTTTATAAATGAGGTTGGGGAGTCTTTTGCGGAGATTGTAAAAGGATAGCAGCGTCTGAGGGGGATTTTAATATGAAGATACAAATTGTTGACGACACCAGCATTTTAAGGCTGGTCTTAAAAGATATTCTGGTAAAATATTGTGCTATTGACGAGGAAAATGTTTACGAGTCTGACAATGGGCTGACTGCCATTAAGGACTATAAGGAGAATCAACCGGACATTGTGTTTCTCGATATTGCCATGCCCGAATATGACGGCAAATACGTCATAGGGGAGATACTTAGTTATAATCCCAATGCAGTAGTCATCATGTGTACGTCATCTTCGGACAAAAATAACATACGAGAATGTTCCTTAGTCGGCGCAGTGGATTATATAATCAAACCTCCCAGGGTGGACAGGGTAAAGAGAGCTATGGCTAAGGCAAAATCAATAATTACCGGATTGGATACGAGCGGCAACTTACAATCTCCTGTGAGTACATATGCTCCGCAAGCCGATATGCAAACCAAATCACGCGAAAAAATTGATGAAGTCGCCAAGCTGAGAAGAGAAGTCAGTGAACTTAAAAAGGAAATGGAAGATATAAAAGAGACGCTCCAAATCAAAGGAATTACTCTCATTAACAGAAATTAAGCAAATTTCTTCGGCTCGAAAAATTTATGCAAAGGAGGGTCAGTAATATGAACAATTCTGAAAAGCATAAAGTACTCGTAGTAGATGATACTCCAATGAACTTGCGGGCATTGAGCATTAACTTGCAGCCTGATTATACTGTGTTTGTGACGACCGACGGTGCAACAGCAATAAAAATCGCAGAAGAATCCATGCCCGATATAATTTTGCTTGATGTCATAATGCCCGATATGGACGGTTATGAGGTGCTGGACGCGCTTAAAAAATCGGACAAAACAAAAAATATTCCTGTTATTTTCATTACGGGTCTGGACGATAATACCAATGAAGAAAAAGGGCTTGCCCTCGGTGCGGTAGACTATATAAACAAATCGCACAGCAAGGCGGTTATTAAACTGAGGATAAAGCTTCAACTACAGATTGCCGACCAACTGTATACAATCGAGCAACTTAACAGCAGCCTAAAGGACGCGCTCGATGAATCTAAGACGGCAAGTCTTGCAAAGTCGTCTTTTTTGGCCAGAATGAGTCATGAGATACGCACACCGATGAATGCCATACTGGGTATCACAGAGCTGATAATGCAAGATGCATCAATCTCTCCCGAGACGTTTGATGGAGTAAGCAGGATTCACAGCTCGGGTGATTTGCTGCTGAGTATAATAAATGATATTCTCGACATATCAAAAATTGAAGCAGGAAAGTTTGAGCTTATCCGTGAAGAATATAGCCTTGCGGCTTTGCTCCACGATACCCTGAATATGCATATTTTGAGACTGGATAGCATCCCCGTTGAGTTTAGCCTAAGGTTATCCGAAAGCTTGCCCGATACTCTGTTTGGCGATGTTCTTCGTATTAAGCAGATACTAAACAATTTGCTATCAAATGCTGCCAAATACACACGTGAGGGCGAGATTGTTATGGAAGTTGAAGCCCGCTCGGTATCTCGGGGGTTAAGCTCTGAAAACGACTCTGATATAGAACTGGTTTTTGTTATCCGCGATACAGGTGTCGGCATGACTCCCGACCAGGTAAGCAGGCTTTTTGATTTATACACACGGTTTAAGACCGAATCCAGCAAAGCAACCGAGGGTACAGGCTTGGGCATGAGCATTACACAGGATTTGCTTAATGTCATGGACGGTACAATCCATGTAGAGAGTGAGCCGAATGTAGGTTCGGTTTTTACAGTGACAATTCCGCAAAAAAGAGTTGGCGAAAATGTACTTGATAATGTAGTTGCCGAGAATTTGCGTCGGTTACGCCTTGAACATACGGACTTGGCGGAACATGCGTCGAAACTCGGATTTGAGCGTTCACTCATGCCTTACGGCAGCGTGTTGCTTGTAGACGATACGGAGTCGAACCTATATGTTGCAAAAGGTTTGCTTCTGCCGTATGGCTTAAAGTTTGAAACGGCGGACAATGGATTTAAGGCGATAGATATAATTAAAAGCGGGAAAGTTTTTGATGTAATTTTTATGGACCATATGATGCCTAATATGGATGGGCTGGAAACAGTCAGGCGAATTCGTGATTTGGGCTACGATAAACCCATAATTGCTCTGACTGCAAACGCAATGATGGGGCAGTCAGAGCTGTTCTTATCTTGTGGTTTTGACGATTTTTTAACCAAGCCTGTGGATATTCGTATATTGGATTCGTTACTCAATAAATGGATACGCGACAAGCACCCGCCCGAAGCACCGAAGGCGGCACACCTGCACACAGACGACGATTACGACGATACCGACGGGCAAGATTTTCACTACGATTTGAGCAAACAGATGATGGACGCTTTTGCAAAAGATGCAAGCCATGCTATAAATGTAATGGAGAGCTTGCTTAAAAATCGAGACACGTATACTGACGAGGATGTGAAGCTGTACGAGGTAAAGGCGCATTCCATAAAGAGTGCATTAACTGTAATAAATGAGGCGGAGCTTTCGGGGAAGGCTCTTAAACTGGAAAAAGCGGCGTTGGCGCATGATATGGAGTTTGTGTTTTCGGAAACTCCCGCGTTTATTGATGAGCTGAGGGCTGTTTTGGATAAAATTTCGTAAACTCTTTCAAAAAACTGTTGACAAAAGGAGAGGAACAGTTTATATTTATTATTAAGAATAAGAATGATTCCTATTCTTAATAATATTAAAGGAGAAAGATTATGTCATTGATTGGAAAGAAGGTTGGAGATTTTAAGACGCAGGCTTTTGTTAATGGGGATTTCAAAGAGGTGTCGAGTGATGATTTAAAGGGGAAATGGTCTGTTTTCGTGTTTTATCCCGCTGACTTCACCTTTGTTTGCCCGACGGAACTTAGTGACCTTTCTGACACGTACCCGGAGTTTCAAAAAATAGGGTGCGAAGTTTACTCTGTTTCTACTGACACGCATTTCACACATAAGGCGTGGCATGATGTTTCTGATACTATAAAGAAAATTAAGTATCCCATGCTGTCTGACCCGACTCATAAAATCTCGGAAGATTTTGGTGTTCTCATTGAGTGCGAAGGCTTGGCCCTCAGAGGTTCTTTTATTGTAAATCCTGAGGGTGAGATTGTTGCATACGAAGTAAACAGTCTCGGTATCGGCAGAAATTCAAGTGAGCTACTGAGAAAGGTTCAGGCTGCACAATTTGTTTCAGAGCACGGCGACCAAGTCTGCCCCGCAAACTGGGAGCCGGGTGCAGAGACGCTAAAGCCGGGACTGGATCTGGTTGGCAAGCTGTAAGAGTGTACAGATAATAGGCGCGGTGAGCCGTAAGGCTCACCTTGCACTATAAAAATAGAGAAGGAGAAGATTATGTCTTATTTTGATGATAATTCAATTGCCCAAATCAGGCAGGTTATGGAGCGCATTTCCGGAGATGCTTCTATTTATGCAGTGCTTGAGCGAGAAGGGGAACTGTCGGAAAAAATACGTGAGTTTTTGAGTGAATTTTCCGAAGTTACAGACAGGATAAAAATTTACATTTACGATAAAGGCGATAATGCCGAGGTCGAAAGCAAAATAGAAACTTCCGTTTTCCCTGCAATTGCTCTCATCAGGGGCGACGGTTCTTTTTCCGGCGTCAGTTTTCACGGGCTTCCCGCCGGACATGAGCTTGAATCTTTTGTGTTGGCGATATATAATGTAGCGGGGCCCGGGCAGCCTATTTCAGATTCTTTGCTTGATAAGATAAAGATGATAGATAAGCCTGTGAACATAAAAATCGGCGTTAATCTTTCATGTACCATGTGTCCGGACTTGGTTCAGGCGTGTCAGCGCATCGCGGCTATGAGCGAGAACATATCCGCAGCAATGCTGGATTTGCAATATTTTCCCAAAATGAGAAAACAGTACCGTGTTATGAGCGTACCGGTTATAATAATAGATGATAAAAAGACTGTTTTCGGTAAAAAAAGTATCGAGGAAGTGCTTGAACTTCTTATATAAATCAGGAAGGTGAATAGTTATGACCGGAGCGCAAAGAGAGATTTTGCAAATTGTGAGAGAACACCCGCATCAGACAGCAGAACATATTTACACTGTGGCAAAGAAATCCATGCCTAATATTGCTCTGGGAACGGTTTATCGCAATCTCGGCAAGTTTTCTGAAAGCAAAGTTATACAACGAATTGCCCGCAGTGATTCTCCCGATCTCTTTGACCCGACCACTACACCGCATAACCACATGATTTGCACCAAATGCGGCAGGGCGGAGGATATTGATTTACCCGGTATTGAAGAATATTTTACAAAAAACACAGATAAAAAGATTGAGTCATTTGAGCTTTTATTGTATTATAGATGTTTAGAATGTTGTTAAGGCGGTAAAATGACTTGACCAAAGAAAAGCTTTTTTCTTATGTGTCCTATGCTGCAGTTGTAGTATTTGCAATATTGTTTCTATATTTTGGAAACATGATAGCCAGCCAAAACATGGCTGTAGACTTCGGAGATGCCGGGGATGTTGCTGTCCGTGCAAGAGTTGTCCGAGTTCTTGATATGCTTGAATATGATGAGGATTTTTGGGGCCAGACAACCGTTCTCTTTGAGGCAGAGCTTTTGTCCGGTGATGAGCGGGGTAGTGTCGTCAGAGCGTGGCAAAACATTGTTGCACATTTTTCTGACCTTGAGAAAATTGTAGAAGAGGGTGATAGAATCCTCTTATGGCATTTTGTGGACGAATGGAACTATACTGATGAGTGGCATTTTGCAGATTATGTTAGGATAAACCACATTATTTTTCTGGGCATTGCGTTTTTGGTACTTTTGTTAATTTTCGGGCGCGTCAAGGGGCTTAACACTATTTTATCTCTGGGCTTCACCTGTGTTGCGATTTTTGCCGTGTTTATTCCTTCGATACTTTCAGGGCTGAATATACATCTTTCGGCGGTGATTGTATGCGTTTTTACTGTTGTAATCACCCTGTTTTTACTCAACGGCATAAACAGGAAATCCATAGCAGCGGTTGTTGGCTGTCTGGGTGGCGTGCTTGCCGCAGGGCTTCTTACCGTTTTGATGGATAATGTACTTAATCTTACGGGTATTACTGAGGGCGATACGATGCAACTGTTATTTTTGCCTACGGAAAGCCCGATTGACTTAAACGGACTTATTTTTGCGGGGATTTTAATAGGTGCAGTCGGCGCAATTATGGACGTTGCAGTGTCTATTTCGTCGGCTCTGTCTGAACTAAAATCAAATGCTGAGGATATGACATTTTATGAGCTGTATAAATCAGGTGTCACGATTGGTAAGGATATAATCGGCTCTATGACTAACACGCTTGTATTGGCGTATATCGGTAGTTCGCTTACCGTTATTTTACTTCTTGTCGTTTACTCGTCCTCACTTACCGAACTATTCAACAGAGAGCATGTAATAGTCGAGCTAATGCAGTCAATTATAGGCAGCATGGGCGTTATCTTGGCTATGCCGCTCACGGCACTTGTTGCAGCAGCACTTTTTACCGGAGGTGAGAAAACGGGTTTAAAAGAGATTCATCACGGAAAAGAACAAACCACGGACAATAAAGGAGGAGCTATTTCGCATGAGTAATCAATCAAAATGCCCGGTAACGGGACACACAGCGAGAGCCGATTTCACGAAAGGCACCACAAACAAAGATTGGTGGCCGGATATGCTGGACCTCAAAGTCCTGCATCAAAATTCATGTTTGAGCAATCCCATGGACGAGGACTTCAATTACGCCGAGGCGTTCAAAAAACTTGACCTTGAAGCGGTCAAAAAAGACCTGTTTGATTTAATGACCGATTCGCAGAAATGGTGGCCTGCCGATTACGGTCACTACGGTCCGTTTTTTATCAGAATGGCGTGGCATAGTGCAGGTACATATCGTGTCTCCGACGGTCGCGGCGGTGCGGTTGACGGCACACAAAGATTTGCACCGCTAAACAGTTGGCCAGATAACGCCAATCTTGATAAAGCAAGAAGGTTGCTTTGGCCCATTAAAAAGAAGTACGGTCGCGGGCTTTCCTGGGCTGACCTTATGATTTTGGCAGGAAACTGTGCGATTGAGTCAATGGGTCTGAAATTACTCGGATTTGCAGGCGGCAGGGCAGATGTATGGGAGCCGCAGGAAGATGTATTCTGGGGCAGTGAAACGACATGGCTCGGTGATGAGGATCGTTATTCTGAGGAAAGACAGCTTGATAATCCTTTGGCTGCGGTTCAGATGGGTCTGATATATGTAAACCCCGAAGGCCCCGGCGGCAAGCCTAATCCTCACGAGTCCGCAAAGGACGTCAGAGTGACTTTCGGGCGCATGGGAATGAATGATGAGGAAACCGTTGCGCTTATTGCAGGCGGTCACACTTTCGGTAAGGCTCATGGTGCCGCTCCGGCGACTCATGTAGGCCCCGACCCCGAAGGCTCGCCAATTGAGCAGCAAGGTCTTGGCTGGAAAAGCGATTACGGCAAAGGTAACGCAGGGGATACAATCACCAGCGGCATAGAAGGTGCGTGGAAGCCAAACCCGACGAAGTGGGATATGGGTTATCTCCATGTGTTGTTAAAGTATGACTGGGAACTGACAAAAAGCCCTGCGGGAGCTGCCATCTGGCTTGCTACTGACTGCGCCGATGAGGACATGGTTGTTGATGCGCACGACCCGAAGGTCAAACATCGCCCGATGATGACCACTGCTGATCTTTCGCTGAAATTTGACGAAAAATATAAAGCAATATCGGAAGATTTTCTCAAAAATCCCGATAAGTTTGCAGAGGCGTTTAAGCGCGCATGGTTCAAGCTCACACATAAGGATTTTGGCCCGAGCTGCTTGTATCTCGGCACAGATGTTCCGACCGAAAGCTTTATCTGGCAAGACCCAATCCCGAGGCGCGAGGCATACTTCCTTGACGGAAAAGATATTGAAAAAATAAAAGGCCTGATTATGAACTCCGGTCTCACTGTTTCACAGCTTGTCAAAACGGCGTGGGCAAGTGCAGCTACTTTTAGAGGCAGCGATAAGAGAGGCGGCGCAAACGGCGCGCGTATAAGGCTGGAGCCGCAAAAAGGCTGGGAAGTTAATGAGCCGGACAAACTCGCGGCTGTGCTCAGTAAGTACGAGGAAGTTAAGAAAGAGTTTGACGCAGGTGGAAAAGTTGTGTCACTTGCAGACATTATCGTTCTCGGAGGTGCTGTGGGTATTGAGTCGGCTGCAAAGGCAGCGGGCAAGGAAGTCAGCGTTCCGTTTAGCCCGGGCAGGCGAGATGCAACTGATGAAGATACCGATGTCAAGTCATTTAAGGTGCTTGAGCCTGTTTATGATGGGTTTAGAAACTACTTAGGCAGA
>Ga0209755_10006230_pt1 | contig 13298 bp, 10 predicted proteins | sample TergutCo191P1_FD_187301 | JGI IMG/M metagenome (GOLD analysis project Ga0209755, IMG submission 187301) | Cornitermes sp. P1 segment gut microbial communities from Petit-Saut dam, French Guiana - Co191P1 (SPAdes) (version 2) | ecosystem: Host-associated > Arthropoda: Insects > Digestive system... | reverse complement strand
GATTAACAACTTTTTCACCCAGCGCATGATAAAAAACATAACAAGCCCGCTGGAGCTGCTGAACGGCGGCGTGCGGCAAATTCACGCAAACAATTTTGCATGCCGAATCGACTACAAAGGCAACGACGAGTTCCACCCGATATGCGAAGCTTTTAACGAAATGGCGGAGAAGCTGGAAACGTCCACCGCGCAGCGCAAAAAAGACGAAGGCAACCGAAGGGAGCTTATCGCGGGCATTTCCCACGACCTGCGTACCCCGCTTACGTCGATAAAAGGCTGCCTCGAAGGGATTGAAACGGGAGTGGCCTCCACCCCGGAAATGCGGGAGAAATATCTTTCCATAATAAAAACCAAAACCGCCGCCATGGAACACATAATCGAACAGTTGTTTCTCTTTTCAAAACTTGACATGGACGACTTCCCCCTGGACATGCGCCGTACCGACGTTGCGCTTGCCGTGTGCGACATGATAGAGGATTCCATGTCGGAATATGCCGCCAAGGGCCTTGCCATAAAGCTTGCCGACATGCCAAAAAACATATACATTTTGGCCGACGTGCTCATGCTTCGTAATGTTATCATCAACATTTTGGAGAACAGCGTAAAGTACAAAACAAAGGAGCAAGGGCAAGTGGAAGTAAGCGCCGCCCTAAAAAACGACGACATCCTTTTGCGTTTGACCGACGACGGCCCAGGCGTACAGCCGGACATGCTGCCCAAGCTGTTCGGCGTTTTCTACCGCGCCGATCCGTCCCGCACCAAACTGGGTTCGGGCCTTGGGCTTGCGATAAGCGCAAAAATCGTTGAACGCATGGGCGGCAGCATACGCGCGGAGCTTTCCCCTACGGGCGGTCTTGCCACGGTAATCCGCCTGCCTTTGGCTTCCTCGGCGGCGATGGGGGAAGCGCGGTGATGTTGGACGTAAAAGAAAAGAACGCTGTCGAAAAAGTTCTTATCATCGAAGACGACAAAGAGATTGCCGCCATCGAGAGGGACTTTCTGGAGATAAACGGATTCGAGGTTGCCATAGAAAACAACGGTCTGGAAGGGCAAAAGCGCGCTCTCTCGGACGATTTTTCGCTTATAATCCTTGACCTTATGCTTCCCGGAAAAGACGGCATGGTTATTTGCCGGGAAATTAGGGAGAAGGTGGATGTACCGATACTTATGGTTACCGCCCAAAGGGAAAATTCCGACAAGATACGCGGCCTGGGTTTTGGCGCAGACGATTATATCGTAAAACCGTTTTCCCCCACCGAGCTTGTTGCCCGCGTGAAGTCGCACATCGCCCGTTACCGAAGGCTTACCCGCAGCTCCGGCGATTCCCAGAAGACCGACGAAATCGACTTTGGCTGGCTAAGGATAAACAAGGGCACGCACAGGGTTTTTATCAACGAAATTGAAATAACGCTGGCCTACAAGGAATACGAAATGCTCTATTTCCTTGCCTCCCACCCCGAAATGGTTTTTAGCAAGGAAACCCTGTACGACAGAATCTGGGGCGAGGACACCTTCGGCGATATGAAAACTGTTGCAGTGCATATTTCCCGCCTGCGCGAAAAAACGGAAAAGAACCCGTCGGATCCCGTGCATATCCAAACCGTCTGGGGCGCGGGATACAGGTTCATGCCGTAGGAATCGTCGGCCTTCCATTATGACCCCATCAACACGTTTTCAGCGTTCCACTAAATTACGCCATTACAACGACCGGCATGAAACCGCCATCATGTGCGGATTTCCGGGGAATTGCGACTTGTAGGGGTTGACAAACATGCGGCAATGGCCCATGATGCAACCAGAACGCATACTAAACATATATGCAAGGATGGTTATTGTTATGAAGCTCTTCAAGTCTCTGCCATTTCGGTTGTTGGTCGCGCTTGCACTTGGCATTGCGCTAGGTTCGGTTGCTAATGAAACAGTAATCACTGTGATTGGCAGTATTAGGCACATCTCGGGGCAGATCGTGTTTTTCGCCGTGCCGCTCATCATTCTCGGCTTTGTCGCCCCGTCGATTTCAAGGATGGGCCAACACGCCTCGCGCCTGCTCGGGTTTTCCTTGGTCTTGGCGTACCTGTCGGCGATCGGGGCCGGGTTCTTTTCCATGTTCACGGGGCGCGCCATTCTTCCGCATCTTTCCATTGCGGACGCGGCGGCCGGGGCGCGACCGCTGCCTAACATGATTTTCGTGCTAAACATACCGCAGATCATGCCCGTTATGAGCGCGCTGGCTTTGGCGATTCTGGTCGGCCTGGCGGTGGTATGGACAAAGTCAAAAACGTTTGCCACGCTGCTCGAGGAATTCCAACAAATTATATTGACAATAGTACGGAAGGTTATAATCCCGATCATGCCCATCTTCATTGGCGCAACCTTTGCAACCCTGGCTTATCAGGGCAGGATTACGGTGCAGTTGCCCGTGTTTTTGCAGGTTATAGGAATCATCGTTGTCGTACACGTTATCTGGATTGCGGTTCTGTACGTGCTGGGCACGGTTTACTCAAAGCGAAATCCGTTCGAAGTGATCCGCCATTATGGGCCGGCCTATCTGACCGCGTTCGGAACCATGTCGTCCGCCGCCACACTGCCGGTGGCTTTGCACTCGGCATCAAGTGCGAAAAATCTGGACAAGAATGCCGTCAGCTTTGGCATCCCGCTTTTTGCGCACATCCACATGCCCGGCTCGATTATCAGTATCGTGTTTCTTGCTTTGACGGTCTCCCAAGTCCTATACGGCACCTTGCCGCCTCCGGAAATAATGCTGGTATTTGTCCCCCTGCTCGCGGTTTTCGCGGTTGCGGCGCCCGGCGTTCCAGGCGGTACGCTTATGGCATCGCTTGGTCTCATTACGGCGGTTCTCGGTTTCGACGAGGTAGGCACGGGTCTCATGCTTGCGATCTTCGCATTGCAGGACAGCTTCGGCACGGCTTGCAACATCACGAGCGACGGCCCGATGATGATGACCCTGTCCAAGTACACCAAAAAGCATGGCCTGACGTTGGAAAAACAGGAAGCGGTGTTTGATTGAATGGGGGCAGGTGAACCATGCGAATTTCTTCCAAAGGTCGTTATGCCATTGCGGCGCTTACGGAAATGGCTTTAGATGAGACGGGCAGCTATATCACGGTCGCCACGCTTGCGCGGCGGCTGGATGTTTCCAAGGTCTATCTTGAGCAGGTGTTTTCCCAGCTAAAACGCGCAAACCTGGTTCTCTCCGGCAAAGGGGCTTCTGGCGGCTACATCTTGCGAAAAAAGCCGGAGGGCATTACGCTTTATGACATCCTTTCCCCGATTGAGCTGCATCTTTCCGAACACACGGAAAAAGCCTCGGAGGGAATGTCTTTCGAACTGGGTGCGGCGGTGAACCGACTCGTATTTGCGCGTTTGGACGAAGCGATTGTGCAAACCCTTACGTCCGTCACTCTCGCCGATCTCGTGACGGAAGTGCAACGCCAGAGGGACGGCGGACACATGTATCATATCTGATTTCCGGGGAATATCCTGATAACGAACCGTTATCAGGATATTCCCAAGATTGCCGCTCCAACAAGTGCCGGTCACATGGTTGTCAAAACAACTTTCCGCTCTTTTTTTCAGGATCGACAAGTGCGGCGATTCGTTTCGGCATTATTGGGTGGGCTGCGAACAGGTTGCTGAATCCATGAAGGATGGCGGTTTCATGCCCGTCATCCTGCGAATGCCCCCGATTACATTTGACATCCATCCAAAAGCCGCTTATAATATGCTCATGGCTTATCCAAAGGCGTATACGTTTCTTTCCTCGGCAAAACTGCTGGCCGGAGTCATGCTGTTCCTTCCGGTGTTCGCTTCTGCGCAAAGCGGGGCGGTCGCAGGGAGCGTTTCCGAAGCCGAAAATCCCGACCTGCGCCGAGTACAGGTGGGGATGTTTCGGGAAGCCGCCAATGCCGAAAGGGTTTTCAATGCCCTGCGGGATGCCGGGTTGAGCCCTGTTCGTGAAAACCACATGGGCGGCTGGCGGGTGGTGCTGCCGGGAATCGACGCGCAGCGCCTTCCTTCAATTTTGCCCATACTAAACAATGCCGGATTTCACGGTCCCTGGATTAGGGAAGAGGCCGATAGGTCGTACCGCGTTCAGGTCGGTTCGTTCCGGGAAGCCGCCAATGCGGAGGCGGCGTTGAACACCCTGCGAAACGCCGGGCTGAATCCGGTTTACGAAAACCACATGGACTTTCGGCGCGTGATACTGCCCAGAGTAAGCACGCGGGATATTTCGGCGGTGCTGAATACCGTCTACAATTCCGGGTTCAGCGATGTCTGGTTGCGGGAGGAACCCGCAGCTTCCCAATTTACCATTATAATTCAGGGCGACGCGGCTGTGACTGAGATTCAGGAGACCGGAAGCACGGCACCATTGGCAATCGTGCAGACCGTTCCGTCGTTCGGGGTTGCCGTAACCGACAGGACGCACCACGCAAGCGCGCCAATAGTTTTTTTCTTTAACAACAGGATTTACCTACACTCAATAGCTCCCAATGTCGAAGTAACCGCCGACGGAACTCCCATCGACGGTACCATCGTAATTGACGAAGCGGCCAGCGGTTTTGCGATTCTTACTTTTACGCCGAGCAATCCGCTGCCGGCCGGCAGGGAAATCTCCATCGTGATGGGGCAGGGGCTCCAAAGCGCCCGCGGTATCCGGATGCCGGCCGACGTCGGTCTTTCCTTTGTTACCGAGCGAGGAGCCGAAACCGACTTCGTAGGGAATTACGGTTTTGAGTTGGGCGAAACGGGCGTGGCCTTTGCCGGCGACGGCGCAATCCGCGCGGCCACCGGTTCGCTGGTTCCTTTCGAGGGCTACTACTACGCGGCCATATCGACCGGCAGCCGTATTCTGTCAAACAACGTAGCACAGAACAACAGAAGCAGCTATATCATACTTGGCCCCATTCCGGAGCCGTTTTACTCGCTCAGCTTTTACTATAATTTTGTTTCGGCGGAATTCAACGAGTATGTCTGGTCGCAGTTTGACGACACGGCAAGTGTTACGGTGTTCGGCCCAAGGGGAACCTACTCCAGGGTTATAACCAGCGTAAACATTGTGGAAACCGACAACATGCCGTTTACCGGCCACCCTGGGTTGCCGGACGGCGGGGATACCTATGTGGGTTATACCGGGTGGCGAAACTTCAGAATTGAAGATCTGGACGTGGGAAGCCCGGCATATATTACCTTCACCGTAACCGACGTTGGGGACGACGCTCTTTCAAGCATTCTTGCAATCGACGCCATCGAGCTGGGGCGGTAGCGGTTTCCTTTGTTTGACGCGAGAGACCGGCTGCGGTGGTGCAGTCCAACACCACCGCTGAAACGTATCCCCCTCCCCCTAGCTTAAATCTTCGCTTTCTTCAACCTCAGCGCGTTCGACAGCACCGAAACGGAGCTTGCGGCCATTGCGATGGCGGCAAGCATGGGGTTCAAAAGCGGCCCGCCAAAAACGTGCCACACGCCCATGGCTATGGGAATGCCCATTACGTTGTAGATAAAGGCCCAAAATAGGTTTTGCCGAATGTTTGCCATGGTTTTTTTGCTTAAAGCTATTGCGCTTGGCACACCCGTCAAATCGCCCCGCATAAGAACGATGTCGGCGGACTCTATCGCTACATCCGTTCCCGTGCCTATGGCAATGCCCACGTCGGCTTGCGCAAGGGCGGGCGCGTCGTTGATGCCGTCGCCCACCATTGCCACTTTTCGTGGCGAGGGGCCGTCTTTTCCCTGAAGCTTTTTAACGTTTTCCGCCTTGTCGTGCGGCAGCACTTCCGACAAAACGTTTGCGATGCCCGCCTGTTTTGCCACGGCCCTTGCCGTTCGCCCGTTGTCGCCGGTTATCATTACAACGTCGATGCCCATTTTTTGCAGGGCGGAAACGGCGGCCCGGCTTGTGGGCTTGATCACGTCCGCCACGGCGATAACCCCTGCCAATTCGCCGTCGATGGCGACGTACATCGGCGTTTTGCCTTCCTCGGCAAAACCGTCACAGTCCGCCGCGTATGCGTTTGTGTCAACGGCGTTCTCATCCATCAAATGCCTGTTGCCCATCAGTATATGCCTGCCGCCAATCTTGGCCTTGATTCCCTGGCCCGTAATCGAGCTGAAGCCGGAAGGTTCCACAAGCTCAAGCCCGTCTTTTGCGCTTTTGTTGACAATGGCCTGCGCAAGCGGGTGTTCCGACTTTTGCTCCGCCGATGCCGCAAAAAGCAGAAGCTCGTCGGCGCGGAAGCTTCCCCTTGCCACGATGTCCGTAACGTGGGGTTTGCCTTCGGTAACCGTGCCGGTTTTGTCCAGCACCACGGTTCCAAGCTTGTGGGCGGTTTCCAGCGATTCGCCGCCCTTTATCAATATGCCGTTTTCCGCGCCCTTGCCCGTGCCCACCATGACGGAAGTCGGCGTGGCAAGGCCCAAGGCGCATGGGCAGGCGATGACAAGTATCGTTATAAATATTCGCATGGCAAACCACAGGCTTTCCCCGCCAAGGAAGTACCAAGCCAGGCCAGACAAAACGGCAATTGCGATAACGGCGGGCACGAACTTTTCGCAAATGCGATCAGCAAGGGCCGCAATGGGCGGCTTGGAGCTCTGCGCCTCCTCCACAAGTTTTATGATCTGCGACAGCGCGGTGTCCTTGCCCACTTTTGTTGCGCGGTATTTGACGGAACCGTTTTTGTTGATGGACGCGCCAACAATGTTGTCCCCCACGCTTTTGTTCACCGGCATACTCTCGCCGGTAAGCATGGATTCGTCAACGCTTGTTTCGCCTTCGGTTACAATACCGTCAACAGGCATTTTTTCCCCGGGCCGCACCACCACGATATCCCCCACGACTACTTCGTCGATGTAGATTTCCGTTTCCTCGCCACGCCTAATTACCTTGGCGGTTTTTGGGGCAAGGCCCATGAGCTTCTTGATTGCCTCGCCGGTTTTGCCCTTGGTTACGTTTTCGAAGTATTTGCCAAGAACAATCAACGTAAGGATAACGCCGACGATCTCGAAATACGGCTCGTAATGGCCGCCGGCAAACACGTTCATCCATGTGAGGTAAAGACTGTAGACAAACGCCGCCGCCGTGCCTTTGGCGATAAGCGAATCCATGTTTGGGCGGCGTTTGACAATGGCCTTAAAACCCCTGGCGTAAATCTTAAAGTTCACCGCCACCACGGGAACCGTAAGCAGCAACTGTATAACGGCGTTTGCCGCGGGATGATGCATGGGATTGACCGGCGACGGCAACGTAACGCCGAATATATATTTTAACACCATCGGCGTCATGGAAATTACGAACAAGGGAACCGTAAAAATCGCGGAGGCCACAAACCGCCGCCAAATGTCCCCGGCTTCCTTGGCCCTGCGGATGGCTTCGGCATCGATGCTTTCCTCTTCCAAAAGCTTGAAGCCGGCTTTCTCCACGGCCTTTACCACTTCCATAATGGAAACCAGCTCGGGGTTGTAGTTTACGCGAAGCGTTTCCGTAGCGAAGTTCACGCCGGCTTCCGCCACGCCGTTTAACCGGCCCGCCGTTTGCTCCACGTTTTTGGCGCAGCCGGCACAGCTCATCCCCTGAACTTTGAACGTCCTTGCGGCTGCCTTGTTTTGCAAAAGTGTTTGCATGTTTTCCTCTGGTAGTCAGGGTACTATACCCCCCAGGGTATGTCAAGCTTGCGCGTAAGGGTTTCGCCGCTTGTCCGGCTTGCAAACTTTCCCGTTTTGTATTATGTTTTCCCCATGACCATAGAACAAACACGGAGGTTCCGGCTTGCATAAAGACGTTAACAACCACATCCATACCATGTATTCCTTTTCGCCCTACACGCCCACGCAGGCCGTGCGGAAGGCCAAGGAAGCCGGGCTTTGCGTTGCCGGCATTGTGGATCACGATTCCATTTCCGGCGCAGAGGAATTTTTGGCCGAAGCCGCACGGCTGGAGTTCCCCGCCACAATCGGCTTCGAGATGCGGCTTTACCACGCGCACACGGCAATCGGAAACCGCCGCACCAACCACCCAGACCAAAGCGACATAACATACCTTACGTTCCACGGCGTTCCCCACACAAAAATCGCCGCCGTGGACGGCTTTCTGCAACCGGTGCGGGCCGCCAGGGGGGAGCGCAACCGCGCCATGTCCGCGTGTTTGGGCGTCGATTATGATCGCGATGTTTTGCCGCTGTCCATGCACAAAAACGGCGGCTCGGTAACAGAACGGCATATCCTTTTTGCCTTGGCAAAACAAAGCTACGAGCGGCTTGCCGTTCTTAAAAGCGAATTCAAGGACTACATTCCGGCGGGGCGCGAGGAGTGCCCAAACATAGAGACGGCTCTGAATTTCGCTAACGAAAACGGGATAATCGCCACCTACCCGTATTTGGGCGACGTAACAAAATCCGTCACCGGGGACAAAAAAGCGCAGGCCTTCGAGGATAGCTATCTTGACGAGCTTATTGGCATTTTGCACGAGATGGGTTTTCGCGCAATATCATACATGCCGTCGCGCAATACCATGGAACAGCTTTTGCGCCTACGCGCTTTGTGTGAAAAGTTTGGCATGCTGCAAATCAGCGGCGAGGACATAAACTCTCCAAGCCAGCCGTTTGTATGCCTGGCGATGCGCGACCCCGCATTCTCCAACCTTTACGATACTACATGGGCGCTTATTGGGCATGAGCTTGCGGCTACGCAACGGATTTCGGACGGCTTTATGTCGCAGGACATTCCCTTGAACGAAAAGATAAGCCATTTCAGCAAACTTGGAAGGAGCGCCCACAATGCTTTGGATTGACAACAACAGCACCGACCCGGCCTGGAACCTGGCGGCCGAGGAATACGTGCTGACGACGCGAAAGGAAACCATCGGGATGCTTTGGCGGAACGGGCCTTCGGTAATCATCGGCAAAAACCAAGACCTTGAAGCCGAAGTGGATACGGCCTTGGCGGAGAAACGCGGAATTGCGATAGTCCGCCGAATTACGGGGGGGGGGGCGGTGTTCCACGATTTGGGAAACGTAAACTTTACATACATGTTCACATTCGAGGGAACGCACCAAATGGACTTTGGCCCTTTTGCCCGCCCCGCGGTTGAAGCTTTGGCAACGATGGGGGTGGAAGCCGGGCTCTCCGGGCGCAACGACATTCTGGTGGACGGCAAAAAGGTTTCTGGTTGCGCCCACGCCTGCGTCGGCAACCGCGCCCTTTACCACGGCACCCTGCTGTTTTCGGCCGACCTTTCCGAGATGGAAGGCCTTTTGCGCTACAGCGAGGAGAAGTATCGGGGGCGCGGAATAAAATCCGTGTCCGCCCGGGTGGAGAATCTTTCGCATTGGATTAAGGGAATGGACGTAAACGAGTTCATGAACCGAATGCGCGATCTTCTGGCAAAGGACAGCGAACGCTCAAGCTTTACAAGCGAGGAAATAGCCGGCATTGACAAGCTGCGGGCCGAAAAGTACGCCAACATAGCTTGGACTGCCGGCGCTTCTTTTCAGGGCCAGACCCCTTAAGCTATATCCCGGCCCGCTTTGTGCCCTTAGTCAAAAATGACGTTGTTTTTTGAGAAATCGGCCTTGGAAGCGTCGGACTTTGAAGCCTTGGTTCCAGGAGCGTCCGTTTTAAAAGGCACAACCGTTGGGGCGCAGTGTCCGTGATACGCGGGCCATTGGTGGGTTGAATCTTCCGCATACGGAGCTTCGGGAAACGCCTCCCGAAACAAGGGCCCTGTGACTTTAGGATCCGGCCCGAAGTGGTTGTCTCCGGCCTCGCCTTCGGTGGCAAAGAAAACAACAAGAATTATGATTCCCACGTATGGAATGAGCCCCAAGCCATAGTACCAACCGCTGCGGCCCGTGTCGTGAAACCGCCGCACGCCCACCGCCAAGGAGGGGACAAAAATCGCGGCGCAATACAACCAAAAGAAAACCAGAAGCGCCTCCGCCCATCCAAAATAGCTCAGGTTCAAAAGATCGGCCTCGACACGGATGGTTGCGCCGTTCAGACCCCAAACATCCATTTGGTAAACGAACATGCGGTGAACCGAAATTGCACCAATAGCCAAGAGTGTGATGCCCAGAACGATCGCGTTGCCAAGGAAAAACATCCAGTATTCTTTGCGCCTTGCCCGCCCCGAGAAAACCGCGTATTTTTTCCATGGAACAAGATACCAACCTAAAGCCGTCATGCTTTGATGATACCGCATTTTGGCAAAATATCAAGCGGCAAACCCAAAAGCGAAAGTATCACCCTGCGGGTTGATCCGCAGGATGACGGCGGCACTACTGTTCCGTTGCAGCCGCCGAGCTCGCAAGGCAGTTTTTCTTTGTCCATTCCGGCAACAAACTTTGCGGCTCTTCGGCAAACGCCTTTGCCAGCAGCTCCGCCCCGGAGCTTAACACGGGGCCAAGCTCGCGCTTTTCGTCCGAGGAAAAGTCGGAGAGTACCCAGGCTGCTATGCCGGCTTCCTTGCTGCTTTCGATGCTGCCGCCGGTGCCGGGCTCCCTGCCGTCGGGCCTGCCCACGCCTATCCGCAGCCGCCAGAAGTCTGCGGTGCCGAAGCTGGCCTTCATGGAACGAAGGCCGTTGTGCCCGCCAAGGCCGCCGGAGAATTTCAGCGAGAGGGTTCCGGGGTAAAGCTCGATCTCGTCGTGGACAACGATAATCTGATCGGGCTTGATTTTAAAAAACGACGCGACGGCCAATGCCGATTCGCCGGAAAGGTTCATGAATGTTTGCGGTTTTAGAAAGTGAAGCCCGTCCTTGCAGGCATACAGGCCGCGATACTTTTTTTGCCACGAAAGCAAATGGGAAAACGGCATGGCATCGGCAAGCATCCAGCCGGCGTTGTGCCGGGTACGCTCGTACTTCAGGCCGGGATTGCCAAGGAAAACGGCTAGCTGCAGCATCTTTAGTCCCTCTATGACATCAAAATATCCATCAATTTTTCGGTATCGTCAATAGCTCCGAGCGAGCGCAGCCGTGAAAGGCTTTGCAGAAAGCCGTAGCTTGCCCTTATGTGGCTGTTGCGGCTGTTTATCAACAAAGTGGAAGCCTCGCTGAGCTCGGCGATTGAGCTCTGGAAAAGCCTGTAACGCTCCTCGACAAACTCAAAGTGCCTTTCCGCATAGCCAAGACTCAAACGGGTATGCAAAACGGATCCCGCAAACGCAAAAACGTTCAGAAGCGCGCTTTGCAGCTCCAGCTCCAGATTAACGCCCGCGCTTATGCGATCCAGCATAGACGCGTCGCGGGCAAGCCTGCTTCTTTCAACGTTGTTTGCAATAACCCAAAAGTCAAGCGGGATGCTCGCACTCAGCGAAAGCCCCCCTCCCCTTACGCCAAAGTCTGGGTAGATGTTAAGCCCCGTGGAAAACGACGCGCCAACCGTCGGCGAATACGCCCGCTTTGCCATGCTAAGGTTTTTCTCCGCGCGTCTGGAGGAAAGGGCCGCCTGTGCAAGCGCAGGATTTGAAACGACAAGCAGTTGCCAAAGCTCCGCATACAGCGCGTCGGCTTCGTCGTCGCAGATGTTTCCAAGGCGCAGAATCAGTTCCTCGTAACCCGAAAAGTCGATTGCCGCCAGGGGGGGGAGGTGATCCAGACCTGTCAGCGAACGGAGGCGCGCATTGGTAAGGGCAAGGTTGCGGCGGGCCTGGTTGCGGGAATTCTCCCGCGCCACCTTGTCCGCCATGGCCCGCAGAAATTCGCCCTGGTTGATCATCCCGGTTGCAAGGCGGATTTCGGCAATGGCAAGGCCGGCAAGCGCAACCTGCAACGAAGCTTCCTCTGCCTCAAGCGTAGCTTCGGCTTCGAGCACCGCGTAAAAGGCGTTGTCCGCGGCGTCCAGCACGCTGAAGTATTCGGAAAGCGCGTCCTGCCTTGCGCTTTCCGAAGCTATCTCGTTGATGGCACGCTGAATAAGGGTTCTGCCGCCGTCGAAAACCCTTTGCGAAACGCTGAAGCTTGCCCCGGAGCTTAAAGTGTCAAAAGGATTCGTGACAGGCTCGGCGTGCGCCGGGTTCCACAGGCTTACCGACGCGCTTGCCCCAAGCGAAAGCGAAGGCAGGTTTGAAAACACCCTTGCCCGTTCGTCCAGCATCACGGCGCGAATCGCAAGGTTGTGTCTGGCAAGGCTGCGCGAGTTCGCCAGCGCCAAGGTTCGCACCTGTTCAAGGCTTATGGTTTCGGGCGGCTGGGCATACGCGCCAAAACATGCAAACGCAATTATGCAAAACACCGCCGCCGTTTTTTTGTTTATCGTCATTGTTATTCCCCTTGTCGTGGCCTAAAATCCCATCGACCGTCGATTTCCGTTCATAAGGCCGTTCCACAAAGCTGCTTTACTCGTACCGCAGAGCGTCGATTGGGTACAGCCGCGCTGCTTTAAGCGCGGGGTAGTAGCCGAAGATCACCCCCACGACGGCGGCAAACAGCGCCGAACCGGCAACCACAAGCGGACTAATCGCCGAGGGAACGCCCATCGACGAAAGTATGTGGCCGGCAAGAAACGCAAGGCCGATTCCCAAAAGTCCGCCCATCAAGCTAAGTATTACGGATTCCGCCAAAAACTGAAAAAGTATGTCGCGCTTGCGCCCGCCCACCGCCATCCTTATGCCGATTTCGCGGGTGCGCTCTGTAACGGAAACAAGCATGATGTTCATTATGCCGATGCCGCCTACCAAAAGCGACACCCCGGCAATCGCCGCAAGCAAAGTTGTCAACGCCCTTGAAGCCGCCGAGGCCATTTCGATTATGTCGGCCTGGTTTATAATGTCGAAGTCGGCGTTCGTGGGATCGGCTATGCCGCGCGACTCGGCAAGAATAAGCCTCGCCTCGTTTTGCGCCACGGTCATGAGCCGCTGATCCGCAACGCTCATTACAATCATGTTGACGTTGCGGGAATTGTTGAGCCTTGTCATGGCGGTATCCAGCGGAACAAGTATTATGTCGTCCTGATCCATGCCGCCGAAAGCCGAGGCCCCCCTGGGGGCCAAAAGCCCGATTACGGTAAAGTGGTTTGTGCCGATTCGAATGTGCTGATACATCGCGTCTTCCGCATAGCCAAAAAGATTTCTGGCGGTGGTGCGGCCAAGAACCGCGACCCTGTTCCTGTGGACCAAATCCTCGTAGTCAAAAAACGTGCCGTTGTTGACACGAAAATTTCTGGCGATGCCAAAATCGGGCTCCACCCCCATGATCGAAACCTGGGCGTTTCCCTCGCTGCCGATAACGTTAAAGCTTGAGTTGGTAACGCCGGAAATCGCCATGGCAAAGCTCGACTC
>Ga0209755_10006229_pt1 | contig 13299 bp, 10 predicted proteins | sample TergutCo191P1_FD_187301 | JGI IMG/M metagenome (GOLD analysis project Ga0209755, IMG submission 187301) | Cornitermes sp. P1 segment gut microbial communities from Petit-Saut dam, French Guiana - Co191P1 (SPAdes) (version 2) | ecosystem: Host-associated > Arthropoda: Insects > Digestive system... | reverse complement strand
AGCGTAAATTTCGTTTTATGGCAATTTAATATGTTGATAAGCATCCGCCCTGCCTATATACTTCTGATATGAGTAGAAATTACGAACCTAAACTGATAAAGGCTCTTGCAATAGATCTTGACGGAACGACGCTTTTGCCCGGAGGAATCCTCGGCAAAAGGACGAGGGACTGCCTTAGAAAACTGGTCGCCAAAGGCATGCAGATAATAATATCAACAGGAAGACCGATTGAATCTTCGGAAAAATACAGGAGCGCGATTGGAGCGGAAGGACCGATGGTATTTTTTAACGGCGCGGAAGTCGCGTATGTGCCTTCGGGGATTACCCTGCATACCGATTGCATCAGTATGGATGTCGTTGATTTTGGAACCGACATTGCACGCGATCTTGGGATACATTATCAGGTTTACCTTCCTGCGGGCATTTCGCCAGACACGGGCAAAAACGATCCGAATCAATTATGGGAAGCGCTTGTTACAGAAAAGGACAGTCCCGACGCGCAATATTACAAATCCCACACAGGCGTTACTCCCGTAATCAGAGACTTAAAAAAAATCGCCGCCCTTCCTATCGATGGATGCATCAAGGGGATGTATATCGCAGACCCGTCATTGCATGATGAAGTCCGTAAAAGAATGCAGGAACGATTCGGCGATTCAATTACAATAATGCGAAGCTTCCCCACATTTTTGGAAGTGATCAATGCGGGCGTTTCCAAGGGAGAGGGCTTACGAATCGCCATGGAGCACAGGGGCTTAAAACCGGAAGAAGTAATTGCCTTCGGCGATGAAGAAAACGATCTGCCCATGTTCACAGTTGCAGGTTTTGCCGCAGCCCCCGAAAGCGCACGGGAAAAAATCCGCGATTCCGCCGATTTGATTTACGGGCCTATAAACGAAGAAGGCATGGCAGAATATTTGGAAAAAACATTCCTTTAATTAAAACTCATTCCTGTTCGTAATAATCTTGTTAATTAATCCGTAATTCACAGCTTCTTCCGCATTCATCCAATAATCGCGATCTGTGTCTTTTTCTACCTGCGAAACCTGATTGCCTGTTTCGTGCGCTATAAGCTGATTGATTTTTCCGCGCAGTTTTTCAAGTTCTTTTGCATGTATTTCGATATCAGTAGCAACGCCGCGTATCCCCGAAAGCGGCTGATGAATTAAATAATGGCTGTTAGGAAGCCCCACGCGTCTTTCTTTAGGAGAAGCAAGCTGAATGATTGCTGCGGCGCTTGCAACAAGCCCCATGCCAATTGTCCACACTTGCGGTCTAACAAAACGAATCATGTCAAAAATCGCGTATCCGGCGTCAGCGTCTCCGCCGGGAGAATCAATAAAAATGCGGATTGGTTCATCGTTTATATCTTCTAAAAGTAAAAGCTGACGAATGGCTTTCTCCGCCAGTTCCTTATTTATTTCACCTGACAGTAAAATTGTACGGGTTTTTAACATTCTTGCCGCAAGCGGATCAATAGCAGGCGATTTTCCGTTGTCCTGCTCGTCCTCATTATCGTATTCTTCTTCATTGAAAAATGGACTCATAAAGTAGCCTCCAGCTTAATAATATCAAAATATTAAAACAGAAACAATATAAAACCGCCGCTTCATTAAGGATTCTCATAACTTCTGTATAAAAATCTGCGTACTTTCTGCTGTGCGTTTTTTTCAAATGATTCTTTACGAACGCAGAAATCGCCTATCTTTTTATAAATAGGCAAAGAACGATTCACTTCTTCAATTTCCTTTTTAATCAGTTCTTTAACAAAACTGTCTTCGTTTTCTCTTCCCGGATAATCCGCTGTGATATTCTCATAATTCGGAACCATTACCGCGTAAATGATCTCGCCGCATTTTAATTTTCTGCCCACAACCATCACTTCTGCAATATTACGTGACGATGAAAAATGCGCTTCTATTTCCTCCGGGTAAACATTTTTTCCGCCTGCGCCAATAATTAAATTTTTCTTGCGTCCTTTAATATAAATAAAACCTTGATCGTCTATATAACCAAGATCGCCTGTTAAAAGCCAGCCGTCTTCTGTAATAACTTCTTTTGTAGCCTCTTCATTTTCATAATAGCCAAGCATTATTGAAGGCGATTTACAGGCTATTTCACCTATTCTAGGCGCACCTATTCTAAGTGTGCTGTTACTCAAAGAGTCTTCATCAGGCGAATCTGTGCCTCCATTGTCTTCAATTATTTTCACCTCGGTATAACTTACAGGAAGCCCGACAGATTCATTTTTTTTATAACGCGGAGTATTTACAGAAATTAACGGAGAGTTTTCGCTCATGCCGTAACCTTGAACCATGTTAAAACCAAACGAATCAAAAAAATTCGCAGTCTTTATACTTAGCGGCCCGCCGCCTGACACCATTATTTTGATCGATTCCAATCCTGTTTTTTTTCGGATAAATCTAAATACTTTCCTTCCCCATTCAGGGTTGCCTTTATTTGCTTCTCTTAACGCAAATTTACGAATAATATTCAGCGGTATGCGGATAAAAAACATCAATTTCTGATAACCTGCAGATATAGCCGCCATTACTTTGTCATAAAGAAGCGGAACGCCGATAAGATACGTCACTCCTCCGTCTCTTATATCATCAACAACTACTTTTCCAATTATCTTTTCTACAATTACATTTGTAATGCCAAAAGCAAAAGGCGCAATAAAAGAACAAGTCATTGCGTAAGTATGATGCAGCGGAAGAACATCAATAAAAACATCATCGGATGCCGGTACTAAAATGCGGTAAGCTGCGTTTGCGTTGGTAATAATATTTTTATGCGAAAGCATTACGCCTTTTGCAAATCCCGTAGTCCCGGAAGTAAAAACAATACACGCAGGATGATCCGGCGCAATGCTGTCTGCATAAGGCAGACTTTGCCCGCATGAGTCTTTACCAAAAAAATCATATTCGGTTTCCTGTTCCGCTTCATCTTCATCGTTTCCCTGACTGATACACACAGACGCAGACATATATATTCCATTAGATGACAGCGAATTTGCAAATTCTTTTTTTCTGCCGGAATAAAAAAAAGCCTTTGCTTTTGTAATTTTAATTATATTTATACATTCCTGCTCTGTAGCAAGAAAATCAACAGGAACAATTATAATTCCTGCAATTACAGTTCCCATCCAGACAGCCATCCACTCTGGACGATTTTCAGCCCAAAGCACAACGCTATCGCCTTTATTAATTCCCGCAGCAAGTAAACCGCGCGCTACTCTGCTGCATTCATCAGTAAATTTAGAAAAATTCCAGCGGGTAAATTCTTTTTTATTCCCGCTTCGAAATAAAAGCATGTCTTTATCGGCAAATTCTCTTAAGTGATGATCAAGAAGCTGTGTAAAATTTTCAAAAGGAAGATCAGGAACATCTGCTGTATAATCTTCAAATTTTAACATTATACACCTCTCACATTTGTAAGAATAAGTATATAACGCTTTTTACCCGCTCTCAATATTAATTCGCCGTCTGAATTTAATCTGTCCGCTCCGATGAGCGCCTTTGCGTCGTTTACCGCCGCAAGATCGCCTGAGCTGTCAGAAACAAAAGCTCCTCCCTGCTGAACAAGGCGGCGCGCTTCGCTCTTTGAAGGTTCCAATCCTGCATCTGCAAAAAGGTCTACAACATTGTACCCTGCTTCAAACCTGGAACGCGCAATTTCTGTTTTTGGCATTGCGGATTTATCACCTTGTGCGTTACTGCCGCGGCCAAACGCCGCCTTTGCTCCCGCATGAGCCTTATCAGCCTCTTCCTTGCCGTGGATAAGCGCGGTTACTTCCCACGCAAGCCGCTCTTTTGCGTCGTTGGGATTTTTCCCTTCGCCGGTAAGCGACTTGCATTCATCCGCAGGCAGAAATGTAAACATTAACAAAAATTTATAAATATCCTGATCGTGCACATTGCGCCAGTATTGGAAAAATTCATAAGGAGTTGTAATTGCCGGATCCAAAAAAAGCGCGCCTTTTTCGGTCTTGCCCATTTTTTTTCCGTCCGATGTTGTGACAAGCGGAAATGTAAGGCCGAACGCTTCTGCGCCTTCGATCCTGCGAATCAATTCTACGCCCGCGACAATATTGCCCCATTGATCGTCACCGCCAATCTGCAAACGGCAGCCATGACGGCGGTACAATTCCAAAAAGTCAAAACTTTGCAAAAGCTGATAATTAAATTCAATAAAAGACAAGCCTGTCTCCAAGCGCATTTTATAGGCTTCAAAACTGAGCATACGGTTCACGGAAAAGTGGCTGCCGATATCGCGCAAGAAATCAATATAGTTAAGGTTGGCAAGCCAATCCTTGTTGTTTACAGGGATTGCGTTTTTTCCGTCAAAACCGACAAAGCGATCAAGCTGAGCGCGTATTGAATCCGCATTTTTATCCAACTGTTCGTAACTGAGCATTTTTCTTATTTCGCTCTTCCCGGAAGGATCCCCGATACGCGCAGTACCGCCTCCGATTAATGCAAGCCCCTTGTGGCCTGCATCCCTAAGGTGCCGATATGCAAAAAAAGGAACCATATGCCCAATATGCAGACTTGACCCGGTGGGATCGCAGCCGACATAGAAAGCAACAGGACCCTCGTCCATCAAATTTGACAGACCTTCAGGGTTTGTACACTGCTGGAAAAAGCCCCTTGTTTTTAAGGTTTCTAATACGGAATTCATTCTTTCATTGTACAGAATTTAAAGGTGTCTGTCACCTTATCCGATAATTATAAAAATGCAGACAAATTTATTCGATCTGATAAAAGAAGTCATCGCATCGTGGCAGGTTATTGTTGTAACCCTTGTTATATTTATATATATCAATATTGTTTCTCATGTATCAAAAAGATACCATACTCCGCGCGCGCCAAGAGCAAAAAAAATAAAAATGCCCAAGAAAAAAGAAAAATCAGCAGATTCACCGGAAAATCTCGAAGAACTGCCCGTTTCAAGTTCAAACGACGAACTCGGTCTGGAAGAAGCTTAAAATGCCCGATCTTTCACAGGCTGAATTGATTGCAGATGACGTTGTAAAAAACCTTTTCGGGCTTTCGTACCTTTTCCCCTATCAAAAACTTGTAATAACAAACATTTTAGAAGCAGCAGAAGCGTACGACTTGTCGTACGACTCGTCGTATGAAAATTCTGACAGGACAGCGGCAGGCAGGCAAATTGTTATCCTTCCGACAGGAGCTGGAAAATCCCTTTGCTTTCAGCTTCCGGCAATGATTATAGAAGGAATTACTCTTGTAATTTACCCGATTCTTTCGTTAATGGCGGATCAGCAAAGAAGGCTGGAAGAAAAAGGTTTTTCGCCTGTTACAATCAGGGGAGGACAAAGCAGGGAAGAACGCGACGAAATCTGGAATAAATTAGAAAACGGCGAAGCAAAATTCATTATAGCAAACCCGGAAGTGCTTCTTACGTCTCAGGTAAAAGAGAGACTTGAAAAAATAAAAATTAAACATATCGTAATCGATGAAGCGCACTGTGTCAGCGAATGGGGAGAAAGTTTTCGTCCAAGTTACCTGGAAATCGGCTCTATCATAGATTCGCTAAACCCTCCGCTTGTTACCGCCTTTACCGCCACTGCAAGCTCACCTGTATTGGAAAAAATCAAGAAATACATTTTTTCCGATTCGGATGTTAATCAAATCGTAGGAAACCCGGACAGACCAAATATTTATTATGCCGCGCTTGGCTGCATTAACCGCGATTTGGCGGTTAGGGATTTATTATTGACTAACAAACGCCCGGCAATTGTTTTTTGCTCTTCGCGTCCGGGAACAGAAAAACTTACGCACTATCTTAGAAATGAATTAAAAGAAATGGGACACGAGTGGCACAACGAAATACGTTTTTATCATGCGGGTCTTAGCAGAGAAGAAAAAAAAGATACGGAAAACTGGCTTTTAAAAAACACTGAAGCAGTTCTTGTAAGCACCTGCGCTTTTGGCATGGGAGTAGACAAAGCGGATGTTCGAACAGTCATTCACAGAGACTGTCCTCCTTCTGTGGAAGCGTATCTTCAGGAATCGGGCAGAGCGGGAAGAGACGGCGAACAATCAAAAGCGTACCTTCTTTGGGGGCCGGACGATGATGCAGCGCTGGCGCGGTGCAAGGATAAAGAGCGCGAACGTTTTTCTACACTGTTAAACTATTCAAGAGATATAAAACATTGCAGAAGACACGCGCTTCTTTCTCTACTTAATTATGATTCAGGCGGCGAAGTGCCGGAAAATATTTGCTGTGATGTCTGCTCTCCTGCAGACAGTTTAGAAAATAAAGCAAGTGAAAAACTTCGCGAAGAAACGTCAGTTTTAGAATATATAAAAAATAACAAAAAACGTTTTACTTTTGATCAAGCGGCAGCCGCGCTTGCAAACACAAATATCAGATGGTCGCAAGAAGAAGCCTCCCGAGTCCTTGGTTATCTTATAGAAACCAAAAAACTTAGGAGGCTTAATTCCCTCTTTTGGAAAAATAAGCTTACTCTTTAATACCGCCCATCGTAATACCGGAAATAATGTAACGTGACATGAATGAATAGAAAATTATAATCGGTATAAGCGAGGCTGCAATACCAAGATAAATACCGCCGAATTCGGTACGGTAAATATCTCCGCGTAAATACATAATCATCATTGGCAGCGTTGCCTTTTCCTGACTGGAAATAATAACGGCGGGAATAAGGTAATTATTCCACGAGCCGACAAATGCAAAGATTGCCTGCGCCGCAAGAGCGGGAACAATTACTGGTAAAATAACAACATTAAAAATGCTAAGCTCTCCCGCGCCGTCGATACGAGCAGCGTCTATTAATTCTTTATTAAGCACAGAACTCATATACTGCCTAATAAACAATACAGTTGCGGCGGCGGCAATACCCGGAAGAATCAAAGGAAAGTAAGTATCCGTTAATCTCCATGAAGCCATTAGCTGATAAAAACCAATAAATGTAAGCGATCCGGGAAGCATCATGATCAAGAGGATAACGCCCCAAATAATTGCCCTGCCTTTAAAATTATAAATATGCAGACCGTAAGCTGTCATTGCGGAAAAGTAAATGCCTAAAATCGTCGCGCAAATAGCAATAAAAGCGCTGTTCCCAAAACCCTGCCAGATTTTAAAACCGCGTCCTGTAAGAGCACGCCAGTTATGAAGAACATTCGGAAGCGTAACCGTTTTTACAATCATTTGACCTTTTTTGATTATCTCTCCGTCTTCGACAAATATCTGGGTGTTATTGGAAAGATTGTAATTTGCCAGTAAATCGCCTTCTCCATTAAGAATTGCGATACGCGGAGACCTTGATTCTACCAAAGACCTTATAACATATCTTTCTGTTTCTCCTTTGGCATTCACAACTTCTCTTAATGTCGGAGTCGGATTATTGGTAAGCACCAAATCCAGATAAACGGCGATACCATTATCTTCTCCAAGTTTTTGACCAATATTTTCCAGCAAACTATCAATTTCTTCTTCCGTTAATTCCTCGCCTTCTTCTTCAGAAAATACTTCGATCGATTCTTTTTCTGCAATAACCGTAGTCCAATACGCATAAATTTCTTCGGAAGTAGAATTAAACGCTCCCCTGCCGGGAAGAATCGAAATACCTTCATTAATTTGTTCTGTAGTACGAGTCGCGTTTATCAATAAAACGTAAACGGGAACAATCGCAACAAGCCCAAGAACCAACATTAAAGCGTGAATTAAATATCGTTTTATCGTATTTTGTCTGCCGCCAATCATTTAATGCCTCCTTTCTTTTTCTGAAGTTCACTTCGATCCTGCAGGAAGAAGAAAATCAGCAATGCCAGCGCAATAGTGACAAGGAATATTCCAATCGAAATAGCGGCGCCGTAAGCGCGGTCGCTCGCACCCATAAATGCTACGTTGTACTGGTAAAGAACAGTTGTACGAATTTTAAAATCCGGCCCACCGAACCGATTCGTTAACAGGAACGGAATATCGAACATCTGCATACCGCCGATAGCTGAAGTAACAAGAATAAACAACATCATCGGGCGAAGAAGCGGCAAGGTAATATACCATGCAGTCTGTCGGCTGTTCGCGCCGTCAACTGTTGCCGATTCATATAATGAAACGGGAATACTTGTGATGCCCGCCATAAGAAGAATAAGAGTATGCCCATACCACATCCACCATTGAATAAAAGCAACAAGGCCTCTTGTAAAGGGACCGCTGCGGAAGAAATTAAACGCATCCTGCGCAATACCCAAGACCTCGTTATTATAATAAATCCCCAAAGCCCGCAAGAATTGATTTGCAGGGGCGTTAACATGTCCGCCCTCTCCGAATAAACTGCGGAAAAGCAAAGCAACCGAAGCCGCGGTTAAAAGATTCGGCATGTAAATTACAGCCCTAAAAAGTCCTTTACCGGCAAGATTAAGCTGTGCATCAGAAAGCCAAATTGCAAGAATTAACGCCATGCCTAACTGAGGAACGAAGTTCAGCATCCAGATGATAAAAGTATTACCAAGCGCGCCCCAGAAAAATTTATCCTTTATAAGTCTGCCGTAATTATAAGCAATAGGAGTAACCCTGCCACCGCCGCGACAGGCTTCGCATTCAACTTCTATAAAGTTACCAAAAGAATCTAAAACAATTTCTCCATTTTCGTCTATTTCAACATCAATGCCTTCACCTTCGCAATTCGGGCAGATGGCATCATAAAAAATATAATCATTTCTTAAACCTCTTAGATCAGTCGCGCTGATCAAGATGGTGTTAATAGTAGGCCAAAAATTAAAAATTAAAAATGCTAAAACGAAAGGCGCAACGAAAACATAACCCCAGCGATTAGTTCTTTCTTCATGACCGATAACTCTTTTAATTTTGACTTTTTTCAGAGTATTTTGCTCAGCACTTTGCGCTGCGCTTTCTGCAGGATGATCCACAAGATTGTTATTCTGCTCTTTCATACCTACTCCTAATATAAAAGAAGCGCGGAATAACCATCCGCGCTTCTTCAAAATTTCGTTAAACTAGCTTACCTCTAAGTTATCTGATGTTAAGCTGGCTTTGTACCTGTGCTCTAAAATCAGCAATGGCTTGTTCCTGTGTTTTCTCGCCGTTTACGAAAGCAGTATGCGCTTCCGAGAACAATGCTTGAATAACGTCATCATAGCTCTGAGTGAGTCTTCCGTTTACGCCTAATGCCATCTGGGCAAATTCTGCATAATGGTTCTGTCCGCCAAGGAAAGGTTCGCTGAAGTTGTCTTTAATTTTGTTAACAACTGCGAGGTTACTAACCATATCTCCGGAAGCCAACGCATATGTTTCAAGGAAAGCATCGTTTGTTGTGATCCATTCAATAAGGTGTTTTGCAAGGTCAGGGCTCTTTGTGCCTTTCCATGCGCCAATCCATGTGCCGCCCCAGCGATAAGGAACAGGACCAGGGATCATTGCCCAATCGCCTGATGTTGCAGGAGTATTGGGTTTAAGAACATAGTGCAAGCCCCATGTGGGGAGGAAGTAGCTGAATACTTCTACCGGTCTTCCGGCTTCGTCTGTGAGTTCGCCTTTCATACCTGCGAACCAGCCTTCTGACCATTGACCTACGCGGCCTTCGAGTCTTTCATCAAAGAGAGTCTTTGAAATTTCGAAATATTGATTTAATACCGGGTCGATAACAAGTCTGTTTCTTACAACCCAAGGATTAGCTCTTGCGCTGTAGAATGGGAACTGAAGGTCGCCAAGGCTTGATACAACTACGCATGAACCGCCTGATTCTTGTTTAAGTTTTCTTGCTGATTCAAGGAACTTGTTAAGATCTGCGAAATAAGCCTGAACCTGTACAGGATCATCAGTACCAAGGTACTGTCTTGCAAGGCTGCGGCGATAGAACATGGCGCCGGGGCATGCTTGCCAAGACATTCCATATACTCTGCCGTCATGAATTCCAACTTCAACAGGATAAGCTAAGAGCCTGTCTTTGTTTCTGAGATAAACATCAGTGATGTCTAAGAGCTGACCTGATTCAACATATTTGCGAACAAACGCAGATTCTAATGCAAAAAGGTCCGGCGCTCCAACGCCTGAAGCCAAAACAGGGTCTAACCTGCTTGGAAACTGTTCAGTCGGAGTCATTGAATAGTTAATTGTTACATTAGGAAATGCCTCTGCATAGTAGTTATTAACTAAATTATCCAACTCGTCTGTGAATGACCAAACTGTCAATTCACCTGAAAAAGGTCCTGCGAAAGCAGGGGCGCCATTCGGTGCATATTCACCGGCGTCGATTCTAGCCTGTAATGCAGCAAGTCCGGCAAGTCCTGAGTCTGAACCTCTTCCGCCTCCAGTACAAGCTAATACACTCAACAGCATAACGATTGTGCAAACGATAGCTAAAGCTTTTTTCATTTCTTTTCCTCCAAAATACATTTTTTACCCAATCTTTCTTTGGGTTTAAATTATTAAGATAATATTATCATAATGTTAAAAAAGGGTCAATACCTTTTTTTCATTTTATCAGAATTTCGCCTTTTACAGGTTTTGGAGCGCCTTTTTCAACAGCAACAGGGTTTAATACCGATGGCACGGGAGCCGCATCTGCCGCGATTATTGAATAGGTACCCGGTTCCAATTTATATTCGCCTTCTATATTAACCGTTTCAAAGACCGATGCAGACAGCAAAAAATCAACCTTTTTAGTCTTGCTTGCTTTAATGAATATCCGTTTAAAACCGCGCAAAGAACAAATTGAGTCATCCTCTGCCCGCTCATTTTTAGAAATATAAATCTGGACAACCTCATCGGCATCGACCTTGCCCGTATTGGTGACAGACACAGTGACAGTCACCTTTCCGCCTGCAGATATTTCCTTAGCCGACAGCTCGATCGAATCAAACCTGAAAGTTGTGTACGACAACCCGAAGCCGAAGGGGTACAGGGGCTTTTCTGTCATGTATCGATAGGTGCGTCCTTTCATGGAATAATCATCGTATGCGGGAAGCTGGGTAGTTGAGACAGGAAATGTAATAGGGAGTTTTCCCGATGGAACAACATCCCCAAAAATGATGTCAGCAACAGCCTTGCCGCCCGATTCGCCTGAATACCATGCGTAGATAACAGCGTCCGCAAGTTCTTCCGGGAAGGCAATCGCGCTGCCGCCTGTCAGAACAAGGATGATCTTTTTACCGGCTTCTTTGACCTTTTGCAGGAACTTTAACTGCCACGGCACAAGCTCAATCGCGGTGCGGTCGCCGTTGGAATCGGAAGCAATCGCGTCGCCTTCTTCGCCTTCCATTGCGCCATCCTGCCCCATTACTGCAATAACGACGTCGGTAAAATTCGCCTCGCCGTAATGAACAAGCGACTTGCTGTTTTCGCTGTACATAAGGCAGCCCTGGCGATAATCGAGGCTGATGCCGAACTTGTCGCTGACTTTTCCGGCGAGACCCTCAAGAATTGTTGTAAAATGGGTGCTTACTCCGTAATAATTCCCAAAAAGCGCATGAGCATTTGCCGCAGCAGGACCCAAAACAGCGATTTTCTTCGGTTTTGAATCGAGAGGCAGTATATTGTTATCATTTTTTAGCAGAACGATGGATTTATGCGCCGTTTTTAACGCAAGCTTACGATGTTTTTCGCAATTTATCACTTTTCGCCCGAGTTTTCCGTATTTTCCGGAGCCGGGAGGATTAAACATACCAAGTTTAAAGCGCGTTCGAAGCACTCTTTCCAGAGATATATCGATGGTTTCCTCTGTTACAAGCCCCTGTTTGTGAGAAACGGTTAAAAACGGATAAGTACAGCCGCAGTTTAAATCACAGCCTGCGTTCAAGGCAAGAGCCGCAGATTCTTCGGAAGACTTTGTGATTTTATGGTATTCGTGGAAGTCGCGTATAGCCCAGCAATCTGAAACAACGTGTCCCTTAAAACCCCATTTGCCGCGAAGGATTTCTTTTAAAAGGAAGTTACTTGCGCAGCAAGGTTCGTCGAGGGTACGGTTGTATGCGCCCATTACAGATTCGACGCCGCCGTCTACCAATACCTTGAACGCAGGCAAATAGGTTTCCCATAAATCTTTTTTGGAAACAATTGCGTTAAATACGTGACGATCTTTTTCAGGGCCTGAATGGACAGCAAAATGTTTTGCGCATGCCGCAAGTTTTAAGTTATCGGGGTCATCGCCCTGCATGCCCTGAACCATCGCAAGCCCAATTATGCTTGTAAGATATGGATCTTCGCCGAATGTTTCCTGTCCCCTGCCCCAGCGCGGATCGCGGAAAATATTAACATTGGGTGTCCAGAAAGTAAGACCCCAATACTGCCCGCGATTCCCTTGTTTTACGCCTTCGTTATGTTTTGCGCGCGCTTCATCGGAAATAGCGACGGCAATTTCCTTAACAAGAGATTCATCAAAAGTCGCCGCCATTGCAATCGCCTGCGGAAAAACTGTCGCAACGCCCGCTCTTGCAACACCGTGCAGACACTCATTCCACCAGTTATACTCGGGGATACCCAGCCGCTCAATCGCTACGCTTTTATAGAACAGTTGTGAAACCTTTTCTTCCAGCGTCATCTGCGAGATAAATTCTTTAATTTTTGCTTCACGATCCATATGTCATTATAGGGGAAGATTTGACGGCGGTCAATGTAAATAATTTCATGCCGCATATCTATTCTGATATAGACTGTAATCGAAGTTCATGCTTAAAAACGCATCTTTAAAGCTTGTTTTAAGCAGATTTGCGATAGGCATGTTATTATAGCTGCCTGTATCGACTAAATTCCCGAAAGCATCAACCATGATATAGGCGTTCTCCATAGTTTTTTCCGCAATATGCGGAATTGCTTTGTGCCTTTGCAGAAAATTCTCAAATTGAAAATCATTAATAAGAAGCGATGAATTATCAAAATTATTTGCTTTGAATTTTTTTATTTTTAAAAGTTTCCATCTGTCAGGAAGAGCGCTGCGAATAAACGCGTTAAAATCTTCGCAGTAATTTAATTTTGAAATAACCGAATTTATTTTTAGAGTCATGCCTTTCTTTTTTATATAACGGCACAGATTGACGCACTTGCCGTGCTCAAGAATGTCTCCTGATGCGGTACAACGCCCCAATTTTCGTAAAGTGCCTGCGTTTGGAGAATCTACGCTGATTCCTATCGTTGAAATTCCGTTTTTCTGCAGCGTGTCAATCTTTTTATTTGTTAATCCATAACCGTTTGTAATAATGGAAACCGCGCTGCCTTTTGATCTGATATAATCCGACAATTCGGCGAGACTGCTGTATAAAAGCGGTTCGCCTCCCGCCAGATTAAAGC
>Ga0209755_10006228_pt1 | contig 13301 bp, 14 predicted proteins | sample TergutCo191P1_FD_187301 | JGI IMG/M metagenome (GOLD analysis project Ga0209755, IMG submission 187301) | Cornitermes sp. P1 segment gut microbial communities from Petit-Saut dam, French Guiana - Co191P1 (SPAdes) (version 2) | ecosystem: Host-associated > Arthropoda: Insects > Digestive system... | reverse complement strand
AAGAATATAATACAAAGAACTGTTTACAACAAGGAGAGACAAATTCCATGAAACTAATATACAAAGGGAAAACAAAGGACGTATACGAACTTGAAGGTGCAAACTATCTTCTGAAATTCAAAGATGATGTCACAGGTACAGATGGGGTGTTTGACCCCGGTGCAAATACAGTCGGATTGTCAATAAAAGGCATGGGAATGGGAGGACTTCGGCTCACAGAATTCTTCTTTACAAAAATAAACGAAGCAGGCTTTCCAACACATTTTGTTGAGGCAGACATAGAAAAAGCTGAAATGACAGTTTTACCCGCAAAGATTTTCGGAAAAGGTCTGGAAGTAATCTGCCGCTATCGTGCCGTCGGAAGCTTTTTAAGGCGTTATGGGGACTATGTTACCGAAGGACAGGCACTTGACGGTGTTGTAGAAGTCACACTAAAAGACGACAAAAGAGAAGACCCCCTGATCAACCGCGACGCACTTGATGCAATCGGACTTCTGAGCACTCAAGAATACGACACACTAAAAGATTTGACACAAAAAATTTCAGCCGTAATAAAAGATGAAATTGCAAAAAAAGGCATGGAACTATACGACATAAAACTAGAATTCGGTCGTGTCGATGAAGGCATTATCCTAATAGACGAAGTCTCAGGCGGAAACATGCGAGTATATAAAAGCGGCAAAATCGTTGAGCCGCTAGAACTCGTATCGCTAATGTTGGACTAGACTAAAGAAAATCCTACGTCCCTCGTCCTTGGGCGAATTAGGTGTCCGAGCCGCAGCGAGTTTATTCGCCCGGGGAGTCCAGAGGGTTCTCCCTCTGGTGCATCCTTTGCATACTTTTCTGGGAAATCAGAAAAGTATGGCCCAGCGGCAGCGCGTTCCTACTTTTACGGCGTAAACATAACTTACTTTGACTGAACACTACCACCGAAAGGAAATATATGCAAAAACGCATATCAGTAAGAAACCTCGTAGAATTCATATTGCGCTCAGGCAGTATTGATAGCGGATTTACAGGACGCAATAGGCTTGAAGAAGGCAACAGAGTACACCGAAAACTTCAAAAAGCGGAAGGCTATCAGGCCGAAGTTCACCTATCCATAACCCAGTCAAATTCAGGCATTGAATTTACCGTTGAAGGACGTGCAGACGGAATAATAGTTACCGAAAGCGGTGTAACAATTGATGAAATCAAGTCAACCCTTACACCCCTTGAACTAATTGACGAAAACTTTTCAAAAACCCACTGGGCGCAAGCCATGTGCTACGGACATATTTACTGCACAAAAAACGGACTTGAAACCATCAATATTCAACTAACATATTTTGAAATGGAAACCTCAGGCATAAAACGCCTAACACGCTCCTTTAGCTCTGGTGAGCTTGCGGAGCATTTTGCTCATTTACTTGAAAAATATGCTCTGTGGGCACATTTTGAAAACGAGTGGAAAGAGCTCGCCACAGCATCAATGATTGAACTTAAATTCCCATTCGAAAATTATCGCCCCGGACAAAGAAAACTGGCAGGAGCGGTTTATAAGACGATAGATGATGCAGGACGACTATTCGCCATGGCACCGACAGGAATAGGAAAGACAATTTCTACCATATTTCCGGCAATAAAAGCTATGGGGGAGAAAAGCGGAGAGAAACTTTTTTACTTAACTGCAAAAACAATAACTAGGCAGGCGGCAAATGCAGCTATAAAGCAGCTTCGCACCGGTGGACTTAGAGCAAAATCAGTGACAATCACAGCAAAGGACAAAATATGCTTTCTGGAAGAGCGTATCTGCAAACCGACGCACTGTGAGTATGCCGACGGTCACTATGACAGAATTAATGATGCCATTATGGATGCACTAAAAAACTGTGACGACTTTTCAGCCGAAACAGTGGTTTATTATGCGCAAAAGCACAAAGTTTGTCCATATGAATTCTCTCTTGACCTCGCCCTTTGGAGCGATGTAATCATATGTGATTATAACTATGCGTTTGACCCGCAAGTATACCTTAGAAGATTTTTTAGTGACGGCGGAGACTACATATTTCTGATTGATGAAGCACATAATCTCACTGACCGAGCACGTGAAATGTATTCTGCACAAATCAGCAAAAAAGCCATACTAAGCGCAAAAAAAGCACTTGGAAAACATAAAACAAAAACACTTACTAAGATAAACAAGCTTCTTTTAGAAAAACGCAAAGAATGTGAAGAAACAGAAGGCTCAAAAGTCCTTGTGGAAAAAGAACCATTTTATGAGCTGGTGTCACTGCTTGAAATCTTTGCATTTGAGTTTTCCAAATGGCTCGCAGATAATCCCGAACCTGACAAAGAACTTTTGCAAGTCTATTTTGACATTCTGGCGTATCTGAACATAGCTCAGCTGTATGATGAGCGATATATGATGCTGTATGAAGCAGCTTATGATGGAGACCTTATTGCAAAGCAGTTTTGCGCCGACCCATCATACATGCTTAGCACCCATTTTGAAACAGGACGCACCGCCGTTCTGTTTTCGGCGACACTCACACCGGCAAAATACTTCATAGATGTTTTGGGTGGAGATATGGACAGCAAATATATTTCGCTCTTGTCGCCATTCCCACAAGAAAACATGTTGCTGCTTATTGCAGATAACATAAGCACTAAATATAAAGACCGAGATGCAAGCTATGAACAAATAGCAGACCTGATACATGAGACGGTAGAAGGAAAGACAGGAAACTACATAGCCTACTTCCCATCATATAAATATCTTCATGAAGTTCACAGTATTTACTGTGAAAAGTATTCCCACATAAAGACTGTGCGCCAAGAGCAGGGTATGGGAGAATCAGAGCGGGATGAATTTCTGGAACTATTTGAAAGAAGCGGAGAAACAATGGTGGCATTTTGTGTGCTCGGAGGTGTCTTTGCAGAAGGAATTGACCTATTCGGAGATAAGCTTATAGGAACCATTATTATAGGTGTCGGACTTCCGCAACTAAATACGGAGCTTGATGTTGTAAGAGAACATTACGATGAGAATGGAAAAGGCTACGACTTTGCATACAGATTCCCGGGCATGAACAAAGTCTTACAAGCCGCAGGCCGCGTAATACGAAGTGGCGAAGACAGGGGAGTAGTAGTGCTGGTAGACACTAGATTCGCAACACGCCAGTACACAGAGCTATACCCACCACACTGGACAAATCGAAAAACCGTCCGCACCCGGACAGCGCTAAAGGAAGCGCTGGCAGAATTTTGGGGGTAGAGGAAATTGAGCTAAGTCAAAACTGCCTGACATTGATGGAATAAACAGGGTCGGGTAGTTTTGGAGTGATGTAGAAAATGGGTTTATTAACAATTTATTAATAACTTGTGTAAAAATAGAAATAACCTCGGAGTATAATACGAGCTAAGATGCGCAGGACAATCAGCGCAAAAAAATATTCAGAAAGAAGGGCACAGAACTCAGAATTCAGGACAACATAAATAAAGAAGAAACCGGAAAAAGACAAGTTAGCACAGAGGAGGTCACAGCCATGAAAACGAGACAAGAACTCAAAATGCGAGCAAAAGAGGCTATTGGTGCGCAAAGAACGACAGCGGTTTTAATTATGTTGGTAATGACAGTAAAGTTTCTTAGCTTGGGTGTGTTCAATGACATTGCAATTGGAAGATTGAACTGGTACCTGCTGTTTGCAATCAATGTACTTGTTATAATTGCACTTGTCGCACTAATGGTAAATGTAATGCGCGAATACCTAAAAATTTATCGCGGAGAACATACCCATGTTATGGCACTCTACCCTGACTTTTTTACCCACCTCGGTCACAAGTCAGCTGGAATGATGTGGATGATCCTATGGGTATTCCTCTGGGCACTCATCTCCATACCGGCCATTTTACTGGCTCTATATCTGATGAGAAGCACCGGACGGGGTGCGCGGCTTCTGGTAATTTTGCTGATTGGACCTATTCATTTGATTGCGCTGATTCCCGCAATTATCAAAAGCATATCCTACGCTATGACACCATTTATCCTATCCGACCAACCGGATGTTCCGGCGCGGGATGCCCTAAAACTCTCTATGCGGATGATGGACGGAAATAAGAAAGAATTATTTATACTTTCACTTAGCTTTATCGGATGGTTCCTATTATCCGCGATGACACTTGGCATTCTATATGTCGTATATGTCGGACCGTATTACTACACCACCTTAGCCGGATTCTATGATAGACTAAAAGTAGAAGGGTTAAAAGAACCGGTAGGGGAAGAAAAAACGAAAGACGATATCTTGAGCGCAGAAGAAATCGCAGCAATCGAGGCACAGGCAGAGCTAGACGAACTAAATGCAATCGACGGCGGCAATATCGCAATTGTTGAAGAAGCTGAAATGGAAGAACTAGAAGAGATGGAAGTCTAGTGCTTCGTAAATGAAATAACATAAAACCCACCTCATCCGACAATGACCGGATCAGGTGGGTTTTATGATATTTTCAAAAAGATAAACGTAAGATTAACTCTTTCAAATAAAGACCGGTAATTTAGCCGCTCCATACGATATTGCAATCAGGTATAGGACAGTGGGACGGTTCTTGTGTCCCATTTTGAAAAAAGTGTTAAAGGGATAAAACATTCTTCAAAAAAGGATGCCAGAATCGACTGCCCGTTACAAAACAACGCCGAAAACGCCGTAAGGAACATTCACAATGCAGATATACCGCCAGACACGGTGTATTAAAGTTATGTCTGATTTTCTATGGATATATCTATAGCCTTATGCGTTCCTAAGTCAACAATTTTATGCACTTTCAGAGGGATTGCTTTACTAAAAATCGGACCATCGTATACAAATGTATGGTACTCTCCGTTTTCGCCACATACATCGGAGCCGGTTGACTTAATTTTTCCAAGCAAGGGAATTGTGAGGTCTTTACCTAAAAAAGAATCATCAAGCTTGTCACTTCGCACGATTTTTACTAATGACTTAAAACCAGCTTCAATCACTTCGTTTACAAGCTCTTCCCGACTTTGTTTCCACAGAGGCAGTATGCAATCCAAGCCAACACTTTTGCATCGCTGCTCATTCCAAAGCCTATGCTCATCTATATCAATATCACCAAATACACAAGCGGTTGCACCCATTTTATGTGCCTTTGCGAGTCCGCATTCATAGGCTTTTTCGTACTCAGATGGAATACATTCGCAAGCAATTAAAGGCAAACCTACGCTTTTTGCAACGGCTTCGAGCAACTCTCTTTGGATGCCATGAAACCATGAGCGTTTTTGCTCAATATTTATCGTAGTTATCAGCGCTATAGGTGTATGACCATCGGAAACCATTCGATATAAGGCAAGCGCACTATCTTTCCCACCACTGTATGACATTACGAAATTCATATAATCCACCACACTGCCAATTTTGGATAAAATCAAGAGAAAAATGCCACTGTACTATGTCTCCGTATTGAAGGACAAATGTCGATGCGCCAAATTCAGAACTCTGACCATCTACTGTGAATATCCAACCGGAATATACAAAAAGAATTTGCGACAACCAATAACAATCTACAACCTTTCCCGGAGAAGTTTGTAGAGCATGAATTATAATTCCACGTTAGGTAACACCACGAATGTTGGTAGGTATCAGGGTGTATAGTGAGTCTACGCTTATAAGCTGTGGCATTTAGATATAAATTTGGATTCTATTTTGCATAGTGTACCATTTTTGTAAATACATGGCAAATAATACTTTGACAATAATACTTTGTCACATTACATGATTTTTTAAACGAGACAGCCGATCTACTAAGAACACCAGAACAAATATCTATTGTTTGGCAGTTGAAAAAAGAAGATAAAAAGGTAAGACCTTGCGAGAGCAGTGTATCCATGTGCTTTTTCAAATCAGAGAATACTCTTAAACGCACTATATCATGGGTGAAATAAAGCAACACTTACCGAAGTTGCTAAGAGGTTGGGGCGTGGGATAGTAGTCCCACATTACCCCTCAAGAGCCATAGGCTCCGATATACTTTCAGGAATTTCTATCCCCGTTGCATAACAGAATGCAATGATTTGGCCTATGTGCATACTCTCGTGTGCTATCATCATTGAAATAATTTGATGGATATTTCTCTGCTCACCATAATACTCAATAACCTCAGTACCGTCCATAAGTGCTAAAGACTCTGTAAGTTTGGTGTCAAGCTCTGCCATTTTATCAACAAGCTCTTGGGTCGGTATATTTTTGTACAGATATTCTTCCTCATACTCCAAAACTTTTGTAGCCAAAGAGCATATAACATCTCTTTGGAACAATGTAAGTTCATAAGCCTGTAACCTTATGGTATTGAGCACCTTTCTGGGCAGCTTCCTATCAAGATCTGCATCACTAAGTTTATCTAGGAACTCCAAAGTAATGCCTCGTGTTTCATTCCAATCCGCCAAAAGCGCTTTCAAAGATTCAACCATTGTAATACCTCCAAAAAATATTTTGTGTTGTTCCACTTTAAAGTATAGCAAAATAAATATGACGGCTATGTGTCATATTTAAGCCTTGGACTTTCCAACGGATGTTTTTTGGTGACGGTAAATTTTGTTTTATGGACGCAATTATAATTTTTTAAAAATCATGGAAAGTGCGCTTGACATTTACTTTTTGTTCTGCTATGCTCATGTTAAGTAAGCTTTCCGTAAAAGGGTGTGATGAATTGAAAAATCGTCTGGAAGAAATAAGGAAACAGCATGGTATTAAGCAGGAGGAACTTGCTGCCGCACTGGAAGTCTCTCGACAGACAATAGGATCACTTGAAAATGGTCGGTATAATCCGTCAATAATTTTGGCATTCAAAATCGCTAAGTATTTTGGAATGAGCATTGAAGAAATTTTTATCTATGAGGAGGAGCAAAAATGAAATACTACCAAAACACTACAAAACACATCATTTTTTGTTTAAGTGGTGTTGTGTTAATTATTGCAGGAGTGCTGTTTGCGATTTTATACACAGTTCCACATGGAGTTATGCAGACATTGCCATTTGTATTAGGCAGCATTGGACTATACTTCTTTGTTGCAGGTCTTAACGGTGCGCTTCTAACTCGAACCCTAAAAAAAGACGATAATTTTGCAAAACAGTTTAACGATTTTGATGATGAACGCTCCGCTTTTATTGAAGGCAAAGTCAAAGCAAAGGTGCATGATTTTACAAATATGCTTTTTCTGGCACTAATTGTTTTCATTTCAGTTATGCAAGTTCATTTTGCAGTCTTTTTGGTTTTCGTTAGTGCATATTTCCTGAGGATAGTTGTGCTTTTTTACCTTGTTAGAAAATACAATAAGGAAATGTAATAGAAAAATCGTAGTCAGAGGGATATAACTCTGTGGCTGATGCCTTGAGTTTAATCCGATTGTATTTCATGGCATGTTTTATGCCTTTTACCTGAACAATAACATCTCCCTGTTCGTCTGCCGATCGGTATACGATGCCTGTTTCATCTGTTTTAAGGACAATTACACTATCGCCCATGCCGCTCACTCCAATGGGGCACTGTGACCCTTTGGAGAATTTTGGTATTTTTGGATGCTCATAGGTCACAATCACAGATAATAGGATTTTCCAAAGTAGCTTTCGTGATTGTGGAATTTAGCTTGTGAATTAAATGTTGTAATTTGGTGGAGTTATTGATATTGGTGGACAGGATAGTAAAGTGATTCAGATAAGCGGCGGCAGGGTTATTGATTTTCTGATGAACGACAAATTCGCCGCAGGCACAGGTAGATTTTTGACCATGGCTTGTGATACACTTGGAATATCCTTTGAGGAGATAGATTCATTTGCTCATCCGTGCTTTGCTGAGGCAATTGTCATAAACAGTATGTGTACTGTGTTTGCCGAATCAGAAATTATCGGTTCACTTGCAATGCAAAAAGACCGCTCGAAAATTCTAGCGGGTGTGTTACAATCGATAGCACATAGAGTTCGTCAAATGGCGGGAAAGTTTAGTTTTGACAAAACCAAGCCGCTATTGATGACAGGTGGGCTTTCTCATTCAAACATGCTTATAGGTGCTATTGCAAGGGATGTTGATATTGAAGTAATTACCCATGCCCATGCTAACTTTGCCGGCGCGATAGGAGCATGTGTGTGCAGTAGATAAACAGGAGACAAGACGTGATTTATTTTGACAACAGTGCGACAACTTTGATGAAACCTACTGAGGTGGCAGAGGCTGTTGCATATGCTATAAGGAATTTTGGAAATGCAGGACGCTCTTTTTATGATGCTGCCACGCTTTCTAATCGTGAAATTTACGCCACTCGCGTGGAGATTGCAAAGCTCATAGGTTGTAAAGAGCCACTTCATGTAGCTTTTACATCTTCTGCGACAGAAAGCCTGAATATGGTTATAGGAGGTCTTGTCGGCAAGAATGATTCTGTAATTACGACTGTGCTGGAGCATAATTCGGTGCTTCGACCACTATATCTCTCCGGATGCGATCTGTGTTTTATGGGGTGTGATGAAAATGGTAATCTTGACATTGATTCCTTTGAAGAATTATTGAAGCCGACCACAAAATTCTTGGTATGTACGCACGGTTCAAATGTGACAGGAAATATCACAAATGTTCGTAGGCTTTACGAAAAATGCAAAGTTAACGGTATTACAATGATTTTGGACATTGCTCAAACTTTTGGGACAATTCCAACGGACATTTGCATGGCTGATATTTTCTGCTTTACCGGACACAAGGGGTTATTCGGCACTCAAGGAACAGGCGGTATAATTGTGTCTGACGAATATGAATTTAGTATCACCAAAACTGGTGGTGCAGGGGTTAATAGCTTTGACACTTTTCAGCAAAAGTGTATGCCTGATATCTTTGAGGTAGGAACATTAAACAGCCATGGCTTATATGGTCTGCAAAAAGGTGTTTGCTTTATTAATGAAATAGGTGTGAATAAAATTCATGAAAAAGAAACTCGCCTTATGGAGTTATTTTATAACGGCATCAAAGGCGTAGAGCGAGTTAAAGCCTATGGAGATTTTTTGGAAAAAGATAGACTCCCCATTATATCGCTAAACATTGATGGGCTAACGTCATCCGAACTTGCCGAGCGGCTTTGGTTGGACTACAGAATTGCCACTCGTGCCGGCAGCCACTGCGCCCCAATGATGCATAGGCATTTTGACACAGTTGATGTTGGTATGGTGCGGTTTTCATTTTCTTATTTTAATACCGAGGACGAGGTCGGTAAGGGAATATCTGCAATAGAAGAAATTGCTAGATAGTGTGAACTCATGTCCACGCTATCTGTTATTTCAAAAATGGAATACTTGCTGAGGTAGATGAGGATGGAATATATAATCACGTTCAAGAATACAAACTTCGCCATAAAGGCCGAAAAATGCTTGTTGGAGCAGGGGTTGCACGTGGGCGTACTGCCTCTGCCATCCCAAATTAGCGCAGGGTGTGGTATATGCCTTAGAATGCCACAAGGCGAAATTAAGTCTGCCATCAAAGTTTTGACGGATAAGAACATCAGCGAAATTGGGCTTTATTCCAGGATGCCAGAAAATGGACGGCATTTATATAGCGAAGTAAAAGATTGGGGGTTATTATGAAACAAGCATTAAATTCTCTTTTGGATAACTGCACAAGTGGAGGTTGCGGCGCGAAAATAGGAGCAGGGGAGTTGTCAAAGCTATTGGCAGGACTGCCTGTTTTCCATGATGAAAACTTAATTGTCGGATATGATTCATCCGATGATGCGGCTGTTTACAGAATAAACGATAAAACATCAATCGTCACTACGGCAGACTTTTTTCCGCCAATGGTTAATGATCCAATAACATTTGGAAAAATTGCCGCCGCTAATGCCTTAAGCGACATTTATGCAATGGGAGGCAAACCCATAACCGCCTTAAATCTAGTTTGTTTTCCTCAGTCTATGGATATGGAGATTTTAAGAGAGATTTTGCAAGGCGGCGCAGAAAAAGTTGCGGAAGCATCTGCCGTTCTCGCGGGAGGCCATTCCATATATGACAAAGAGCCGAAATATGGCTTGGCTGTGACAGGCATTGTAGAAAACGAAGAAATAATCAGAAATGACACGCCGGCAATAGGGCATAAACTGATTCTGACAAAGCCTCTGGGAACAGGGATAATCATGGCGGCACTTCGCGGGGGAGTAGCTGACACGGGGGCAGTTTATGAGGCTGTGACTACAATGGAAAGACTCAACAAATATGCTGCCGAAAAGATGAAGGGCTTTTGCATCAGTGCGTGCACTGATATAACAGGATTTGGACTGCTTGCACACACTATGGAAATGGCCTCCGACAGGGTGTCAATTAAACTTTATCCAAGTGAAATACCCTATATCAAAGAGGCTTATCAATACGCCGATGAATACCTTGTTACAGCCGCAGGGCAGCGCAACCGCAATCACTTGGAAGGAAAAGCTGATGTGAGCGGCCTACCTTTTGCACTACAAGAGCTGATGTTCGATCCGCAGACATCAGGAGGTCTAATGATATGCGCATCTCCTGAACAGTCCTATGACTTATTAACGATGATTCAAGCAGATGACCCTGCTGCTAGAATAATTGGCGAGGTTGTAAAAAGAGAAAACAACATAGTGTTATTTCAATAGAAAAGGAGTTTTTATATCATGAAAATAATTGATGCGCTAGGCAAGCCATGCCCGATTCCGGTAATCGAATCTAAAAAAGCGTTGTCAGAACAGAATGCTCAAGGAGTATCGGTAAAAGTCGATAACCTTGTAGCTGTTCAAAACCTTGAAAAAATGGCTAAAGGTTATGGATATGAGTTTTCGTATGTTGAGAAAGCCACGGATTCTTATGAGGTTGTAATTAAAAAAAATGGGCAGGAGCATCCGCATGAAATATTGGCTGGAAATACCGAATTAAGTGTTCCTGAAAACGATACACACACAAGCGGACTTGTTGTGGTCATTGGCAGAGATACTATGGGTGAAGGTGCGCAGGAGCTTGGTAAAATACTCATAAAGGGTTTTATTTACTCCTTGACTGAGCTTCCGACACCGCCTAAGTATGTGATTTTCTTTAACTCCGGTGCACACTTAACGTCAAAAGAATCCAACACGATTGATGACCTCAAGAAACTTGAAGAAAAAGGCGTAAAAGTTCTCACTTGTGGCACTTGTGTAAACTTCTATAATCTTCAAGATAAGTTGGCGGTCGGGGGTATAGTCAATATGTATGAAATAACCGAGAGGATGTCTTCAGCTAGTAACGTTATCAATATTTAGTTCCCGAACTCATCTTCGCTATAGGTTATGCTAACTGTGGGGTCAAATTTTCGTCCCATCTGGTGACGAGCCTTTCTATTTTCCACAGTATCAAAGATAATAGAAAAATCGTAGTCCGGGGGATATAACTCTGCGGCTGATACCTTGAGCTTAATCCGGTTATGTTTTATGGTGTGTTTTACGCCTTTTACCTGAACAATAACATCTCCCTGTTCGTCTGCCGGGCGGTATACGATGCCTGTTTCACCTGTTTTAAGGACAGTTACACTATCGCCCATAATAAACTTTTCTGAAAAATCGGGGATTGCCTTTTCGGCTTGCGTGCGTAAAAGGCTGCTTGTTGGTGTCTTCATTGCCATTTGATTGGACATGTCACCACTTCTTTGGTCGCCGTAGACCTCATAGTGCGCTCGCTCCAAAAGATGTGTAGCAAGCCCAAGACGTTTGGCAATATGTAGTGCACAGCTTTCTCCGGACATTCCCATTTCCAACTTATAGAGTGGACGAAGGTTTTCACGGTCAAAAGCCATCCGTGCACTCTTCACACCGCCTGACTGCTGAGCGTAAGTTTTGACTTGGGCATAGTGCGTTGTAACAAGGAACATACAACCTCGCTGTCTTAGCTCCTCCAACACCGCTACAGCAATCCCCATCCCTTCGGCGGGGTCGGTGCCGCTACCAAGTTCATCCAGTAACACAAGACTGTCGCGGCTGGCCTTTTCCAAAATGCTGATTATATTTGTCATATGACCGGAAAAGGTGGATAGATTTTGGGAAATGTTCTGGCTATCCCCAATATCACAACAGTAATTATCTTGCATAGCGATATAGCTGCCAGGGGCGCAAGGAATATGAAGTCCGCACTGTGCCATCAGGGAGAGTAGTCCCACCGTTTTTACCGCAACGGTTTTGCCGCCAGTGTTGGGACCGGTGATAATCACACCGTTTGTGTTCTCATCCATGTCAAAATCTAATGGGATACAGGAATCCGCGTCCAACAATGGGTGGCGGCCTTTTCTAATATCCAGCTTTCTCGCTCCACCTATCTCCACAGGAGCGGCTTTCATACTGTCACTCAGTTTGGCTTTGGCGAACAGCACATCTAAAATCTCCATCGCTTCCATGTTGCGGCGGAGTAGTGGGGAATACTCTACAACCTTAGCCGTGAGTGTGTAGAGAATGCGTCGCTCCTCCCCATCTTCTTCTATATTAAGTGCAGCCAGTTCTGCCTGAGATTTTGCTATGGCAGTTGGTTCCATAAATACGGTAGAGCCTTTTCCCGAAAATTCAACAACCGTTCCGCCAAACTGCGCTTGAAACTTCCGCTGCACAGGCAACACGTGGCGACCTTGCCGGACTGTGATATACCCATCAGAAAGATATTGTTTGCGGCTTTTGAGTATGTGGTTTAGCTTCTCCTTAATCTGGGTTTCTACATGGTCTTTTTTGCGGCGAATATTTCGCAGGTTCGGGCTGGCATCATCACATAGCTTGTTGTCTTTGATGCACAGTTCTATTTCATCCTGCAAGGCTGATAAATTCTCAATGCTCTGGCCGTACATGGCAACGGCTTCTTCTGTGGATTTGCCCCTAGATAAATATGCCACCATACGTTTACAAGCTTGTGCAAATCTGACAATGTTTTCGAGCTGTTCGGGAATCAGCATACCATCTGCGTCTGCCAGTTTAATAATTTCGTCTAAGCCGTCCATAATAGGTAGTGGCGGTGTGCCAATCAAATCCAGCAAGTTTTTGGCAGAAGTCGTTTCTGCCATTTTACGCACACACATATCCTCACTTAGATAGGGAGACAGAGCGGCAAGTGCATCTTTTGCATTTTGAGATAGAGCGTGTTCTTTCAGTTTGTCTATGATTATATTAAATTCAAGTGCTAAGTAGTGGTTATTCAAGCGGGGAGGCTGCTGAAAAAGTCCCCTAGTAGCACTCATTCTCAATTAGACACTTGCTTATCAAAATGAATCCACCCCTCATCAGACATGACAGACAAGTGCG
>Ga0209755_10006227_pt1 | contig 13301 bp, 9 predicted proteins | sample TergutCo191P1_FD_187301 | JGI IMG/M metagenome (GOLD analysis project Ga0209755, IMG submission 187301) | Cornitermes sp. P1 segment gut microbial communities from Petit-Saut dam, French Guiana - Co191P1 (SPAdes) (version 2) | ecosystem: Host-associated > Arthropoda: Insects > Digestive system >... | reverse complement strand
TCCCGGTTATACTGGCTACGGTGGAAGCGATAATTGACGGCATAGAAGATGACTCACTCTTCCACTATGCATGGGCTTCAGGCGATGATTATTCGCTCTTTCTCCTGCTGAGCGGGCCTCTTGCAAGGGAACTTGACTTCTACACGTCCAGAGGCGCATTTGGACCGGGCACGACAATACAATCCACAATAGGCCGCGCAGTGCTTCTCTCCTTCCAAAACATCGGGCACAACACAAGGGGAGATGTAAACACAGGCCGCGCCGGAGCTGCATGGGGCTTTACAGGCATTGTAATGGCTGAAAATATGTCAGAAGCACCCGGCCACATAAACCCTGAGTTTCCCGTCAGATGGGAAGAGCACCACGAGGCCATGGGCTTTAACGCCTCCGACAGTGTTGTGACGGTTGCAGCAGTAGGACGATATGCAGAAATGCACGACACCGTGCGCGGATGGATATTCAATTTCTACGGCGGCTACTTGCTCACACCCGGCCACTGGATGCTCAGGGATGCCAGAGTTAACTTCCTGGGTGCCCCTGTTGATGCTCAGGGCGGCGTCCACTCACTGGATAACACCCGGCGCAACGCACTGCCGGAAAACCCGAGATCCAGCAGAGACGCCACCTTCCTCATTTACAACCCGGACAATATGGCAGCGCTCATAACAAGGCCTGAGGCCATCGGGATTACTGCCACCGGCGTTGGCCACGAGCCTACCACCGGTCACTCCCGCTTGGAGTTTGACTTCGGCAGGCCTATAATCGGAGGCGCTCATGCACACGGCCCCTCTGATGAGTTCCACGGGCCGGCAATACCCGGGGGCGACGGAGCCACATCGGCAAACACACAGGCAAACATTTTGCTTGGCAACATCGTCTTAGGCCCGGATGGTCCTGAGTGGGGCTCTCGGGAGCTTATAAGACAGTGGTTTGCAAATCACGGAATTTCCGGAGATTACTTAAATAACCCGGCTCACTCAAACAGGCTGCTGACCTTTGTAGATGTCCAAAGACCTTCAAATGCAGATGCCGAATTTATTCCTTTTGCGGCACATGCAAATGTGGTAATGCCTCTAATCGCCGGTCAATACCCGTCATATGGCCGTGGCTTTCAGAGCAAGGGGTTGGGCATGGATGCGATGCGTAGCCAGCAAATCACGGGCGCAATATTGACTACGGAAGGGCGCGCCACACCGGCAGCATCAGCACCGGCAGACTTCACAGCAACAATAACAGGTTCAAACCAAGTGACACTCGCATGGCAGGCTCCTGCGCGCGCAGGAGGCACAGTACTGCGTTTTGAAGTTTCTGCCGACGACGGAGCCACCTGGATTACAGCAAGCAGCCAGACCGGCCATGTAATGGACGGCCTGGATTTAGATGCTGACAACCGCTTTGTTGTCAGAGCTGTAACTAACATAAGCAACGCAGCGGTATACGTCTGGTACAGCGGACCCGGCGCTGACAGCATCCCGGACAGGCAGGGCACCGACCTTCGCCTTTCAACCCGTGGAAGCGGGCGCGGAGCGCAAGCCAGGGCAATTGCACAACCTCCAATTGATGATGTGCCAGACCCGGATCCAGACCCAGACCCAGATCCAGACCCGGATCCAGACCCGGACCCAGGTCCGGGACATGACCCGGGGCCCGGACAGGTTGTGGCACAACCTCCAGCCGTGCAGCCTGAGCCTGATGAGCCATCCGCACCTGGCAACATCAGCCCCCTATTCATGATTGGCGACCAAGCCGGTAACTTCCGCCCGGGAGCAAATATAACAAGAGCGGAAGCCGCAGCAGTGCTCACCAGAACCCAGCTTCTGGACTTTGAAGTGGGCGTTAACACCTTGCCAGAAGGCATGGCCACATTTAATGTGTTCTCTGATGTAAACCGAGGTAACTGGCATTACTTCTACATCGCATGGGCATATGATGCCGGCCTTGTCCAAGGCTTTGAAGGCCGGTTCCGCCCGAACGACACAATCACCAGAGAAGAATTTGCAGCCTTGTTTGCACGCACAATGACTGTGCGCCAGGCGGGCAGCACCCCATTTGCAGATGCGGCGGATATCAGCGCATGGGCCAGAGGCTATGTGTACACAGTCTACCGCGAAGACCTTATGGTGGGTAACGCTGCCGGTGAATTTAACCCAAGGGCAAACATCACCCGCGCCGAAGTCGCCACAGTGGTAAGCCGTATCTTGGGCAGAATCGACACTGCAAATTCACTCACCGCGCTCTATGCAGCCAACACGCCTCAGCCGCGTGCATTCCCGGATGTCAGAGGTAATGAGTGGTTCTCAGACTCAGTCATCGCAGCGACAAACGACTTCTTCTTCCCCGCAGAAACATATTCAGAAAACGGCTAAGAATAGTTAGAGCCTAGCATTGGGCAACCTGCCGCAAAATGCGCAGGAGCAAAGCATCAGACCCCTGCATATGGAGAGCATATTTGCTCCATATGCAGGGGCTCTCATTGTGCTCAAGTACCTCCTACGCGAAGCCGGCCCGGAGAAAGGCGGTAAACCGCAGCTCTACCGCAACTTCGTATATTTCAATAAATTTATTGTATATTCTGATACAAATTTGATACAATATTAACATAATTTTAACACATTTTGCATATACCTCTCAATGCTTTAATGCTATAATTCTTTGCAAGCGAAGTTCACAACTTTAATGAATAAAAGAGAGGACACAACATGAAATCGAAACTACTAACCGCAGCTTTACTTTCTCTGTGTACGTTACTTTTACTCGCAGGCTGTTCGCAGCCCTCCGGTGAGCAAGCCCCTGAAGCGCAGCCTTTGCCTGATTTGGTTATAGGCTATACCTTTTCCAACCATCATGAGCCCATACTCGTTGCCGCGTCAATGGGTGATGCTTTCGCCGACAGAGGCGTTTATTTAAGAGAAGTTATTGAAAGAGAGAGATATATCCTCATCGTTGATGGCAACGAACGTGCAAACATTGAACTCGTTGTCGCCGGAACCGGCGGAGAGGTTGTAACCATGATGGAAATGGGTCATGTGAATATGGGCTTTAAGTCCATTGGCTTGCCTATGTCAAGCATTGACCAAGGTGCTTCTATGAGGGTTTTAGGCCCCGTCCATGTCGATGGTTTCGGACTTATTGCCAGCCACGAGGTGCCTGCTGAAAACTTCGATGAGTTTGTCGCTTTTGTACAGGCGCAAGAACTGCCTGTGAGGATTGGGCATCACCAGCCAAACAATTCAGCGGTAATACTGTTTATGGAATCTTGCAGGTTGCTTGGGCTGAGCGTTACTGAAGATCCGACGGATTTGACTGCCGATATTTTGATGGTCAATATGCGCGGCCTTGCAAACTTAATCCCGGCGATTGACAGCGGTGAGGTAGATGCTTGGATTGGGCCATCTCCATTTCCTGAAATGGCAGTGCTCAACGATGTGGGCAATCTAATAATAGACCTTAAAGACCTGCCTCCCGGCGGACGCTGGACGGATTTCCCCTGCTGCGTATTTTCAGCGACAAACGCCACTTTAGACGAGCACCGTGAGATTGTAGAATATCTTTACAAGCTACTTACAATAAGCGCCGAGTTTGCAAACGGCAACAGAGATGTGGCAGGGCGGATTTCCGCTGATTGGACAGGAGTGCTTGAAGAGGCTGCAATAAACACCATGACTGTATTTTCAACAGATGTCACCCAAAGCTGGCTTGATCACGCTGCGCTGACTCTGTCTGTCTTGCAGGCTGACGGCACCATTTCCGGCGCATTTGAGGGCAGGGATTTAAGCGAAATTATGGACGAACTATTTGATCTTTCAGTTTTCGAAAATGCGCGCAACAGATAGGACACCGGAAAACAACATACTCCGGCATCACTCACGCTTTAGGCATAACATTGTTTTGCGCATAATCTATAAGGCGTTATTGTCGGCAATTGTGCCCATGCTGTTTTTGCTATTTTGGCACAGCCGCGCGATAGGAATTGACAATCCGCTAAGACTTCCGCCAATCTCCAATATACTTGACATTATGCTAAACCCAATGGAAAATGTCATAGGAATAGGCTCAATTTGGAGAAACACTTACATAAGCCTCATCCGCGTTTTGCTTGGCTACACCGTTGCTGCGCTTGTGGCTGTACCCCTCGGCATAATCATTGGGTATAGCCGCGTAGCCAAGCGGATGCTGCTTCCTTTTTTGAGTTTTTTCCGCTCAATCCCCCCCATTGCCTGGGTTCCATTGGTGCTCGCATGGTTTGGGATTACCAGTGCAGCAACCATCCTCGGGGTGGCTATAACTCACCCTAGTTTTCTGATTTTGAACAATCTGCGCATTTCCATGCTGGCAATCATCTTTTTGGGAGCTTTTTTTCCCATCTTAAACAATACAATCTTCGGGATTGAAAGTGTCCGCAAGTCATATGTTGACGCTGTGCGCTCCATGGGCGCAGGCCCCGTTGCACTAATAACAAAGGTTTACATCCCTCACGCCATGCCTACAATTTTTACAGGCTTGCAGGTGGGACTGGGCACTGCGTGGCAAACGCTTGTCGGTGCTGAAATGCTTCCTGGCAGTATTGCCGGACTTGGATTTATGATTACCCACGCCTACCAAGTTATGCGCATTGACGTGGTTATCTCAGGTATGGTTAGCATAAGCATCGTAGGAGCTATTTTGTATGCGGCCAGCCATGTAATAGGCAATCTTTGCTTTAAGTGGAAAACTCAAGGGAAGTAGGTGGTGTCATGGATATTGCAGATGCTGTTAATGCTATTGAGGTCAGCAGTGTTTCCAAAACATTTTTTGGCGAAAAAGGTATGGTTGTAAAAGCTCTCGATGCGATATGCCTTGATATCAGGCCACATGAGTTTGTCTGTATTTTAGGCAGCAGCGGTTGTGGTAAATCAACTCTTCTAAACCTAATGGCGGGGCTCATTTCTGCCGATGGCGGAATGATTAAGGTCTTGGGAAATACCATCAAAAAGCCAATCCGTGAGGCTCAGATGGTTTTTCAGGAATATTCGCTCCTGCCTTGGAGAACCGTGCTTGATAATGTCAGCCTCAGCCTGGAACTGGGCGGAGTTAGCAAAAAGGAACGCCACCACAGAGCAAGGCAGCTACTGAACTCCTTTGGCTTGGATGAGTTTTGCAACAGCTACCCGCATGAGCTTTCCGGCGGAATGAGGCAACGGGCTGCAATAGCACGAGCTTTGTCAACAGGGCCCGATGTCCTTTATATGGATGAACCTTTTGGCGCCCTTGATGCGCACACCCGCCTTAAAATGCAGCAGGAGCTCTTAAACTACTGGCTTGGGGAAAAAAAGACAGTTGTATTCGTTACCCACAGTGTCGAAGAGGCTGTTTTCTTAGGAACCCGGATTATTGTGCTGGGTGGCAGGCCCGGTACAATAAGGAAGGATATTGCCATTGAACTTAACTACCCGAGAAACCGGTGGCATAGTGAATTTGGGGATTATTGCAGTAGCCTTTTGCAGGCTATGGAATCTCCTTAAAAACTGCTCAAAAACAAAGGCCTCACGCTAAGTTTGAACAATTTTCATTTGACGCTTTTTGCTTGCAAAAGCTATAGCCGTGTGATATAATGCGACAGATTTATAACATATATATGGGAGCGTTTCTGGTCTGGTGGCCGGCTCGGACTTCAAATCCGATGCAAGGCGGTTCACGCCGTCTTGGGTGTGTTCGATTCGCACACGTTCCCGCCAAATTAAATTAAAAACCCATGTGCCTCTATATAAACCTGCGTTAGATGAAAGGAGGCGTTTTTTTGAAGAATATTTGCCTAGGCACAGCAGGTCATGTTGATCACGGAAAGACAAGTTTGATATACCGTCTGACGGGTCATCATACGTCGCGGCTAAAAGAAGAAATCTCACGGGGAATAACTATCGAACTCGGGTATGCCCCCCTCGTGCTGAGCAACGGGCAGCAAATAGGTATTGTGGATGTTCCCGGACATGAAAGGTTCATCAGAACAATGCTTGTAGGAGCTACATGTCTGGATGTAGTCCTTCTTGTAATTGCGGCTGATGAAGGGGTAATGCCTCAAACCCGTGAACATCTTGATATTCTTAAGCTCTTAGGTGTCACCCGCGGCATTGTGGTTTTGACAAAAGTTGACATGGTTGATGAAGAATGGATGCAGCTTGTCCGTGAGGACGTTTCCGAATTTCTTCAGGACAGCCCATTTTGCGATGCCCCGGTGTCCGAAGTATCCTCAGTAACCGGACAGGGAATCCCCGAGCTTCTCAGCATGCTTGAGCAGATCTGCTTAGATGCCAAGGAGCGCCCCTCAACCGGAGTCAGCCGCTTTGCCATTGACAGGGTATTTATAAAGTCCGGCTTCGGCACCGTGGTAACAGGCGCTGTCTGGGGCGGAGTCATACGGGTCGGCGATACCATGGAGCTGCTTCCCGCGGGAAAACAGGTCAGGGTGCGCTCCCTTCAGTTTCACGGGGCAAGCCTGGAGGAAGCCTTTGCAGGGCAGCGCATCGCGGTTAACCTTGCAAATGTAGAAAAAGAATTTGCAGAGCGCGGCAGTTGGCTTTCGGCACCGGGGGCCATGCGTGAGAGCAAGCGGATTGATGTATACCTAGAGCTACTCAAGAGCGCACAAAAAATGACGCAAAACAGCAGGGTTCATGTCCATCACGGAACAATGGAAGCTATTGCAAGGGTGAAACTACTGGGCAGGGATGTACTTTTGCCGGGCGAAAGCTGCTTTGTTCAACTTCAGTTAGATGAACCGCTTGCGACACTTCCCGGCGACAGGGTTGTCCTGCGCCACTTTTCACCTATGGTGACAATCGGCGGCGGTGCAGTGGTGGAACCCACTGCATATAGGCATAAAGGGCGCGATCTGAAAGATTCTGTCACCCGCCTTGAAGCACTGCACAGCGGCGACCATGAGAGAATGCTTCTTGCCTCTTGCCCCAAGAAGGTGCGTTTTTGGGAAATGCAGGACATTGCCTCTATTTTGCACATTTCAGAGAAAGAGGCTCGTGAACTTTCAGAGTCAATGATTGAAAAAGGCATGTTAGTTGCAATTTCTGAAAGGTATTTTTATCCGAAAAGCCGCTTTGAGCAAATATGTGAAGAGATTAACTCGTGGTTTAAGGAGTACTTCAAGCAGTGGCCGATGCGCTTTGATGTAGCAAAAAGCGAGGTTGCGCAGATTCATTTCTCAGACATTGATCAAAAGCAGCGGCGCGCATTGTTCTCATATCTTGATGGGACAGGTTTGTTTAAGCAGGATGAATCAACAATTAAGCCCATTGACTGGCAGCCGGCTTTAACAGATGCTCAAATGCGGGTCATTGACGCAGTGAGGCAGTATTATGCCCAAACTCCGCTCAATCCACCACTTTGGAGCGAGGCGGTTTCAGAGCTTAAAATCCCCTATCAGGGCGAATTTTTGCAGTGGCTGCTACGCACGGGCGAGATGGTGTGGGTCACTGACTCACTGCTTTTTACACGCACTGCATTAAATGATGCTGAGGCTACTTTACGTGAAAATACAGGAAGCGGTGGATTTTTGCTTGCTGAGGCAAGGGATTATATTCAAACGCCGCGGAAAGTTACACAAATTATCCTTGAGTATTTTGACAATGTCAAGATTACTCACTGGGATGGGGAACGGCGCCATTGGCGCTGAGAAGGGAGTAATATTGTGCATTTTAGCGAACTTCCAAATATAAACAGCCTACTGGAGCACAAACTTTTTTACGGCCTTAGCGCCGAACGTGTAAAACGTGCCGCCCGCGCTTATGTTCAGGGTCTGCGCGATAGTATGTTAAGCGGCTCACTTGGAGCAATACCTTCACTTGATGAATGTGCGCAGCACGTGCTAAGTGCATTGGAAGCTGACGCTTCCCTCAGCTTGCGCGGCCTCGTTAACGCCACAGGTGTAGTGTTGCACACAAACTTGGGACGTGCGCCGCTGGGCATGGAAATTTATGCATCGGCAGCGGGGGTTTTTGGAGGATATTGCAACCTTGAATACGACTTTAATACCGGACAGCGCGGCAGCCGCCACTCCCATATTGAAAAGCTGATCTGCGAGCTTACCGGTGCGCAGGCGGCAATGATTGTCAACAATAACTCAGCGGCAGCCATGCTGATGCTTGGCGCCATGGCCGAAAATAAGGGAGTCGCCATATCACGCGGCGAACTGGTGGAAATCGGCGGTTCTTTCCGTGTGCCTGAAATCATTGAACACAGCGGGGCCAGGCTTATTGAAATCGGCTCTACAAACAAAACCCATCTCTCCGACTATGCCAAGGCTGTCAAAAACAAGGGTGCGGAAGTGCTACTAAAAGTTCATGCCAGCAATTATGAAATTGTTGGGTTTACGAAATCTGTTTCCATCTCAGAACTTGCAAAATTTGGCGCGGAGAATGATTTGCCTGTCTTTTATAATATGGGCTCATGCTTCCTCATAGACCCGCAGCTTATCGGCATCCGTGACGGCGAAACAGCAAGAAGTGCAATTGAGGCGGGTGCGGATTTGATATGTTTTTCCGCAGACAAACTCATAGGTTCTACTCAAGCCGGAATCATAGCAGGCCGCAGCGACTATATTTCAGAGATGAAACAACACCCCTTAGCGCGCGCCCTAAGGCCTGACAAAGTGACGCTGTCAGTGCTCGAATCAACCCTAAAGCTCAGCTTGTATCCCGAGGAGGCAATCCGCCAAATCCCGGTACTTTCGATGCTTGCAGTGAGGCCCGCCGAGCTTCTAAAAAGGGCTCAGGCCTTGGCCAAAGGGCTTGAACAGGTGTGTCCGGGATGGATTGTTGAAGTGCGCGAAACTCTTGATGAAACCGGCGGCGGCTCAATGCCGAATGTCCCATTGCACGGCTTTGGCGTTATACTTGAGCCTGTGGGGATTTCTTCTGCGGAGCTTGAGGAGAAACTGCGCAAAGAACGCATTGTCACCCGCATTAACGGCGGCGCCGTCATAATTGCTGTTAGAACAATACTCCCCGGCGACGATGAGATAATAGCTGACACTTTAAGCCGGATTTTCAGCGGCAGTAAGTAGCATTGCATTTTTATTTATTAGTGAAATTGAAGGAGCGCATATGGACAAGAGCAAATTGTTAGTTACAGCCTGTGGAGGCTGAGCAGGTAAACTTCCGCAAGGAATGCTAGGAAACGTGCTTTCCGAAATCCCGAAGTTAAATGATGATCCGAATTTGCTCATAGGCTTTGACACCTCTGACGATGGTTCTGTCTACAAGCTGTCTGAGGAGCTTGCTATAATCAATACTTTGGACTTTTTTGCCCCTCTGGTAGAGGATCCTTATACTTTCGGCAAAATTGCCGCAGCTTCATCCCTTAGCGACATTTACGCTATGGGTGGAGAGGTTAAAACAGCCCTTAACAATGTATGCTGGCCACTTGGCGATGACCCGGAGATTCTGGGCGAAATTTTGCGCGGCGGCGCAGAGATTGTAAATGAATCCGGCGGCGTACTGTGCGGGGGGCACTCACACAACAACAAGGATCTCAAGTACGGCCTGTCTGTTACCGGTGTTGTGCACCCTGACAAAATAATGTACAACAACCGCTGTGAAACCGGCGACCGCATAATCCTTACAAAGCCGCTTGGAGTCGGCCTTATAACTGCATTTAAGGATGAGAGCGTAATGAGCAAGGAAGGCTATGAGCAAGCCGTATCCAGCATGGTAACATTAAATAAGTATTCATTTGACATTGCAAAAAAATACCGCATCCACAGCAGCACCGATGTCACAGGATTCGGTTTTTTGGGGCACCTCAACGAAATGGTGACATCCAAGTATTCTATTAGGGTTGATGCCGAAAAGGTTCTGTATATAGAAGATGCAAAGAAAATCGCTGCAAAGGGTCTTGCTACCGATGGCGGCGACACCAACCGGGAGTTTTTGCAAAATAAGCTCTCTTTTGTGGGAGTTCCTGAGTGGCTTGTGACGATTTTATTTGACCCGCAGACCTCCGGCGGCTTGATGTTCAGCGTACATAAAGACGATGCCGATGCACTTCTTGAAGAGCTTGGCACACTGGAGCAACAAAGTTGCATGGTGGGTGAAGTTATTGCGCGCGCAGAGCATAATCTAATAGTGCAAGGCGGGTAAAACGAGGTGCTCTATGAAAGAGTTTATAATAAACAAAAATGACACCGGCCAGCGCTTAGACCGCTTTGTTTCAAAGGCAGCGCCCCTGCTCCCCCCTTCGCTGGCTCAAAAATATATAAGAATTAAGCGCATAAAAGTAGGCGGCAAAGCAGCCGCACGCGATTACAAGCTCGCCTTCGGCGATGCTGTACAGATGTATGTAAATGATGAGTTCTTTCAGGCCCCCTCGGAGGAAAACGCGTACCTAAAAATCTCAAACCCCGCTTTGGATATCGTTTATGAAGACGAAAACATTATGCTCATAAACAAGCCAGCAGGAATTATCTGCCATAGTGACGGCAGCCACAGCTTTGACTCTATAATCGCAAGGGTGCAGGCCTACCTATACATAGACGGCCAGTGGCGTCCCGGGGAAGAAAACTCATTCTCCCCTGCCCTGTGCAACCGCATAGACCGCAATACCTCAGGTATTGTAATTGCTGCAAAAAACGCGCAGTCCCTGCGGATTATAAATGAAAAAATTAAAGCTCATGAAATTGATAAGTTTTATTTGTGCGCAGTCCATGGAAAACCTAACCCCAAAGCCGCCAAGCTGGAGGGCTATATCTTCAAAGATGCTGTAAAAAATCAGGTATATGTTTCCAAAACCTCACAGCCCGGCGCAAAATCCGCCGTTATGGAATATAAAACCCTCACCTCCACCCAAGGCCTTTCCCTACTTGAGTGCAGGCTCATAACAGGGCGCACACACCAAATCAGGGCACAGCTTGCAGACATCGGCACCCCCCTGCTGGGCGACGGAAAATACGGCAGCGAGCGCCTTAACAAACCCTTTGGAGAAAAACAACAAGCGCTATGTTCCTACAAGCTCGTTTTCAACTTCAAATCCGATGCGGGAACGCTGTCATACCTTAACAAAAAGCATTTCGTCATTTTAGACATAGCTTTTGTAAAAAAATATTTTCAACCCATTGACATTTCATAACGAAACTTGTATTATTGGTGTTACTATCTCTAATAGAAGGGTGGTAGATCGTTGTCCAAAGAGTTGATTCGCCTCTCGAGCTGTTCGATGGCGTTTGACGGTGAGTATGTCTTAAAAGACATAAATCTGTATTTTAATGACAAAGAATTCCTCACACTACTAGGCCCGAGCGGATGTGGCAAGACCACTACGCTTAGGATTATTGGAGGTTTCCTGAAGCCAATTTCAGGAGACGTTTTCTTCAATGGTGTGAGGATTAATGATGTCCCACCGCACAAAAGGGCTGTGAATACCATATTTCAAAAGTATGCTCTATTCCCCCACTTAAATGTATTTGAAAACATTGCCTTTGGCCTTAAGCTCCAGCGCGAAAACGGCAAGAAACTCAGCAAAACTGAGATTTCTGAGCGCGTTGCGGAAATGCTTGAGGTCGTCAGCCTCAAGGGCTTTGAAAAGCGCGATGTAACTTTGCTCTCAGGCGGTCAGCAGCAAAGGGTCGCCATTGCGCGCGCCCTAGTAAACAGGCCCAAGGTGCTCCTGCTAGACGAGCCTTTGGGTGCCCTTGACATGCGCCTTAGAAAAGATATGCAAAATGAGCTAAAACGCATCCAGCAAGCTACCGGCATAACATTTATCTATGTAACCCATGATCAGGAAGAAGCCTTGGCCATGTCTGACACTGTAGTCGTCATGGAGGGCGGTGAAATTCAGCAGATAGGAACTCCGGAGGATATTTACAACGAACCTAAAAATGCATTTGTGGCCGACTTCATCGGTGAGAGTAACATTCTCGACGGCATAATGCACTCAGACGGTGTTGTGGAACTCTTTGGGAGGAAATTTCAGTGCCTTGACGGTGGTTTTGACAAAATGGAGCCTGTGGATGTGGTAATACGCCCCGAGGATATTGACATTGTTGAGCCTTCCAAAGGGATGCTCAAGGGTACCGTAGTAAGCATAACCTTCCGGGGCGTGCTCTATGACATAATAGTTGATTTCCACGGCTTTAAGTGGCTGATTCAGACGACCGACCTGAGCCCCATCGGCTCAGAAATAGGCATACATATTGAGCCGGACGGGATTCATATAATGAAAAAGAGCGCATTTTCAGGAATGTTCGGCGACTATAGCTCTTTTAGCGGGGAATATGACGATATTGGTGATGCGCAGCGTGAGTTTGAGCCTGGCGGTGACAGCGAACGGGATGAAGAGAGGCAGAGAAGCCGATGAAGCCTAAGTATTTCTCAATTCCATATATCGGCTGGATGGCGCTTTTTGTTATCGTTCCGATTATACTAGTATTCGTCTACGCCTTCACTACACCGGACGGATACTTCACATTGCGCAACTTCTCGGATATGGAACTTTTCCTGCCCGTTTTTATCCGCTCGTTCAGGCTTGCATTTATTGCGACAATGCTGTGTATTTTGCTTGGTTATCCTGTAGCTTATATCCTCGCCCGTGAGGTTTCACGGGTGCAGCGTGTGCTTTTTATGCTCATAATGCTGCCACTTTGGATGAATTTTCTGTTGCGCACATATGCATGGATGTCAATTTTGGAAAACACGGGCCTTCTAAACCAGCTTCTGACATTATTAAATCTTCCGACAATCAGGATTATCAATACCGAAATCGCCGTTGTAATTGGCATGGTATATAACTTTTTGCCCTTTATGATTTTGCCGATATACTCCGTCATAGTTAAAATTGACAAGAGCCTTCTTGAGGCTGCAAATGATTTAGGCGCAAATTCGTTTTCTGTTTTCCGCAAACTGATTGTACCGCTGAGCATCCCGGGCATTCTTTCTGGTGTCACTATGGTCTTTGTACCTGCTGTTTCTGCCTTTGTCATCACACAGCTCCTGGGCGGAGGCATGGTGTTTCTGCTTGGTGACCTCATCGAAATGCAATTTCTCGGCACAGCACACAACCCGCACGTCGGTTCGGCAATTTCACTTATAATGATGATGGTTGTAATTATCTTTGTCATTGTGATGAATAAGTTCGGCTCGGGCGAAGGAAAGGCTGTAAGGCTGTGAGTTTCAGTTATGATTTAAGCTGTAGAAAGACCAACTATATTCTGTCAAGCCCTAAAGTGAAAAAAATAGGTGTACGAAAAAGGGCAACACAAATAAGCCTATCGCAGTAGGCAAAAATGAGAGCTAACCAAAAACTATGTCAGCCTAACC
>Ga0209755_10006225_pt1 | contig 13303 bp, 10 predicted proteins | sample TergutCo191P1_FD_187301 | JGI IMG/M metagenome (GOLD analysis project Ga0209755, IMG submission 187301) | Cornitermes sp. P1 segment gut microbial communities from Petit-Saut dam, French Guiana - Co191P1 (SPAdes) (version 2) | ecosystem: Host-associated > Arthropoda: Insects > Digestive system... | reverse complement strand
CCCTACCTCGGGAAAAACTTTTCGGATGCGGGGGACGCGCACGGCACTGTCCCCCGCATCCGATAAAGTATTTCCCGACGGGGCTTTGGCTGTTGCAAATTTGTAGGGAGTTTTGGCTACAGCCCCCTTTTTGTCATTGCGGCTCACGCCCGCAATTACGGCGTGAGGATTGCGCCGTTTCCAACCGCAGGAAAAAAAATCTCACAGTGCGCACCAATATTGACAATATGCCCTTGTTACAATAGAATTAATGCGCATTTTTAGAAAATGGAGGGGATTCTTATGGTCAAAACACAGCGGCTAACGGGTACAGCAATTTTGTGTGCGCTCGTTGTTTTTTTGCAGGTGTTTGCAACAGGCGTAAACTTTGTAACCCCCGGCACAATTCCCATTGCGCTGGTTTTGCCGGTTATTATTGTAGGTGCCGCCATGTTTGGCATAAGAACTGCCATGGCTTTGGGCTTTTGCTTTGGCGCAGTTGTACTGGGAAGCGGAATTTTTGGCTTTGCGCCAACATCTGCAATGATGTGGGCTACAAGCCCCCTTATTATGACGGTGGGTACGCTTGGGCGTGGCCTGGCAGTAGGCTTTGCCGCCGCACTTGCATACAGCATTTTTGAGGAAAGAAACGTATACATCGGCGTTATTGCGGCGGCTATTGTTGCCCCATTGGTTAACACCGCCATTTTTGCCGTGGTGTTCTTTCTCTTCTTGGAAGTGCTTGTGCCGGACGGCGCAGGTCAAACATTGCTACAATACGTTACAACTTTTGTTGTTGGTGTAAATTTCGTTATAGAACTGGTTTTTAATCTGGTTTTAGCATCTGCAATCGTACGTATTATAAACGTGGTTAAAGCCAGGAAAAGCTGATGGTTCTGGGTATAGATGTTGGTGGCTCTACCACAAAAATCGTAGGCTTCAACAATGACGAATGCGTGGGAATGTTGCAGGTTAACGCAGGGGACCAAGTTACCTCGGCCTTTGGCGCATTTGGTAAATTTTGCGCCCAGTACGGCATTCATATGAATGATGTAAGCCGTATCAAAATAACCGGCGTTGGCGCATCCTACCTGGAAAAAGGGATGTACGACATACCCACAACCCGTGTAGACGAATTTATTGCAATAGGCATTGGCGGGCTAAAACTTGCCGCACTGGATGAAGCGTTTATTATCAGCGCAGGTACGGGTACTGCCCTTGTGCGTGCCGGCCAAGGCGGTATCTCCCACCTTGGCGGCAGTGGCGTTGGCGGCGGTATGTTGCTAAACTTATGCGAACGCTTTGCGGGTGTGCATTCCTTTGCGGGTGTGATGGAAACGGCAAAAGGGGGCAACCTCTCCGCCATAGACTTGCGCCTGTGCGATATCTCACAAGAAAAAATAGGCAACCTGCCCAAAGATACAACGGTTTCAAACTTCGGCAATCTAAGCGACAATGCAAAACCTGCCGATTTTGTGTTAGGCTTCATTAATATGATTTTCGAATCTGTGGGTATGATGGCGGTTTTTGCCACCCTAGGCTCGGATATAGAAGACATTGTTTTAATTGGCGCACTATCCGGCACCGAACACGCACGTGTGGTGTTTGATAATCTTTCGAAAATTCATCCCGTGCGCTTTCACATTCCGCAAAATGCGATTTTTGCAACGGCTGTTGGTGCGGCATTATCACAGTAACCCAGGAAAGTGGATAATATGAACATTGTAAAGCAAATTCATATTTTCCTTGCCCTATTTGTAGTGTTGGCGGGGATAAGCATTGTGTTATCGTTCACAGATTTATCTGAAATTTCCGCAATTTTGTTCGCCGTGGCAAGCGTTACAGGTGCGTTTATTTTGCTGGGCGCAGTAAAACGTGCAATGCAGGCAAAAAAAGAAGCTCTCGCCGCCGCAAATGACGCAACCGAAAAAGAACGGGATGCAGGCACTTTCAACAAGGTTTTGCTGGATTCTGCACCCTTTATAATTAACGTATGGGACCAATCTCACAATTTGCTTACCACCAACAATCAATCCATGAAACTTTTTAATATGCCATCACAGGAAGAATATATCGAAAATTTTTACAATTTCTCCCCGGAATATCAGCCCTGCGGTCGGCTTTCTTCAGAGCTTGTTACAGGCTACCTAGAAGCCGCATTCCGCCACGGTTATGCCCGTTTCGATTGGGTTCATTGCGATTTGCGGGGCAAGCAAATCCCTGCGGAAATCACAATGGTGCGCATGGAACAGCACGGCGAGCAGTTTCTTGTGGCATACACCACCGATTTAAGCATGACCCGCACCGCAGAAGAAAAGGAACGTGAAGCCCGTGAAATAGCGCAAAATCTGCTGGATTATTCTCCGCTAATCATAGAAATTTGGGACCAAGATTTTAACCTCATAGACTGCAACAAAAAGGCAATGGAAACCTTTGACGCACAAAGCAAATTTGACTTTATCAAGGGTTATTCACGCACTTTTCCTGCGCACCAGCCATGCGGCACGCCATCTGCGGAATTTTACAACAATATTTTGCGCCAAACATTCCAAGACGGTTTCACCCGTTCGGAATGGGTATCGCTAACACCTGCCGGCGAGGAGATTCCTCTCGACAGCACCTGCGTGCGCATGAAACGTCAGGGCAAAAACGTAGTCGTATCCTACAGCCACGACTTGCGCCAAGTCCGTGCCGCAGAGGAAAAAGAGCGAGAAGCGGAAGCAGAAAGCCGGGCAAAATCCCGCTTCCTTGCCCGTATGAGTCACGAAATACGCACCCCAATGAACGCCGTACTGGGCATTTCGGAAAATCAACTGCACAACATCAAACACCCCCGAGAAACAGAAGAAGCATTTTTGCGCATATACAGCTCGTCACGGCTGTTGCTAACCATAATCAACGATATTTTGGACCTATCAAAAGTAGAAGCGGGCAAGCTGGAAATAGCCGCCGCAAAATACGAATTTGCCGATATGGTAATAGACACCGTTCAGTTAAACCTCATGTACCTTGGCAACAAGGCAATCAAGTTTAAGCTACAAATCGACCAGCATCTGCCCACCCACCTTACCGGCGACGAACTGCGTATCAAGCAAATCCTAAACAATCTGCTGTCAAATGCTTTCAAATACACACAAGAGGGCGAAGTTTCCCTTGCCCTTGGCATGGAAAAAACAGCCTCGCCGGACGAAACCATTCTCACCATCACCGTAACCGACACCGGTCAAGGCATGGACGAAGACCAACTTAGCAATCTCTTCAAAATCGAATACACCCGCTTCAATGTAGAAAACAACCGTGCCATTGAGGGAAGCGGTCTGGGCATGATGATAGTCCACCACCTCATAGACCTTATGCAGGGCGAAATCACCGTGAAAAGCACCCCGGGCAAGGGTAGCACTTTTAACGTGCGCATCCCGCAGTCCGCATCTTCCAATAAGGTGCTTGGCAAAGAAGCCGTAAAAAATCTTCAAAATCTTGATGTACAGCAAAAATCCCTGCGCAAAATCGAAAAATTCACCCGTGAACCAATGCCCCACGGCAAGGTTCTTATAGTGGACGATGTGGAGACAAACCTCTACGTAGCCAAAGGTGTTCTAATGCCGTACAAAATCGCATCCGAAACCGCAAGCGGCGGCACAGAAGCAGTAGAAAAAATCAAATCCGGCGAAGTGTACGACATCATCTTCATGGACCATATGATGCCCGACATGGACGGCATAGAAGCCACAAGGCTCATTCGCAAAATGGGCTACACCTTGCCAATTGTCGCCCTTACCGCAAATGTGGTTAACGGCGTAGAGGAAACTTTTGCAAGCTGTGGTTTTGATGATTTTATCTCTAAGCCCATAAATCTCGCAATTTTTGATGAGTGCCTACGAAAATATATCCCGGCCAATAAATTCGAAAACGCAGAATCGCACAAAATTACAACATCATCTAAGAACGCAGAATCCCCCAAAATTGAAGCATCCTCCAAAAGCGCAAAACCGCCCCATAAGCCCATACCGCCCGGCATAATAGAGCCGTTTTTGAAAGATGCCCACACTGCGCTTGCCGTGCTGTCAAAATTTGAAACCAACCCTACCCCCAACAAAAGTTTCGTAATCCAGGCGCATTCCATGAAAAGTGCCTTGCGAAATATAGGGCGCACCGCCCTTTCGGAAACAGCACTAACCCTGGAAAAAGCCGGCCGTGACGAAGACATTCAAAAAATCAAAGAAGTTTTCCCGCAGTTTTTGGAAGACTTGCGTGATATCATAAACGAGCTTTCGCCCCAAAACAAAAGCACCGCCACCGAAGACATTAACGAGGACAAAACTTTCATTCACATACAGTTTGCCGCCATAATCGCCGCCTGCGAAACCTATGACATCGAAGCGGCAAGGCGTGCAGTATCTTCACTGCAACAGGCAAGCTGTGCCACCAAAACAAAAGAGCTTGTTAAGAGCATAGCCGACTGTCTGCTTTTAAGCGACTACGAAGAAGCCGCTACCCTTGCGGAAAAGGGGGTTCAAGTATGAACAAAAAACGCAAAACCGTTTTTTTGGTAGATGACAGCGTAACCTACCTTACGCTGGGTAACAATGCGCTCTCCGAAGCATATACTATCCACACCGTCAATTCCGGCGCAAGAATGTTCAAATTGCTGGAAAAAGTCCGCCCCGACCTCATTATCCTAGACATCGAAATGCCCGAGATGGACGGATACGAAGCCATGGAGCGGCTTAAAAAAAACCCATCAACGGCAGATATTCCGGTAATTTTCCTCACATCCCACGACGATGAAGAAAAAGAGCTTCAAGGCTTTTCCATGGGTGCGGTAGATTATATAACAAAACCGTTTTCCGCCCCGCTTCTGCTAAAGCGCATCGAAGTGCATCTGCTAATCGAATCCCAGCGGCGCAGTCTGGTTGATTACAGCAAAAATCTTAAACAAATGGCGGAAGAACGGGCGAAAGAAGTAGTAAAAGCCCACGAAATGGCGCAAACCCTGCTGGAAGCATCACCGCTTCTTATCGAGACATGGGACGAGAACATGAATATCGTAGACTGCAACCGCCAGGCACTGGACACCTTTGGTGTGAACAATAAAAACGAATATTTCTCACGCTACAACGAATTCACCCCGGAGTTTCAACCAAGTGGCGCACGCTCGCAAAAAGAATTTGCGCTAAACACAGACCGTATTATGCAAAAAGGCGAACACTTGCGATACCAGTGGACACGGCAATTTGCAAACGGCGAACCGCTTCCCACAGAAATTACAGGCGTACGTGTAAACCGTGGCGGCAAGGCACTCATGATTTGCTACATCCATGATTTGCGCCCTATTAAGTCTGCCATGGAAGAAAGCAACCGTGCAAAAAGCAAGTTTTTTGCCCGCATGAGCCACGAACTGCGCACGCCAATATCCTCCGTGCTGGGGATATCCGAATTGCAGTTGCGCAACCCGGATTTGCCCACAGATGTAGAAAAATCTTTTGCTATGATAAACGCTTCCGCTTCAACATTGCTGGCGATAATTAACGACATTTTGGACTTGTCGAAAATAGAATCGGAAAAAATGACCATACTCAGCGAAGAGTACAGCACGGCAAATATGATTGGCACAATTGCAAACATCCATTTCTCGTTTATGGCAGAGGGCAATATTAAGCTAAACCTTTCTATAGACGAAAACTTGCCCACTACCCTTGTGGGTGATTCCCTTAGAATTGTGCAAATCACAAATAATTTGCTGTCCAATGCGTTTAAGTACACCACAGAAGGTTCTGTGGCTTTGACTATAAAAAACGAGCCATGCCCCCAGGAAGATTTCGTAACACTTGCCATCACCATACAAGATACCGGCGTTGGCATGAGCAGCGAACAAGTTGAAAAACTACGCCGCCCCAACGATTACACCCGCTTCCATGAAGCCGAGATGGGATTTGTAAGCGGCACAGGTTTGGGAATGCCCATCGTGTACAGCCTTGTAAAACTGATGGGTGCGAAGTTTGATATACAAAGCCAAGTTGGCAAAGGCACAGTGGTGAAAGTAAGCATTCCGCAAAAAATTAGCGGCAACGAAATTTTGGGCAAGCAAGTGGTGGCAAAACTAAACAGCCTGGAAATTGACTCGAGCATAAACGCAAAAGGTGGGAAGTTTTCGCCGGAGCCTATGCCCTACGGGAAAGTTCTTATCGTGGACGATGTGGATGCCAACCTGTTTGTGGCAAAGGGCTTAATGCGCCCGTATGGGCTAACCATCGAAACTGCGCTAACCGGCAGTGGTGCCGTGCAAAAAGTACGAGACGGCAACGTGTACGACATAGTTTTTATGGACCATATGATGCCGATAATGGATGGCATGGAAGCCACGAAGTTAATACGTGAAGGCGGATACACCGGCACTATAATCGCACTTACCGCAAACGCTGTTGTTGGACAAAGGGAAATTTTTTTGGCAAACGGCTTCGATGGCTTTATCTCAAAACCCATCGACACACGGCATCTGGACGACATTCTAAACAAACACATACGAGACAAATATCCGCCGGAGGTGCGCAGGGCGCACGACCAACACCGAGAACACGCCCCCGAGCGTGCGCATTCTCTCGAAGCCGGGGACAATTCCCCGCACAGCCATGCGGTGCGCAGGGCGCACGACCAACACCGAGAACACGCCCCCGAGCGTGAGCATTCTCTCGAAGCCGGGGACAATTCCCCGCACAGCCATGCGGTGCGCAGGGCGCACTGCCAACACTGTGAACACGCCCCAGAGCCGGGGCATTCTCTCGAAGTTGGGGACGGCGTGCAAGGTTCTGCCCCTCTTTTTGATGCCGGAAATTATATCGGCGCACTCAAAGAAATTCCTGCACTTGAAGTGGATGCCGCACTTGACGCAATGAACGGAATGACAGATGTATATGAAGACACGGCAAAACTAACCCTGCGCCTGTTGCCAGACCGCATCAAAGAAATGGACAGTCTTCTTGAAAACGATACCGCTACTTTTATCACGGAAGTACACGGCATAAAATCCGTGCTTAGGAGTATTGGCGCATTCGATTTAGGCGAGATGGCTGCCAAAATCGAAGCTGCCGGACTCAAAAGTGATATCGCATACTGCGAGGAGCATTATCCCGCATTCCGAAGCGCACTTGAGGAGCTTGAAACCGCACTTGCCGCAGTTTTCCCGCCGGAAACATCGGATGGTACAAAAAAGGGCGAACTCCTCAGAGAAGCAATTTTTGCACTGGAAGTTTTCGACCGAAATACCGCACTTGAAAAAATTAAAGAGCTGGAGGAGATACTATGAAGTTGTTTGACGGAGAAAAGTACTACCACAAAATACCGGGGCTATTAATTGGAAGAACCGTTACCGGGCAGGAAATTGAGGAGCCGATAGATAAATACATTGCGTGCATTCCGGAGCTTGCCATGCGCATTCAAGACGGATTTTTGAATGTGGTTGCCGTAGACAGAATGCGTGCCTTTGTTGCCGACATGGAAGAAGCTATCGAACTTCTAAAAAACGTATGCGCAAAAAGTTTGGAATCGGAAGCCGCACGCATTTTGCGCTGTGTGCGAGATGATGCCATGTTCCCCTATGCGGAAAAAAATATTCGCCCGTTTATCACCAGCATACTTTCACTTTCAATTGCCTTGCAAAGGGCGCAAACCCTTAACAACGAAAAGCGTGAAGAGTATTTGAGCAAAATAGAAATGTTTGCCGATACCGCAAAAAATATCACCGAGGTGAGTAATATCATTTATGACGGTGACATTGCAAAAGCACGCACCATTTTGTTTAACCTGGTAGAACGAATCCCCAACGAAACAGGATTTGTTGGGCTTCTAAACCATCTGAAAATAAAAGACTGGGACAAAGCAAAACTTACGGTGCGTTTGCTGAAAGACAAATACGAGGATGCGGTTAAAAACCTCTCCGAAGCGGATATGTCCAAGACAATTCTTGCTGTAGACGATATGCCGGAAATTTTGTCTTTCGTAAATGCGGCGTTAAAAAACCATTTCAAGGTTATTGCTGTACCCAGCGCAAAAGATGCGCTTTCGGTACTGGAATTTCAACGGCCGGACTTATTTCTTTTGGATATTGCCATGCCGGAAATGGATGGTTTCGAGCTTACCAGGCAAATCCGCCAAAATCCCGAACACGAAAAAACGCCCCTGATTTTCCTAACCGGAAACGCAGACCACGAGCGGGTTAAAGTAGCCCTGGCCTTGGGTGCCAACGATTTTATTGTAAAGCCATCCTCATACGATGCCCTCCTCACAAAAGTAAGCAAACAATTCGGCGTAGAATAAGGTGCGCCCGGGTGCGCTCGGCGCACGGCGATAACCGAGGGAGCGTGTGCAGATGTGAGCGCTCTCTCGAAGCCTGATTCAATTTCCGAGCAAATGAAAAAAGAGAACTGGTTGGTGTGACTAACCGATTCTCTTTTTTTTGCGCCGGGAAAGTGAAACCGGCTTCGGGAGAATGCGTACGCTTGCACACGTGTCCTCGGTATTCGCTGTGCGCCGGGCGCACCGCCGTGCGTACTTTTTGCGAAGGAAAAGTGAAACCGGCTTCGGGAGAATGCGTACGCTTGCACACGTGTCCTCGGTTATCGCTGTGCGCCGGGCGCACCGCACCTCGTGCGTTTTTTTTTGATGAGTGGTAGAATGTGAAGTATGAAACCCAGAGAATCTGATATGTATGAGCCGATAAAAAAGCTGTTGCTTTCGCAGGGGTTTATTGTGCGTGGCGAGGTAAAGGGTTGCGATATTGCCGCCGTGCGTGGCGATGACCTTTGGATTGTGGAGATGAAACTTTCGGCAAACATCACGCTAATTTATCAGGCGATGGAACGGCAAACAGCCGCATCGTCTGTTTTTGTTGCTATCCCCCGACCAAAAAATGCCCGTGATAAAAACTTTTGCCGCCTGCAAAAGCTATTAAAGAAGCTGGAGATTGGGCTAATAACCGTGGCATTGGACAGCCCTGTAAAACACGCAGAAATTCTAATTTTTCCCTGCGAAAAAAAGCGTGCAAACAAAAAATCTGAAGCCATAAAAAAAGAGATTTTTGGTCGCAAAACTGATACCACAGGCGGTATTACAAAGGAGAAAATAAATACCGCCTACCGTGAAAAATGTATAAAAATTGCGTGTTTGCTTGAAGCAATTGGCGAATCTACGGCAAAGGAACTTGTTTCGTGCGGTTGCGAAAAAAATACATCTGCAATTTTGCGTGCCAATTATTTTGGATGGTTTGAGAAAACATCTGCGGGAACGTACAATATTACTGAATCTGCTAGAAATTATCTGCGGGACAATGAATCTGCCCCGCTAATTGCATATTATCGCATGAAGAGCGTGGAGATATTAAACAATTTATAAAAAAGCGGCTTGTTTTTCTACTTTTTTACAGCTATAATGTAAGAAAATAGGGCGTGTACCCACCACCGAACAGGAGAGATTTTATGCAGTGTAACACAGCCGTTTTCTACGATATCGAGAATTTGCTCGGTTTATTCGGAGGGAAAACAAACACAGTTTTGCACCTAGACGAAATTTACAGGCGTGTGCTGGAAATGGACGGCGTACAGGGCGTTTCCGTTCAAAAAGCATATGCAGACTGGGCTTTGCCCCAGCATCGCAACTTGCGAAATTCTGTGCTGCAAGTAGGCATAGAGCCGGTGCAAATTTTTAACACCAACCAGCACGATAAAGTAAAAAATGCCGCCGATGTATGTCTTATTATCGACGTTGTAGACCTGCTTTCGAAGCAACCTGAAATCGAAAACTACGTTATTGCCTCGGGTGATGGCATTTTTGCATTTTTGGCGAAAAAGCTGCACGAGCGTGGAAAACGTGTAATCGGTTGCTCTTTCGACAAAATCACGAATATCATCTTCCGCAATGCTTGCGATTATTTTATCGCACTGGAAAAAACGGACGAAACCGTTATCGGCACATCCAGGCGGCAAAAGCCAAACGCACCCACCTTTACCGTATCCGTTGCAACTGTGGAGCCAACACCGCCGCCAAAGCCGAAAGGGCGAACAAAAAATCCGCCTAATTTCCCCCGCACAAAATTCACGGAAGCACTGGAGAGTGCCGGCATCGAAATACTAAAAGATACCAGCAATTCTTCCGCTTGTTTCCACGTTGTACGCAGAATGGTGGATGCGCTTTTCACCGACGAAACAGCCGATTTGCCCGGTCTGGAAGTATCTGTTTTCACAACGTACTTGAACCATTATCTGCCGAATTTTAAGGTGACACGCCACGGATTTAAGCGCATTGGCGAATTTATGCGCTTTATTTTAACGGGTAGCCCGTTCTGCATCCATTCTATTTCAGATAATGTTTTGCTTATCGCACCACGTGCCAAGGCGAAAGGCACCATAATGGAAGATGTTAACGGCCTGCTTATAACCGGCGAAAGCGGCAACAAATACAATTCTGTGTTTAATTTGCCCCCCGGCGAGTCCTTTGCTTATAAGATTTTGCCCCAGGAAAAACCGCCGGAGAAACCAAAACAGCGCAAAAAACCCGGGCCTAAGCCCAAGCCAAAAGTAACGCCAACTGTGGTTGTTCCGCCGGCAGATGCGGGTTCTATCCGCAAGTGGATAAAAGAACAATTCGAGTCCCTTTCGGAAACGGACAGTTTGCCAACGGGCGAAATTCGCAAGTTGCTTACGCCGGAGTATGCACTGTCAACTTTTGGCATACGCACCCCAATTTTCCGTGAGATTGAAACCCGTGCAAACCTCACAGAACAGCGCACCGCAAACGGCAAAGTAAAGTACTGGAAAGAAACTTTCCGTTTCAATAACAAAACCTATCTCATATACAAAGAGTGGGTTGCCACACTGCACCGTGACCGCTTTGCGGTATGGCTTGAATCTGTTAAAAAATGAGACGCCATGCGGAAGACGTTTCGGCGTTGTTGCAAGCGCAAAAAACACGCTTCCTCTTGGTGTGCGCACTGTGCCTGATTACGTTTGTGTTGCTTATTTTCATGTTTTCGCCGTATTTTAGCATCAGCGAAATTCATATCACAGGCAACCAGCGTGTTAGCGAAGAGGAAATCCTAGCCCGTCTCGAAATTGACCGTGGCACGCATCTGCTACTTTTTAACACACGTGCCGCAAGCGAACGAATTTTGGAAAATAATTTCATTGGCTATGCAAATTTCGAGCGGGTTTTGCCGGGACGTTTACAAGTTCATATCACAGAACGCCGCCTAACCGCCTATGCAGAACAAGCCGGCGGTTTCATCTTTTTGGACGATAATGGTCGTGTGCTGGATGTACGCAGTTACATGACGGATTCGTTGCCAATTTTGGATGGCTTGCAGTTTACCCGTTTTGCCCTGGGCGAAATTTTGGAAGTGCCAGACCCCGAAGCCTTTAATGTAATTGTGCAGTATGCGCAACTATTAAATCATCACGGGCTGATAGAGCGGGTGTCGCACATAAACGTGGCGGATGCGACAAACATTCGCATAAATATCGCAAACATCGAGTTTAACGTAGGCGGAATAACCGATGCAGACGAAAAAATTCGTACCATTGCCGCCGTGCTGTACGAAATGCCAAACGTAGGGCAAATCCCCGGTTTCATGGATTTGCGTGACCGCCACACAGATTATTTTTTCGAGATACTGCAATAGATATCTCCGAGGGGGCTATTGTAAATTTTGCAACAGCCTCTTTTTCGTACGCACGGAAACTGAATCCGGCTTCGAGAGAATATGTGAGACTGGGAGATATGTCCCCGGTTTGCGCCCCTACCTCGGGAAAAACTTTTCGGATGCGGGTGACGCGCACGGCACTGTCACCCGCATCCGAAAAGTATTTCCCGACGAGGCCTTGGCTTCTGCAATGCTGTAGGGACTTTTGCCTGCATACAAAAGGGGCTGTTGCTTGCCTTTTCCACTTGCTCTGCTGCGTTCCAAAGCAAAGCACAGTTTTTATATTCGGGTGGTGCATTATCGGTCAGTAAAATTTCTGTGCGCATTACATCGCTTTTTCGGGTATAATCATGGACAAGTCCGTCACGCTCGTTTTTGATTATATCCCCCGCACGATAGGCGGCGGTAGCTACTGCGGAGCGGGTGATTATTTTTGATAGGTGGTACATGGGTGGGCGGCAACTCCTTTCTGTGTTGGTGGTCGGGACATAAAAACAATCACTCAAAATCGAGCGATAACTAAAGGAGGATTTTTATGAATACGGTACAGGAAATTCTAAAATCAAGTGGAGATAATACGTGTGTAGATTTTGCCTTATCGCTTATTAAAGAATATAATTTGCCAATTCCGCAGGACTTTTCTAGTTTTGAAGATTTGACTTCCTTAGTGTGGATTGCAACAACTTTCTTTGTAGCAGACAATATCGAAACTGCATTGGAAATAACTAAACTAATTTCAGATATTGAATTTGCAAATGACTTTGACATATGGACTTGGGTTGAAAATGCTCTCGTTCTTCAATCAGCGATTTACAGAAAACAAGGCAAAGATGAATTGGCACGGGCGTGTACAAATAAAATTGCATTGCGTGTTGAGAATGACCATGCTGTAAATAAAAAAGTGTTTAAGAGAAATCTTAATGGTGGACTGATTGGCGGTGCGTATGCAAAAATCGAATCTGCTACTGATGAAATATCGGAATGTGGCTATCGTTTTGCTTTGCTATGGAAATTGATGACTATTCGTGAAATGGGTGGCGGTGAAGATTTTACGATAGATAAAGCAGACAAAGAGATTGCAGAAAATATTGATAGGCTGAAAATTTTAATTAAGACTATCAAGCTGTAAACGCTAGTGGTTGTACCGTTGGTTTTTGAATACACCATAGAGGAAATAAATAACTTTCTCTCTAGTGGCAATTGTTCTGATTTTTGGGTTGTAAAGTATGATGAAAGCAATCTTTAGATGGTATGGTGGAGATTTGCATTACCATTGAGGACGTAAAATACTATAACGTGCCCCAAGCTGGACAAAGCAGTGGTGCTTCAACTTCAAGAGGAAGTGGGCGAACCTAACGGCGTTTTAGTCTAGTTTTTGCCCCGGTAGAAAAAAACACCCCGCACGGCTGTGCATAGCCGTGCGGGGTATTTTTTATTCCGCCTCGCGCAGGCGTTCTACTAGGGTGGCGCGGTTTATGCTGCGGTAGGCCAGCAGCGGGGTGATGGCGCATACGGCCGCCACCAGTACATACACGGCAATGATGGGCACGGCGGGGAAAATGAAGCGGGGGAATTGCGACCCGGCGAAGTTGATGAGCAGCGACATGATGCCGTAGGACAGGGCTGTGCCGATGG
>Ga0209755_10006224_pt1 | contig 13303 bp, 7 predicted proteins | sample TergutCo191P1_FD_187301 | JGI IMG/M metagenome (GOLD analysis project Ga0209755, IMG submission 187301) | Cornitermes sp. P1 segment gut microbial communities from Petit-Saut dam, French Guiana - Co191P1 (SPAdes) (version 2) | ecosystem: Host-associated > Arthropoda: Insects > Digestive system >... | reverse complement strand
TGCGGTTCAGATTTCGCCGCTTCTCTGTCAAGGGGGTTATCCAAAGTGACATATTCATATTTAATCTCTGTCTTTAAACTTCGGAGTAGCGTTGATTTCCCAACTTGTCTTGCCCCGGTAACTATCAGCACAGGAAAATCTTTTAGCGCAACGTGTATACTATCTTCAATATTTCTTTTGATAAAACCTTGCATGAGAACCCTCCGAATTATGCAAAAGTGGGAATGTATTCCCATTTTTGCATAAAAAAGAGAGGTTGTCAAGCAGTTTTTGATTAAAGGAACAAAGCTTACAATCAGCCCACACTATCATCTGGGCAAACAAATAAGCGTAGCCAAAACCATAGCTTGCAGGAAAGGGAAAATATTGTCCCCTGTGCTGTTGGCTATCCTCGCTGTCAACGAGTTTCGGTAAGAGTTAAGACTTTGAGCCATTTTCTGACAGCGGGATATTTGACAAAAAAGATTTCATATCCTCCGCTTCTCTAATCTTGCGCCGAATATCGTCAACATCATAGTTATTCACTAAACTCTTATGATTTTCAATCAAGCGAAGCCATTCTTCCTCCATTGAATCGGCGGCTGTATTAAATGCTGTAGCTGTATCTTCTAACCAAAACTTGTTGATGAAGCCCTCGTACTGCTTGAGTGCGCCAGCTTTGTCATACTCTTTGACAAGTTTTTTTGCAACACTCTTTTGCCATCCACTAGAGAGAATACCAAAGAATATTCCGGCTACTAATATCGCTGCTACTATGAAAAGTGTTATCGGTCCACCGATTGCGGCAACAAATGGCATGACTGCTGCCGTGCCACCCAAGCTAAGACCAAGAGCAGACAACAGGCTAACCCCTTTGGCTACGATTATATATCCTGCCAAGTTGCCGAGTGTTGAAGCCCACAATGCTAAACCGCCGAAAGTCAATAGCCCAGCCATGCCCGAAACAAAAACACGCTTTGCATTAAAAGGAATAGAGGCGTTTATGCCTATTTTTCCGTTGGCTGTGGCGAATGATTCAAACTCATCTAAGTAGTCGTCAATGCTGTCATTTAACTCAACGGAATATTTAGACAAAGCCTTATCTGCATCGTTTTCGAGCTTTGCACCAAGATAGTTTACCAATAGTTCAAGGTCTTCCTTCTTTTTCTTAAACCCCTTTTCCTTGATAGCAGAAACGATAAAATCAACATCTACGACCTTGCTATACGCTTCTCTAAACTCTGTAACGGAGTGATCGCTGTACCGCGTAATTGCTGATACAATCTTTTTCCGCATAGACTTATTTTTCTCGTTACGTGCGGGTTCATTTTCGAGAAGTATTTCTAAGTCGCGATCCAAAGTTGCCTTGTTATTAAGCATTTCAGCAAACACCTTTAACTCCGAATCCAACTTCTTGTTGTACTCCTTGGAATACGTTTGGAGCAATAGTGATGTTTTATCAATAACGTATTGGGGTAATTGTTCAATTAGCATGCGCAACTCGTTTTCGAGGTTTTCCCGAAACTCAGGAGCATCTGCCGTGTAGCTGAAAAAACGGTTTTGAAAATGCTTTTCGATGTTCTTGTATCCAGTAGCATTACTGCGCTCGCTGAAGAACTCTTTTGACGTTAAGGGGAGTGTTTTTTCAAACCTAATACGTCCATCGTGCAAGATCTTTTGCAAACTCAAGTCATTTCCTACTATGTGGGCTTGTGATGCCACCACAAAGAGATTACCTAATGGCGGTATGCCGTTATCCTTAGTTTCAAAGCAAGGTAGTCCTTGAATTGCAGTGCGTAAAGCTGTTGTTTCCTGCCCAGATAAAAAACCGTTTGAGCGAGACATGTCAATAGTATTTTAAAAATTCTTAAAATATTTTTTTTACAAGCAAAACACCCCTTGAAATCACCATTTCTTGGGGTGCTTAGATTTTAGGGCATTATCTTCAGAAACTTTAACCATACGTCTAATATAATGCTACTGCTGTGAATAGTTAGGGTGGGTTGTGCTTTCTTTCAACAAAACATCATGCGCACCGCCCTCTACTATTGAGGTAGAGGAAACCAGGGTCAGTTTAGCTTTTTCCTGAAGTTCTTTGATAGTGCGAGCGCCACAGTTACTCATGGTTGAACGAATTTTGCCGAGAGTCAGTGAAACATTGTCCTTAAGACTTCCTGCGTATGGCACATATGAGTCAACGCCTTCTTCAAATGCAAAACCTTTTGATCCGCCTGTGTCGTAGCGTTGCCAGTTGCGAGCGCGAGCGCTGCCTTCGCCCCAGTATTCTTTCATATAACTCCCACCTATGCTGATTCTGTTTGTTGGGCTTTCGTCAAAGCGGGCAAAGTAACGTCCGAGCATCAAGAAATCTGCGCCCATTGCCAGTGCGAGAGTAAAATGGTAGTCATGGACGATACCGCCGTCTGAACATATCGGGATATATTCACCTGTGCGTTCAAAATATTCATTGCGCGCACGGGAGACATCAATGACTGCCGTGGCTTGTCCTCGACCTATGCCTTTTTGTTCTCGTGTGATACAGATTGAGCCACCGCCGATACCGACTTTAATAAAATCTGCACCGCTTTCGGCGAGAAAACGAAAGCCATCGCCGTCAACAACATTCCCCGCTCCTATTTTTACTTTATCACCATATTCGCTACGTACCCAGCCAATTGTTTTTTTCTGCCACTCGCTGTGACCCTCGGAAGAATCTATGCATAGTATGTCTGCACCTGCCTCAACCAGTGCGGGGATTCGCTCCTTGTAGTCGCGAGTGTTAATACCTGCTCCGATTATGTACTTTTTATGTTTGTCGAGGAGCTCATATGGGTTTTGCTTATGTGATTCGTAGTCTTTTCTAAAGACCATATGCATGAGCCTGCCCTGCTCGTCTATTATTGGCAGACAGTTTAGTTTGTGATCCCAGATTATATCATTTGCTTCTTTCAGCGTTGTTTGTGCCGGGGCTGTTACGAGTTTTTCTATAGGAGTCATAAAGTCGCGTACAAGCTCCGTACCGTCCATTCTGCTGACGCGGTAGTCTCTACTGGTGACAAGTCCGACCAAGCTGGCGTTGCACGTTCCGTCTGATGTGACAGCAACTGTTGAGTGTCCGGTTCTCTCTTTGAGTGCGAGGATGTCGGAGAGTGTTGAGGTCGGACTAATGTTTGAGTCGCTTGTTACGAAGCCTGCCTTATGTGATTTCACTCTGGAAACCATTGCAACCTGGTTTTCGATTGATTGAGAGCAGTATATAAAAGACAGCCCGCCCTCTTTTGCAAGTGCCACTGCCATTTTATCATCGGAGACTGATTGCATGATAGCGGATGTCAGAGGTATATATATACTCAACTCAGGAGTTTCATCACGCTTATGTTTGACTAAAGGGGTTTTGAGGCTGATATTTTCCGGTATACACCCCTCATCGGAATAACCGGGTACCAGTAGATATTCGCTGAATGTCCGTGACGGATCTTGAAAAAAATAAGCCATAGCAATTAAGTCCCCCTATCAATGTTTGTGCATTTATGCATTTTTAGTAGTATAGAACCGCTTGTTCATAGTGTCAAGCATGGAAGAGATTATTTTTACATTTGTTAACATAATGTACATATATTTTTTGTATATTGAGAGGTCACTGGTGTGGTAAACTATAACAACATTGCACTATAATAAACGCAAATACTTACTTAGGAGGCTTTCCCTATGCAAACACCACATGATGAAAAAAGAGATGAGTTCAAAGATCATACAGAATATTCGCACAATTCTGTAAACGAGTCGCCACAGAGCGAGCCAATATACAGCGAACCGACCTACACCGAGCCGAGCTATGTTGAGCCGGTGTACAGTGAACCGACCTACACCGAGCCGAGCTACGTTGAGCCGGTGTACAGTGAGCCAACCTACACCGAGCCGAGTCACACTGAACCGGCACATAGCTATCCCCCCTATAGTGAATACTCTTATTATGAGCAGCCTTATGGGACGCCAAACTATAAAGAGCCGCAACAGCAAATCCGGGATGCATATGCACCGCCTCAGGATGCAAGTCCGGAATATTCCATCTTTAGCAGAAACAGTCAACTATATGAAGTACCCGTGCGCGAAAAGAAAAGCAAGAAAGTCGGCACATTTTTTAAAGTGGCGTGTCTGGTGCTTGTTTGTGCTTTGATGAGTGCTGCATCGGCGTATCTTGTTATGGAATTTCGCTTTCAGAGGGGCGATTTTACAGTAAATCAGCAAGTTGTGCTTGGAAGCAGACGTTATGATAATGATTTGACCGCTCAGGTTGCGACTTTGGCTGACGACAATATGCGTGCCCAGGATATTTACGATATGGCACTTACGCAAGTTGTCGGCATTAAGACACAAGTTCCGAGCTTGCTTCCCTCTTTTAGAGATGCTAATTCAGAAAACAGGGTTGCTCCGATTTCCGGTTCAGGCTTTATTATTTCGAGTGATGGTTATATTTTAACAAACTATCATGTAATTGAAATGGCTCATCAGGGAAATCTTCCTATTACCGTTGTTTTGGGAGATGGTTCTGAGTATATTGCGCGCATTGTGGGTTTTGAAGCGACCAATGATGTTGCTCTTCTGAAAATTAACGCCTCAGGGCTAACTCCTGCTATGCTCGGCGATAGTGACGAAATTCGAGTTGGCGAGAGGGTTTACGCTGTAGGTAATCCACTTGGCGATCTCGCCTACACCATGACTGACGGCATTGTCTCGGCGCTCGACAGAGTGGTCACTGTTGACAGAATTACCATCAACGCTTTTCAGTTTAGCGCAGCGGTCAACCGCGGCAATTCAGGCGGCCCTATCTATAATCAACGCGGCGAAGTTATTGGTATTGTAACCGCTAAGGTTATTAGAGGTAATGTTGAGGGCATTGGTTTTGCAATTCCCATTAACGATGCGGTTAAAATAGCGACAGCGCTCATAGAGGACGGATATATTTCCGGCAGACCATTGCTTGGTGTTTCCGTTGTTACCGTAAACCCCATTGAGGCGGAGCACTACGACCGTGTTCCGGGCGTTGCTATTTTGTCTGTAAACTCAGACTCAGCCGCTGATAATGCCGGGATTGAGGTGGGAGACATTATTGTTTCGATCGGTGATGAAAGCATTACTTCAATTGACTCTCTAAGGCAAACGCTCAGAGATTTTTATGCCGGAGACACAACGGAGATAACCGTTTGGCGCGAAGGTGAGACACTGGTATTGACAATAACTTTTGATGAGGATTTCTATGCCGGCAGACCTGACAGACCAAACCCCGAGCCTCCGCCGCGAGATACAAACGACACTCCGTAAATAATTAAATATATTTGAGCAGACTGTGCGAGGCTACCGAAAGTAATCGCACAGGTTTATGGAGAGGAGAAAAGATATGCCGGGGATTGGCCGGTCACTGAAGCTGAATCAAAAGCTCATGATACTGATGGCACTTTTTGTTGTTGTTGGTGTGATTATGATGTACCTGTTTGTCAGAGCTGTTATCAGCGATGTTATATATGACAATATTCTGGACAACATTTACCAACACAGGACTCATCAGGCGATACAGCTTGATGAGCTCTTTGTGCAGCATAGTATTATTGTTGAGAGTCTTTCAAATATACTGCCGTATGTAGGCATGGAGTATTATCAAAACATAATTGAGAGAGCGGCAAACGACCTAGACTATGCTAAATCATTTTGGGTTGCGCTGGAGGACGGTTCTTTTTACAGCAGTACAAGGTGGATGCCGCCCGATTGGTTTGTGAACACAGAGCGTCCGTGGTGGCTGCTGGCTGAGTCTCAAAGCGGAGAAGTCGCAATTACTCTTCCTTATGTCTCTCTTGAAACGGGAAGAATCACAGCAACTGTATCAAGGCACATAGAAAACTGGAGCGGTCAAGAAGGTGTTGCGGCATCGAACCTGGATATGGATTTAATCGAAAAAAAGCTCCTTGATTTTGAGCGTGATGAGGAAGGCGATTTTATTCTGCTCGGTTCGAGAGGAGAAGTTATTTTTCATCCCACCCGTGAGTTAATGTCCTTAGAAAACGGCTTTCACTATCTATTTGACATAGAGCCATATGCCGAAGTGATGCAGCGCATTGAACAGGGTGAGAATATAGTCCGTTTTATTAATGAATACGGAATTTCTTCATATTTTATAATACTCCCCTTAGAGTCTATTGATTGGTATTTTGCGGTAATTATTCCAACTACGATTGCTTCAATTCCCTTGCAGCAAGCACTTATGACACAGGTACTTTCAACCATTCTCATAATTCTTTCGTTTGCTGCTGTTTTGTTTGTGTATTTGCGAAGCAGAATAATCAAGCCTATTGAACTTCTCACATCGGGTATAAAAGAAATTTCAACAAATTCTTCGGCTGCACAGATAGACAAACTTAGTGTCGATGACCGTGCAATGCGTCGCTCAGATGAGGTTGGTGCGCTCGCTAACTCGATTGACCTTATGCTTCACAGAGTGAAAGTATCGCAAGAGCTGGAGCGGCTAATGACTGTCAAGGAAAAGTCAAGCCTGATTCTTGAAAGCACACCTTGGGCAGTTGTTTTGTACGACAATGAATTAAATCCTATAGATTGCAATAATCAGGCTATCGAACTGTTTGACTATTCCGGTAAGGAGGAATTTCTAAGGGATGTTCATGCGAGGGCTGCTCGGGAACGCATAAACGGCGAAAGTGGCGATGTTTACACGAAAGATCATCTTCAAAAAGCACTGAGGGATGGATACGCACAGATTTCGGAGTTTCCGCTCAGCAGAGCAGATGGGTCTGAGGATATGCTTGAACTAACGTTTATACGTGTCAGATATGGTGCCAACTTTGCTCTTTTAGAATATATTCAGGACATAACCGAAGAAATCAAAGCGAAAAAACGTGAAAGCGAAGCCATTAAGATTCAGCATATATTGTATGATTCAGTCCCGATTCCTGCCAGCTTGTGGAATAATCGACTGGAAATAATTGATTGTAATCAAGCAATGCTTGACTTTTTACAGATTCCGGACAAAAAAGGAGCCGTAAACAGAATCTTTGAAATGTCTCCCGAATATCAGGTTTGCGGTACACCGTCAAGACAAAAGGCAGAGACCATTATTCGTGCGATGCTCAAAGATGATAATGTAAGAAGATCTCCGTGGCATCACGTCGTAGACGGTCAAGTTATTCCGGTGGATATTGTTGGAACACGCATTAAGGTGCACGAAGAAGATGTATGTGCGGTGTATGTGCTGGATATGCGTCATATGGAAAACACACTTAGGCTTGAACGCGAGCTTGCTCGCGAGCAGGAGAGGATAAAACAAAACAAGAAAAACAGCGAACGCATCCAAGCAATGATTGATGCAACTCCGCTTGCTGTTGAAATTTGGGATAAAAATTTCAATGTAATTGATTGCAATAAAACCACAGCGGAGATGTATGGATATAGAGGCAAAGATGAATTTTTGGAAAATTTCAAAAACCACAGGCTACGATATGAAGATAGATTTGAGATATTCTTAAAAAACATAAAGGAAGCTTTCGACAAGGGGTCAAACAAATTTGAATTAGAAGATATTGACTCGTACGGAAACCCTATACAAATAGAGGTGGATGCCGTTTATTTGCTTTTAAATAATGAACCGGTTGTCATTTCATATACAAAAAATGTGACAGAGTTAAGAAAAGCAATGATTGAAATGCAACGCCTTGAAGTTGTAGAAGAGAGCAACAGGGCGAAGAGCAGATTTCTTGCCAGAATGAGCCACGAAATCCGCACGCCAATCTCTGCGGTACTCGGCATTTCGGAAATAGAACTTCAAGATTCAGGTCTTTCTGTGAGGATGAGGGAGTCTTTAACAAAAGTCCATAATGCAGCAGGAAGACTGCTTAATATTGTAAATGATCTCCTTGACCTTTCCAAAATTGAATCGGGAAGGATGGAAGTGTTTGCTGAAGAATATGATGTAGCTTCTCTGATTAGTGATGTCACTCAAATGCATCCGGAATATTACTCAAATGACAGTATTGAATTTAAGCTGGATGTTGACAGCAACACACCTGCACTTTTAATAGGAGATATGTTAAGGATAAAGCAAGTTTTAACAAACTTGCTGTCAAATGCATTTAAGTATACGATCTCAGGCTCTGTTGAAATGAAGGTGCGATGCGTAGAACATGATACTGAAGATGGGTTTGTTCTGCTGGAAGTGAGGTTGAATGACACAGGGCATGGCATGACAAAAGAACAAGTAGACAGTCTTAAGAGTAATGAATATGTCCGTTTCCATGAGAGTGAAAACCGTGAGGTAAGCGGCACAGGTCTGGGAATGCCTGTAGTCTTTAGTTTGCTAAGCCTTATGAATGCCAATATAGACATTGAAAGTGAAGTAGATGTAGGCACAAAACTCGTCATTTCAATACCGCAAAAGCTTGCCGAGGTGACAGAGGTTATAGGGAAAGAAACAGCACTCGGGCTGCACAACTTTGAAGCTGCTGAGTTGCTTGAAAGTAAGAAATTTTCATTTACACCTGAACCCATGCCCTACGGCAGCGTGCTTGTTGTTGATGATGTTGAAGCAAACATATATGTAGCAAAAGGACTGCTGGCATTTTATAATTTAAATGTTGAGGCTTGTTCAAGCGGCTTTGAAGCTATTGACCTTATAAAAAGACAGGGTAAGGTGTATGATATCGTGTTTATGGATCACATGATGAAAGGCTTAAATGGCATTGAGACCATGCAAATCATGCGTGAAATGGGCTATAAAAACCCAATAATTGCGCTGACAGCCAATGCTATGATTGGTCAAGCGCAGGAATTCATTAAAGTGGGTTTTGACGGTTTTGTATCTAAACCGATTCAGCCAAAAATCCTAAACGCCACCTTGCTCGAATTCATTAGAGACAAAAAGCCTCCCGAGGTTGTGAGCCAAGCGAGAAGAGAAAGTAATTGGGCTGAATCAGGAAATGTATATGAGTTTCAAAACAGCGATGAACTGACTAATGAGTTACGTCGTGATTTTGTCAAAAGGCACGCAGACACATATTTGAATTTAACCAGGATGATAGACTCCGGAGATATGGAGTCAGCTCATATTTTAGCTCACAGTCTAAAGGGAGTTGCGGGGCTTATCAAGCTGACCACTCTTTCCGGTATTGCTGCGCGAATTGAAAATACTCTGGATAAGGGCGACGTGCCGACGAAATCTGCACTTTTTGAGCTTGGTAATGAGCTTGACAGGGTTATAATGCATATCGGCGAAACTGTGGATGATGTAGCCTTGGTGAGTGATGATACTCTGTTAGGTAAAAATGAGTCGCTTGCGCTTTTGGATGAACTTCAGCAGCTATTGGAATCTCAGAATGCGGACTGTCTGGATTTTCTTGACGAGCTAATGAAAATTTCAGGGGCGGATGAGCTATATGAACTTGTTTCTGTACTGGATTTTGTGGGGGCACTTGATATTTTGAAAAAGTTAAAAGAAAGCTTGTGAGGGGTGGAAGTATGAATGAGCAAAAAAACTCTGTTTTAATTATTGACGATGAACTGGAAAATATTAAAGCGCTTAGAGCTATTCTCGGCAAGGACTATACTGTTTACGCCGAAAGGGTCAGCAAAAATGCTTTAAGCACTGTCATGAGACTGTTGCCGGATATTGTTTTGCTCGACGTGATAATGCCCGACATAGATGGATTTGAGATTATTGGGCATCTTAAAGCTGAAAAGACTACTAAGGATATTCCGGTTATCTTTGTTACGGGTCGCACTAATTCTGACGATGAGGTAAAGGGTTTTTCACTTGGTGCAGTGGATTATATCAACAAGCCATTCAGTGCTCCTGTTGTAAAGATGCGTATTGCCCATCAGATGAGGATTATAAATCAAATGCGTGAAATACAGAACCTCAGTGCGACTGACACGCTCACAGGCATTGGTAACAGACGATTTTTCAACACGTTAATAAATCAGGAGTGGGAGGGTGCAAAGAGGCAACAGGCATACATATGCTTTATTCTCTTCGATATAGATAATTTCAAGATATTTAACGATACTTATGGGCATATCAACGGCGATAAGGCGTTAAAGGCGGTCTCCGAGGTTATCTCATCATCGCTGACCCGTGCTACCGATAAGGCTGCGAGATGGGGAGGCGAAGAATTTGCAATAGTCCTTCCGAATACTCCGCTTGATGGTGCTCGGCGTGTTGCCGAGAATATTCGAGAGGCAATCGAAAAGATGGAGATTAGGCTTGATGATGGAAATGTTGTCGGTGTCACTGTCAGCGGTGGGATTCGGTGCATAGTCCCCGACCGAGCGGGAGAGTGCAGCTTAGACGATTTGTTCACCGATGCCGACGAGGCAATGTATAGAGCAAAGCGCAGCGGGAAGAACAAGGTGTGCATTGCAGGAGAAGTTGAGGAGTAATCTCTTTACACATAGAATATTTGTGGTATACTATACTCTCATCAAACTTTGGGAGTAATCATCAGCATGGGAAAAATTATTTCGATTTCAAATCAAAAGGGCGGGGTCGGAAAGACTACCACCTGTATTACATTATGCTCTGCGCTCGCTGAAATGGGCGTTAAAGTGTTGCTTTGTGATATGGATCCGCAAAGTAATGCCACTTCGGGCATGGGACTTTCTAAAAAGAAACAAAGGGTCAACATGTATAATGTGCTAATTGACGGTGCCAATGTTGCGGAGGCTATAGTTAAGACACCTTATGGAGATGTTTTACCATCGAGCAAAGATATGTCCGGCGCAGGAGTTGAGATTGTTACGCTTCCGGAGCGGGAGTTTGTATTAAAAAACGCTCTGGAATCAGTGCGTGACATGTACGACTATATCCTTATAGATTGTCCACCGTCACTTGAAATGCTTACGCTAAACTCTCTTTGCGCAGCTGATACTGTGCTGATTCCCGTGCAGTGTGAGTATTTTGCGCTTGAAGGGCTTACTGATTTGATGTCCACCATTCGGATGATTAAAAAGGCATTTAATTCCGAACTGGAGATTGAGGGAGTTTTGCTTACCATGTTTGATTCCCGAACAAACCTTTCCACGCAGATTATGGTTGAGATAAAAAAGTATTTTAAAGAAAAGACGTACAATATTTCGATTCCGCGAAGTATCCGGATTGCCGAGGCTCCGAGTCACGGCAAGCCTGTGACGGTTTACGACCGCTATTCCAGAGGCTCACAGATGTATAAAGAGCTGGCTAAAGAATTTTTACGGCGAAACTCACAAAAGAGCGGAGGATAGCAGAAAATGAGTAAAAAAGGTTTGGGTACGGGTCTTGGTGCACTTTTTGGTGATGCTGCGCAGGAAAGTGTGCAAAACGACTTTGAATACATTCCATTACAGCGCATCGAGCCGAAGCAAGATCAGCCCCGCACTGTTTTTGAGCAAGATCGGATTTTTGAGCTTGCTGACTCCATACGCGAGCATGGCGTTCTCTCGCCGCTCATAGTTCGAGAGATGGACGGTGGGTTTTATCAAATTATTGCCGGAGAGCGCAGGTGGAGGGCATCCAGAGAGGCGGGTATTACCGAGGTTCCCGCTCGCATCATGCCCGCCGATGACCAGAAAGCTCTTGAACTTGCCATGGTTGAAAACCTCCAAAGAGAAGATCTCAGCCCCATCGAGGAGGCTCGCGGCTACAGGGCGCTCATGGAAGAATTTAACATGACCCAAGAAGATGTTGCAAGACGAGTCAGCAAATCTCGCCCGTCGGTTGCAAACTCTTTGCGGCTCCTTACCTTGCCGGCTGAGCTCATAGAGCTTGTTTTGAGAAATGAGATTTCGGCGGGCAGTGCGCGTGCTCTTTTGGCATTAAAAAATGAAGAAGACATGAAAGCGGCAGCGAGACTTGTTGTACAAAACGACCTCAATGTCCGTGAAGTTGAGGCGTTATGTAAAAAGTTTGGTAAGGAATTGGCGCAGAGGTCCAAAAAACGCGAGCTGGAGGTCAACTATGTCGTAGAGGCGCAAAATCAGCTCACGGCTTCGCTCGGACGGCGTGTGACAATCCGCCACGGCAAAGGTAAGGGAAAAATTGAACTTGAGTATTACGATCAAGAAGATTTTGACAATCTCTTTGACGTACTCATGTTACTACGCAGAAGAGGAGAATAAGCAATATGCTCGACATTAAAATGATTAGAGAGACTCCCGATTATGTAAAGCAAGGGCTTTTGAAGAAAGGTACCGATTATAGTGAGTCTATAGATAGAATCTTAGAACTTGACACTAGGCGCAGGGCGTTGATTGCAGATACTGAGACTAATAAAGCTGAGCAAAACAAAGCATCGAAGCAGATTCCGCAGATAAAAAAAGACGGCGGCGATGCTTCTGAAATTTTTGTGCAGTTAAATGTACTTAAAGATAAGATTAAGAGTCTTGACAGCGAGCTTAAAGGCGTGGAAGATGAGTTTGAAGATTTAATGCTCAGACTGCCGAATATGCCTGATGACGATTTAGTTGACGGAGGTAAGGAAAACAATGAAACACTCAGGCTTTACGGTGAGCCGCATGTGTTTGACTTTGAGCCGAAAAATCACATGGAGCTTTGCACAGGGCTGGGACTCATTGACTATGAGCGCGGGGTTAAACTCTCGGGCAGTGGCTTTTGGGTCTATCGCGGCATGGGTTCCAGGCTTGAATGGGCGCTCCTCAACTACTTTATAGACACGCATATAGCAGATGGTTATGAGCTTTTATTTGTGCCATATATGCTGGAATATCAGTGCGGGGTCACAGCAGGGCAGTTTCCAAAATTCGGCGACGAGGTTTTTAAGATAGAAAACCCGACCGACAGCAGGCTTCGTTATCTCTTGCCGACGGCAGAAGCGGCACTCTGCTCGCTTCATCGCGGAGAAATTTTGACAGAAGCAGAACTTCCTAAAAAATATATCTCGTTTACGCCATGTTTCAGGCGTGAGGCGGGCACTTACGGGGCAGATGAGCGCGGTATGATTCGCGGCCATCAGTTTAATAAAGTGGAAATGGTTCAGTACACAACACCCGAGGGCAGCGCGGAAGCTTTTGACGAGCTTGTGAAAAAAGCGGAAGCGTTGGTGGCGGGCCTTGGGTTTCATTTCAGAACAGTAAAGCTCGCAGCAGGAGATTGCACTTCTGCTATGGCGCGTACTTTTGATATTGAAATCCAGATTCCGTCAATGCAGGGCTATAAAGAAGTTTCATCGGTTTCAAACTGCCGCTGTTATCAGTCTCGCCGAGGCGCTATGCGATTTAAGCGCGAGTCTACAGGTAAAACAGAGTTTATGCACACACTAAACGGCTCAGGTCT